>AUXO016503748.1_pt1 | contig 23992 bp, 21 predicted proteins | sample 768731 | NCBI WGS metagenome assembly AUXO01 (sample SAMN02715735, study PRJNA202380) | gut metagenome | biome: sheep rumen | host: Ovis aries | place: New Zealand: Palmerston North | reverse complement strand
CAGACTCCAGTTGCGCACATAGTACAAATCCTTCTCTGCCATCTCACGTCTGGTAGCAGACTCGCCCTCATGCACAGCCTCCCAGCCAGTAATACCAGGACGCATAGTCTGACGCTCCGTCTGTTCTTCGTCTGTCATCACCAGCATCTCTTTGGCAAGAATTGGTCGAGGACCAATAAATGACATTTCACCTTTGATAATATTCCAGATTTGAAACAACTCATCCATATTTGTTGCACGAACAATCTTACCCCACTTCTTCAAGCGAACTTCATCTGGTAACAACTCTCCATTATCATCGCGTTCGTTTGTCATTGAACGGAGTTTGAATAGAGTAAACGTCTTACGCTTATAGCCGACGCGCTCCTGCTTGAAGATAGGAGAAGCCTCCGGAGAAACAACCATGACAAACAATATGCCGCATAGCAATACCAACGATGCCGGGACAAACAGAATCAATGCCATCCCCAGATCGAACAATCTCTTTATAATCTTTCCCATAAACTTACATTCTTCTCATTGCACACTCAAAAGCCTCGGCATACACCTCCCCTACCTGACTTCCTCTCCAAGCAGCAAGCCCCTCCATTGCCTCTGCCGAACGTGGATGTGGATACGGACGCATCACGCCACGATACATACTCAGGGCCTTAACCTTCGCTTCTATGCCATCCTTGTCAATCTCTACATATATATTTGGGCGGAAAGCATTCAAGGCAGAATTTAAGTTCCAGTCAGAAGCAGACCCCACCTCCATATACCAGAATTCCTCTATAGGCTTTACTGATGGCTGACGCTGGAACAGGCGTATAGCTTCCTGACAAGCCATAGACGTCTGCAGATGGTCATTGTTCGTGTCTGCCGTATGGTGAGTGATAATTACATCAGGCTGACTTTCACGTATAGCCTGCTCTATAAACTGAACTAATTTCAGATGCGGAACAGTATTCATCTCAATATTCGGGAAAGTCCCCTCATATATCTTATTCACACCCAGAAACTTGTTTGATGCATTCGTATCATCCTCCAGTTCACTATCCTCTGGACGGAAAGCCCTCGCCTTAGCCTCTGTACACATTATACATACATCAACAGTATGTCCTTCCTTTGTCCATTTTCTCATTGATGCCCCACATCCCAGCGTTTCATCGTCAGGATGAGCAACTACAATTAAGTATTTCATGACTTCAATATATATTTTAATCCAAGTAAACCATCTTGTTCCCGTTAACCCTATACCAGAAAGAAACCCACAAACTTGTTCTTATCCTTTCCGTTGTAATCCTGTGGTACTTTATCATACGTTTTACTCTGTCAACACACCTCCTAATTACGACATAAGCCGATTTCTTCTTAGCTATAGGAACATCCAGCACGTCATTCATCAACCATGCTGCCATTTTACTATTTGATGTTACTGACAGCGTCGTACTGTACAGTTCCAGGCCAAGGTACGTCATAGCAGCCTCTGTCATCAAATCATAGAAAGCATGCAGTTTACACTCATCCAGCAACTGCTCCATACGTTTCCAATCTACGTTCTTCTGTTCTGCTCTCATAAATACCGCCCAATCATACACAGCCTTAACCGTCATATCATTGGCAAGGAAATCACCCAACGAATGTTTCAACAAGAACAGCACATTAAATTCCGGCCAGGGTATCCACAAATTTGTTTCATCAATTCTCTTGTACCCTCCCTTCAGGGCTAAACCGCGCAAAATCTTCTCTGTCCTTCTGCCCTGGACAGTTTCTGCAAAATTGGTCAGATACTCATGGTTTTCTACAAGTAATGACTTTAGGTATATATGCGTATGCTTATATCCAGATTTCTTTACTTTAGCCCCTTTCTGCCTCGCAATTTCATTACCGACAGAAAAAGCCACGTCCCCATCCTTTACCAGGAAGCAATCCAAATCCCCAAAAGACCTTGACTTATTAACAGGATAATAGGCTCCGACAGCCAAGCCTTTCAGAACCAGGCACTGTACCCCCTCATGTGCCATTGCATCAGCAAAAATGCAAGACAACTCCATTTGTCTCTGGTATGTAGTTTCTCGGTTCGCTGCCTGACCAAACCAGTCCATTAACATATCCATAGGAGGCAGACACTCCTTGGGGAGTTTGTCAATTTCGCTAATCAGTACAGGTGTCATGCCTTGCACTTCAGCCAGACGATGCACCTCAGCCCATTCCTTGTCATTCAACACCTCAAAGGTTCGGTATTTGGTCATTCCAACTACCGAACCTTTGAGAAGACGTATAAATACTTCTTCTGACTTCTTAAAGGACATCTATTAAACCATCAAATATATACGTTTCAATTCTTCTGTTACCGCCTCCAGACTGAAATCCTTCACTATCTCTCTGTTTTTTGTTCCCATTGTCTTGCGTTTATCCGCATCATCCATCAACAATTCCAATTTCTCACATAGGGTATTGGCATTTGCAGGAGCAAACAGATAACCGTTATAGCCATCCTTTATAATATCCACGTTACCACGTATATCTGATGCAATTACAGGCAATCCACATGCCATTGCCTCAAGTACACTTACAGGCATACCCTCATGAAACGAGGGGAAAACAAAAATATCGGCTGCATTCAGCACATCAGGGATATCGCTTCTATACCCTGCCAATAATACATTGTCCTTCAGCCCCATTTTCTCTGCTTCCTTAAGCAACATGTCCTTGTTGGGGCCAACACCACAAACCACATATTTAAAGTCTTTCCTACCCAACATGCGCAAAGCCTTTATTACGGTTATATGGTTCTTGTTATCATCCAGTTCACCTATACTGACAATCATATTCACTCCTTCAGTAATACCAAACTCTTGTTTACGTTTTTGGACATTCACGACATCTGACACAGAGAAACGTGCCACGTTCATTCCAATTCCATGTACATACACAGCAGACTTAGAATCCCATTTGTACATGTTTTCAACTTCCTCCAGGTTCATACCCAGATTCATGTCCATACCCGAACATATCCACCTTTCCAGAGGTTTATATAGCAACTGCGATTTCAATCCACTACCCTTCCAGAACGACATGCCGTGAGGTGTATAGAAGAACTTTGACCTGCCTTTGACGCCATTAGCCAATTTCAACAACAATCCACCAGTTTCTGTATGCGTATGAACAATGTCATAGGATTCTCTCCTAAGCAGTTTCTTCAGTTGCGGCAAACATTTTAGGCTACCAGCCAGGCTATGTCTGACAAAAGCAATAGAATGGGGTCTTATCCCCTTTTCTGCACACTCGGCAACATACTTCTGGTTATGAATCTCCGGTCCTTCCCCATTCTCAAAGTTTGCACATAGATCCACTTCATAACCCAATGCCTGCAATGCATCGATATTTGCCTTATTAAAGCGCCTGTGTACAGACCCCATTGGCGCCAGAATTAAAGCCCTTTTCATCTATTTGAAGTTATCAAAGTTCTTTACGACTTCATCCCAAGGTCCCCTATCCTCCTTGTCATAGATATACACACATTTTGCATCTTTGAAATCACGAAGCCATTCTGCCAGAGAGCACATACCTCCTTCCACACGCTTTGCATAGTCTATAACCTCACTCATGCTCGTGAAAGGCTCAAATTCTTTTCTGTCTGCAGGATCTATAGTTCCGTTTTCCATTCCCTTTATCCAAAGATACGGAAGAGGCATTCCTGCAAACTTGCATGTAGGATTCCAAGCCGAAGCTCGGAAGTTGGTTTCCATGAAGTAGTAAGTTCCGTCTTTATCAATCAGAAACTCTACTTCAAACACACCCTCAAACCCAATCTCCTCAAACATGGCTTGGAGTTTAGCCTCCATCTCCTTATCAGTAAACATACTAACATCGTGGTAGGGGCTATAGTAACCCTGAATGAGGTACTTCCATTTCATTTGGGTAATAATCTGCATCTCCTTACCGTGATTGATGGTATATCCCTCCAAAGCCATCTCATTCTGCTTATCCACAAAATGTTGAATCATAATCAGCGGACTCTCTATCTTCTGGATGGCATCCTTCAGTTCTTGCTCGTTTTGGCAGATATATACATCAAACTTCCAACTACCAGAGTTTGGACTGATATCCTTTGTAATAATTGGGTACCACAGATTCTCCGGAAGTTTATCCTCCTTACTAATCACATAAGAATCCAAGACATTAAATCCGTGACGCTTTGCACATTGCTGAATCTCGTACTTGTCCATAAATTCATTTATGCGTCCAGTCTTGCCTGCATTGTAAGTTATGAACTTATCCTTCCACTCATCATAGTGTTCATCAAAGTATCCGACCGACTTGTCATCCGAGAATACAATGTATGGTTTCTTGCCTGTCTCTGCAGCCAATCCACCGTACTCCTTTATAAGTAACTCATAGCCATCTTCTACCGAATCAACTCGATGGAGTTTGGATATATACTTACTGCGTGTAGCCACTTCATACCGTCTCTTAACCGATATATACACAGGACAAATGCCATTCTCTCCAAAAGCACGAATCATATTCAAAGGATTATAGTGCTCCAGGGCAAATACAATGCACACGTGCCCGTTATATTGATTGTTCATATTCTATTTTGATTTTATTACATTCACTAAATAGTCAAGTTCTGTCTTTCCATATCTCTGGTCTATGGTAACAGGAATTACATTCTTGCTAATCCAATACTCAAAACTATCCTCGGGTTGTTCATCGCAGATATAGCTCCACCAATGACCTTGGAAATGTTTGGCCCGGTACAGGCGCTGGATGCACTCGTCATCCTCGACAACCAAAGGATACACCATGGGCACCGTATCCTTGTCCATAAAGAACGTTGGATCTATCAGATTAATATCAGTCAACATTCTGTGGGCGTACTCAAAATTTTCCTGCCTCTTGCTGATGATATAGTCATAATCCGTACCGTCCAAAATTGTACGTGTCAACTTGCTCATACGCATACAGTCCTCATGGTCAATTCTATTCTCATTTATCGATCTGGCTTCATAACCCTTACCCTCACAACCATACTCAACACGAATCAACAGAAATGCCGCCGTATCAGACGAATAGCATTGCGGATACTCCTCCACTAATTTATGTGCATCCTTACCCACAACATAGGCACCATCTGGCACACCTACAAATTTTCTGCACGAATACACCATCAACGCACCCTCAATAGGCTTGCAAAAGAAAGCCTGTGCGCAGTCAATAATCGGATGCTTAAAAGTCTGGGCCAATATCCTCATTCTCTCCTGCGACATAATGCCATAGTAGTTACACAGTAATACGGCCTCATCATCATTTGCTCTCAGGTCTGACGGATTAAAGTTCCTATCCTGATGATAATACTTCACTTCCACGCCATGAGTCTCCAGTGTTTCCCTTATCGAGTCACACTGGTATATCGGTATCCAGATACACTTACATCCAGTCACACGGAACGCATGCCAAATAGCTTGACGCGCCGTATTCAAACGTGCTATATCCTTGTCGCCTTTGTACCACTCCAACCCTTTCTTGAATTGGAGTTCCATGAAACTGCCTATTTCCACCTATACTTTAATATTATATTTATATTTTGGGAAAGACCTGTCCGTTTAAATGAAAAATTACGACTTTGCCAATTAATGAAAGCCAACATCATCTACTTGCCTTTTTCTCTGCAATTACATTTTCAAATACGCGCCTTATCTGATTATGAATTATTTCACGGTTCAAATTCTTTATGCCACATTCAGTCCCTTTCTTGGCATACTCCTGAATAATATTTCGATTATCGATAATCTCCTGTAGTTTGGGCAAGATTTCCTCATAACTTGATAGGCATATAGCAGCATCATTACTTTTCACATAATTCCATCCACTATTTCGATTCCAACAGATAGCAAGGATTGCACATGTTGACATCATCAAATCAGTCAACTTTGTGGAGAAAGAATGCTCTGTCTCCAGCATATACTTTTTGTCGAAACTCTCCACATGAAGCGCAATGTCAGCCTCTTTATAAATTTTCGGTAAGTCTGCAGGACTAACACATCCCATAAAATGGATCCACTTGTCTTTACTTAGTGCCGCGCGTTGATATTTATTCAAGCTACTTTGAGAATATACAAACATCTCCATCTTCTTGCCGTCTTTATTGATTTCCTTCATCGCATCACCTATAGCAGAAAGGGTTTTCCATCTATTGCAATAAAGGCTTCCAGCATATACAAGCCTGACGATTTCGTGTACAGGTTTCTCTATGTATGTCGTGCTATCTATACATTTATATAGCGGTTCAGAAGGTACACCATACTTCTTTGTTAACATCTCACACCACCTTGGAGAAAAAGTAAAGTAATATGCGAACTTCTTGACAAAAGCAGGATACATCAAATGGTCTCGCAAGCGCCTACACCAAAACAGAGGATTATAACTGACAGCATTCAGCGAAGCTTCTGCATCACCTGAGAAAGCAATCATTGGAGCATCCGTCATCTTGCTGATGATACGCTCTATTCTGCGTGACTTGATGCTAAACAAATGGGGACAGAAAACTATATCTGGCTGGAAGTCATCAATGAACCCCTTTAATGCTTTTTTGTCGTATCGCCCGTAAGCCCACAGTATATCGCGAGCCAATCGCAGTAATTCACCAGTATGCGCTCTTAGTTTCTTATATAGAGCCACATCCTCGTGTTCCACATTTGTCGTAACTTCTTGCGAATCATTATAACCTGATGGATTCCAATTGAAGGCATAACCAGCTTTTTTGCCAAAGAACGATTTTGCCATCATTGCATCAGTCACTTGAAAATAGCGACTACAAATCTGGTTATTAGGTTTTCCTGGTACTAAATAAATATTCGCGAATTCTGCTTCAAACCCAGAAAACCAATTTGACAGAATATTATTTCCATTCGAAATGTCATCCCAAAGATCTGTGGACAGCAACAATATACGCAACTTTCTATCCATTGACTTTTGTTTTACCATTAATAAGGTTTCTACGATGAAGCTTTATGTATAGCCCTAACAGTCTGGATGTTAAAGAAAAGCCCAAGACCTTATAGACTCTACCCACCAATTTCGATTTTGGATGAGAATTCAAATCCAGATTTTTTAACAATGATTTTAACTTATCCTTAAAACATTGCCTTTCTGAAACAGGAATACCTGAATAACGCCCTAACGCAGTAGACCACAAATATGCACATTGTGCCAGTTCATAAGGCCTAACTTCCAAAGAAGGATTTTCACTATAAAAATCTATACTCGCTTGTATTATAGTAATTAAATCTCTCAGATTTTTTGCAGTGATAGAATTTGTAATAGATCCTGGACGTCGTTCTGAATATAATAGAAGATTGTTATCGGCAACAGCCACTTTTTTTATAATCCTCATTACCCTAAACATCCATTCCGTATCCTCCCCAAGTAAGCCTGGAGAAAAGAAGATTTTATTGTCCTTAATAAATTTAGAAGAAACAATATGTGTTCCTGCCTGTTCCCATAAATTACCTCCTTCAATAAGAATTTTATATAAATCTACCGTTCTATAGACATGGTATTTTCCTTTTATTGCATTGCTATAATCTCGTGACATTATTGTACCATCGGGGTATAAACTAAGGCCGTGATACATCACCATGTCAACCCTCGCAGCAATAACCGACTCCATCAATTGCTTTAATTTGCCTTCAGCCCACTGATCATCACTGTCAAGGAAAGCAAGATACTCACCCCGTGATTGTTCTATACCGGCATTTCGAGCAGATGACAATCCGCCATTAGACTTGTGAATCACAACTATGCGATCATCCGTTTTTGCCAGTTGATCACATATTTGAGGACAACGGTCAGGAGAGCCATCATCGACTAATATAATCTCAAAGTCACTATAATCCTGGTTGAGTACGCTATTCACACATCGCTCCAGATAGTCCTCTACCTTATAAACAGGTATAATTACACTAAGTTTTGGATCCATTTTTACAAGATATTTTAAATTCAGCAAAGTACATATGGGTCAACAAGTATCACCTAAATACTTTGATAATATTATTTTAGTACGATTTTACAAACCTATCAAAACACGCCATGAAGATTTTGTCTGGGAGAATAGACGTGCCTCATACAGGATTCTATTCTTAGAGCATTATGACTCACCTAATGAAATAGGGGGCAATACTATTGCTGAGTAGTTACCAAATAATCTTCTACTTTATAAATATAAAAATTACACTTAGAACCTGTTTTATATATAATTATGATTGTTATATTTGGAATAAATCCTGATCAATGAATGTTAGGTATGAATTAGGATAGTAACCTTCGAGTGTGGTAAGAATCGGGCATGCATGGAATGGATAGAATATCTTACCCAGATATGTTAATGACTCCAGCATCTGTATTCCGTCACATTTCATTCCATGCTGTCTAAGCCACCTAGTTACAAATAGAAATACCTGTCTCTCTGTTAATTTGGAATTAGGCGATATAACAAGATCACATATGGTAACCCCTTTAATAGGACATACATCAAACTTTGAGGAGTAGGGCTCTGTAAACGAGACAATCGCCTCTATCATTCTGTTTCTCTCCAGTCGTAACATATGATATGGAGCTTTTAGATTACTATATCTCCACCTTAAAAAATCAACAGAGCGTTCTATGTGGAAATCCTTCACAGATAATGATGCCTCCATAAAATCTGCCTCCGAATTACCCATCGCTGTATATGGAACATCAATGACCTTATACGACTTTAGTTTAGTATCTGTAAAAATAGAATTTAATCTTGCATATAAAAAAGGAATTCCAAAGCGTAATGGCCATGCCTTATTGAACAGTTTTCTGAATGACAAGTCAATAAACATTGTCACTAAAGAAGAAACAGGATAATAGTTAAACCAAACATCTGCGATTCCATGTGCACCACACTTTTGCTTTACGATTCCATTTATAGGCGTATACCATGCCGAAGAAAAGTTTGGCAACTCATCATGAAGGAGTTTTTGCAAGGCCTTACCTATGCCAAGCCCTCTGCACGCAGACATTAGAAAAGTATCCACGCTCCACCACCATTCAACTCTTCTACCCTTAACAATTGCATAATGCTTAAATGCACAACTTTGACCTACAATTTTTCCGTCAACACTTGCACAAACTGTCTTCTGGTCATATAGAGATTTATAATACTGCATACGTTCTGTATGAATTTTATATAAATCATCCGACTTCGAAGCATGCTTGAAAGTTCTAAATTCCTCTGAGTCAAGAAAATTTCTATAATTTCTACTTTCAACATCTTTTTCAGATAAAAAGAAAATCTTAATCTGTTTTCCGCCTTTTGTGTACTCAATCATTTGCTAATCTTATCAAAGTCGTAATATAATTTTGTATCATTTTCATAGACTATATCAACTATTTTATTGTTAAATAACGTAGGATGTACCATAATTTCTATTGTTGAATCCTCGTTTCCATTATAGTATTTCAAGTACTCCAACCAGGACCCCATATAGTCTGTAGTTTTAAATCGTGACTTGATCAAGCTTATAACTATTCTTTTATATATCAGCTTGACAATACCTGCTTTTTTATCAAACAAATTAATAGGTATACGCATACTTTCTACACCGTATTTTTCAGACACATTCATAATAATAAACAAAAATGGCAAATAATTATGTATATGTCTATGACCATCTACATGTTTAGGGTAATAGCCAAATATGGCTTTAAATTTCTCAAATTGCGCACAAACCTCTTCTCGAACTGCTTTTTTTTCATCATTACTTATATGAATTCTTGTTCCACGTTCTATCTGTTCATGATTCAAAATTCCATTTTGTACAAATCTTGTTTGTCTGATGCTTTTAGATAATGGACTTCCATCACTAAGATTGATGTGCAAACCGACTTTATCAAGTAAATTATACTTTTTTGCCATTTCATAAGCTTCTAAAGCATATGGCATATTAACCATTATGGTTGTACGATCTATCTTTTTTGTTTTAAGCAACTCTATGATAGCAATATTGATATCATGTTCACACCCAAAATCATCTGCATTTATGATTAAATTTCGCATTATCAATAATATTTCTTGTTTTATATATTAACATATTTTGCACATAAACCATCGTAACAGCAAATACAACTATTAAAATATATTTTAAATACCATGTATTTACGATAAATTTGCTACACAAGTAACTATAATATTTTAAGGAGGAGGATTGACATGTGCAAGAATTATACACAAAAGACCTATGCCTCTTAGCAGGTCAAACGATAAGTTTCTATCTTTTTATTTTTTACTTCTAAGATAGCGTATGGCACACGATAAGATATAATACATGAATACCATTTTGTAACGGCATGCACCATAGAATATCCGCCAATGCAGTGGCATAAGGTGAAGCTCTAAACCTGTTACTGCTTCGTGATATCGCTTGTCGTAGAGAACATCTTTGAGTTCTTTATACTTGCTACAGAATGATGATTTTGCATGAATCGCATTAAAACCAAGTCCCATAGAGCTGACAGCAATGCGATTACGTAAACCCTCTTTAAAGTCATCTCCCAGATTATTCTCATCAATATACTTCTGAATTATATCAAACTGGTTATTCCAGCGTTTTTGGAAATCTTTCTTGTATGCAGTAACAGTTGAGTTTTCGTTAGTCTTTCGGTAATGATAAAGATGGTCACCAATAAATACTGCCTTGTGAACATATTTATAATAGAACATATTCATCAATCCATCACCATATGTTCCAATTATTTTTTCATCTATATAACGTATTTCACTATGTTCACGAATAATGTTAGTTTTAAACAACTTTGTACAAAGAGAACATATTGCATCAAAATTTTCCGGATGTCGAAGTTCTTCACCAATAGCCCCTGCATGACGGCGGTGTAACTGGCGACATGCTTTTTCGTCAAAAATAATGAAATCATCAGGAAAAATATTATCCTTAGTGAGTGTCTTGTCTGCATACTCGCGGAAATACGAAAACATTACGACATCAGGATTATGCTCTTTCATTACCTGCATTAAACGTTCACAAGCATTCAGTTCCAGCCAGTCATCTCCATCAGCAAACATTAAGAACTCCCCAGACGCGACTTTCATAGCATCATTACGCGCAGCTGCAACACCTTCGTTCTTCTTCTTGTCAATAACAACTACACGATCATCCTTTGCAGCATACTCCTTCAGAATATCCAAGCAATTATCAGGACTACCATCATTAATGCCGATAATCTCGATATTCTTGTAGGTCTGATTGACCAGACTATCTAAACTTTCTCGCAGGAATTGTTCTACATCATATACGGGAACAATAATTGAAATCCTATCCTTTACCATAGGTTAGTCTTTTATTAAATATAAAATATTCAACTATTTATATTTTGCTAATTGTCAAATCTGACGTTTATTTCCAAAAGATCACCATATTTTGATAATTATATTTAAATCCGATATTATCAGTTGGTCTATCAAATGTACTTAAAGTCAATTGCCATCAGAAACAGTGTTTATATTTTGATATAATCTCACTCTAATAATTTGTCAAATTTGGTTGCTTACTGATTATAATATCATTTTGTACTCTTAAAAGAAAACGTCTCTTATAACAGGTCATAAAATGCTTTAGGCACAATAGGATTATCTAAGACAAATTCTTTGCTTAAATCTTGAAGAAAAGAGCCATAATGAGGTTTCTTTGGTAGCAATGAAGGTAACTGGCCAAGATACCCCCCCCAATCGGTAAAAGTAGAATGCGAACCTATCAACGCTTTGCAAGAACTGATGGCAAATATATCTGCCAATGCACTTCCAAAGAATACTTTACGTGTATATGCCAACCCAAGTATATCTTCCAATTCTAAATCAGTTCCATCTGAAAATATCAAAAATTCATACTCTGGTTTTACTTTATGTATTTGTTCTATTAGTGTTATATAGTATTGCATTGGCAAACGATGTGCCTTGGAATAATCTCCAAGTCTTATATGTACAGCTATCTTGTACGTGAATTCAAAAGCTAAAACAGGAGCAATAATTTCTGGTTTTACACATTTCAGTATATACTCGCGAACTATATCATTTTTGCCGCATATTTTATCAAATCCCATCATATAGAAAATCCTTACATAATCTGCCTCTACCTCGTTGCACGTATAGTCTTCTTCTTTAATCATCTTTCTTGTAAAAAGCAGATATAGTCTCTTTAATCCTGTAACACCAACAGGATTAAATATTTTATTATAAAGACGTTTATCCTTCGCTCCAATTTTCCATTGGACAGGATCGAAATTTAACCATGTGGGGTTTATTAGTTCAAGTTTATGCTCCTTGGCAAAAACAATTGCCCTCGCAAATACAAAAAGAGAATTACCAAGGCCACTGCCAGAATAGCGGAAAAAAGGAAATGTCTTTAATGATGGTAGGTGTGGATAGACATATTTTATCATAATTTTGAAATAGAGATTTATGTATATATCATATAGTTGCTTGACAAATGCATATCTTTTGATTGACAAGGCGTTTAATGCACTTCAATTAAAGTATATATAGGTCTTACTCAACCATCTGTTCTATATTGTAAGTATATTCTTCCATCCGAGGAAGCACCCCTCCTCCGGACAAGACAAAAATATAGAACAAGCACCCCAAAATGAATAACAGACGATATATCTTCGCATCTATGAATTTGAAAGTTGATAGAGCCAGTGGCACAAGAACAATATCAAAAATACAGAAATAGAAACTGACACGATATAACTCTGCCAATGACAGTGTGAGAGACTGAATAGCCATTCCTGTATATGCTGTATTAAAAAAAAGGTTCTGTGTTTTCTCTTCTATCTGTAGATACTTTCTTCTGCTATAGGCAATACTGACGAGAATCAATTGCAATATGAAACCCGTATAATTCTGACTGGACTCGTAGGTCGTGCCATATTGTGAAAATCTATCTTCACTAGGAATATACATTTGTATAAAGGGTGCAACATAGTCAGAGAAAAAGGCACCAACTAAAAACATTACTATGACACCAACAATTCCAATAAATTTAAGTCGTAAAAACTTCATCGGGTATATTGCTATCAACACAAACGATGAGTTGTGGAAAAGATATGCAATACCTACACAACATAGAAAAGATTTCCAGTCATCTTTATCTGCAAAAATAAATGCCGCTATGCCTAATGCTAATGCTATACACTGTCGCATTGCTGCCATTTGAAATGCAAGCAATCCTAAAAGGGTAAATATACAAATTGCAGCCAAAACCTCAAACGAATCTGAAAAATATCTTTTGAGAAGATAGAACAAGGCGACACAAAGTGGTAATGAGGTAATAATTAGATACACATGATAGTTGGACGTAACTGATCTGGTCAAATATGTTATTAATGCAAAAAATGGTTCTACATTATCATCCCAATTAAATGATGTCACTCTTTTAAAATGCACAACATATCCCAATGTATCGCGCCCGTAAAGTACATCTCTCGTTCCAACCAGTATCCATAATGCTATTATAGAGTATAGTAAGAATCTTGGGGATTTTAAGTTTTTTCGAAACTCATAATTAGTTTCTTTTCCTAAAATAAAATATGCGATAATTATGAATGTAAAAAAAACATAATATTGAGTTAATTCTCCCATATTTATTATTTCTGATTGTTAATTTCCTCAATTAGTCTAATGTACTGTTCAATATTCTTGCCTTTTTTAAATAATTCTATGGCACGTTCAACACATAGACTTTGATAGAAAAATTTTCCCTTTGTTTTAATTGTGTTAATAGCATTAATGATACTGGTAACATCATTATTTTTTATTATAAAACCGCACTTGCCAGGCAATTCTGGATTTGCAGTAACATCATTTACAATCAATGGAGTGCCACAGGCAAGAGCCTCGGCAGCCACTTTTCCGAATGTTTCTTGAATAGAGAAGTTAAACAGGACATCTGCCAATGAATAATAGTCAGCCAATTCATCTACAGAACTTGTTGGTGGAACATTGATAATGTTGGATGGAAGTTCTATTTCTTCTGGTAGCTTTCCAATCATGATTATCTTGATATCTGGCAACTGCTCGGCAACCTTGAAGTACACCTCCATTCCCTTTCTGTAATCCCACGACATTGATACCCCCAAAGCGACAAAATCCTCTGGTTTGAGGTTAAGTTTACGTCTAAGCTCGATTGTATCCTTTGGATGGAACTGTTTTAGGTTAATCCAGTTATATATACGCTGGAAGATTTTTGCATTCTGGAAGATAGGAGCCTTGCGGCCTTCATTGGTAATCCAGTCTGAGACACCAACGACTGCCAGGCGAGGAATTGCCGAGAAAAGTTTTTTCTTTGCACGGAACATTTTGCTAGAGGTATCAAGGAACCAACTCTCTCTATCCTTCTTTACTATTGGGCAATCATGACATTCTGTTTGCCATTTGTTGCAGCCGACCTCGGTATAATGGCAGCAGTGCCCGGTAAAGAACCAACAGTCATGTAGAACAACTATTGTTGCAATGTCCTTCCCAGCGAGATACTTAATCAATAACGGAAGGTTGATATAATTGGCATGAAAGTTACGAAGGATGACTACATCTGGCTGAATCTTATCCAACTTTTTCAGCAAGTTAAGTGTTGGGAAGTGCGAGAACCATGTCTGCATGCCAAAGACGCGAGAGCATAGCGCATGTAGTTTGTGGTCGAACTTATTGCCAACTATATCGTATGGCTCAGAATCGTGATTAACGACAGAATAGAACTTGTATGACTCTATTCCATGCTCCACAAAGTAATCATGCATCTCCTTAACGGTACGACCTGTACTGCTATATTCATATACAGCATTTATCTGGACTACTCTCATTACTTTATAATATCGAATATCTTATTTTGAAAATCATTAACATTAAATTTTAATGTTAAGTTCTCATATGCTTTAAGATTGGCATCAATCTCCTCTCTTGTTAGATGTAGGTTATTATGATTTAAATCTTCTACAAAATCAAGTGAAGAAAATACCTTTATGCCATTATTAAGGTACCAGTTGAACATAACACTATCTGGATGCAAATATACTTTCATTCCATTGCGAATCGCACTGAAAATATTTCCTACGCCGATCTGTCTTATAGCGTTTATTACTAATGCAGATGATGTGCTTTGTATTCTGTTGAATTCGTCTAATGGCAGAAATCCTGTAATAATTTCGGCAGAAGGTATGGATTCTGCAAGCTCTACAACGGCTTGTGAGTATTTCTTACTATACTCACTATAAGAGAAAAACAAAATATATTTATAATTGTCTTTATATAAAGATGATTTTATTGCTTTCAGTATGTCAATATGATTTCCATCAATATTCCTACTATGTCCTATTATAACATTATCACTTCTATTGTAACATGGTTTAGGATGTGATATATATATGTGGGGTACCTGGAGAAACTTCGGCAAACAGCAGAACTTATTTTGCAGGAAATCGTATTCATCCTTACTAAGGCACATAAACAGATTAGAACGTCTTACAGCTCTCCAAAATATTCTGTCTGCCGTATCACCATAGAGTAGTTTATTTTTTATGTTGGAAAATAATTTATGAATTTTGTTACGTTTCATAAACTTCTGGGACTCAACTGTCAAGATATCACGCTGCAAATACGGATAAAGTTCTGCTCCAAAAAAACGCCAAATTACTTTTATGTCTTTAGGTAATAAATTACAAATCAATGCATGTTGTAGTGTCATTGACATAAAGACGACAATGTCGTAAGACATTGACAACTCCGCAATTGCTTTGTACGACTTTAGATTTCGTGGATAGAATGATATATTACATGATGTACTAAACTTGTCCCCTAAAAATACGATGTTATTTTCAATTAAAGGATTCTTGTATATTTCAACTGCCTTAATAAACTTTCTGTCAGAGTATATATGAAGGATTTTCATCTTGTATAATAAATTTTCCTAAAGCCTGAAAGCACTATTGACTTCAACTCTGTGTACTCCGAAAGTTTTAGGGTTTCACATAAGGCAAGACACACTATAGTTCCTATAATCGCTTGGATAAAAAGTATAAACCAAGGAGAAATTGGAAGAAACTTCATGAAATATACAGATAGTGCTACTATAAAAGCCACAAAATAATCTGGAGCCACATCCTTAATCTGCATATAGGATGTATATCCAAGTTTTAATCCTGTATAATACGAATTTAGGAAATAGGACACTATGCTTGTAACTATTGAGGCTATTAGCATCCAATATATATTAAATATTATGCCAACGACGAGAGGGCCTATTGCTATAATTTTTTTTATGATCTCAACATATAGGAATATATCACTACGTCCCAACACCTGCAGCATATTCAAATTTATTGCCTGTAGTGGATATGTGCTCATTATTATACATATAAAAGGAAGATATGTCGCGGCCTCATACCATTGTGGTCCAATTAGGCAATAGATAAACGGTTCAGCAACAGCTCCGAGAGAAATTATGGATACACACGTAAGCAACATTGTAGTCTTTATTATACGACGATATCCAGCAACCATACGTACTGGATCATTTTGTATATCAGCCAAAACCGGATATGTAACCCGTTGAACAATAGTTGTAATATTGGAGGATACTATTCCTGCAAATTCTCTTCCTCGTGTATATTGTCCAAGTGTTACTGGACTATAATATTTTCCGACGACAACTTGATATAATTGCCCCCATATATTATTAAGCATCCCACTTAGTAGAAGTTTTGAGCCAAATCCCCATAGATAACGAAAACTTTCTATACTTAACTGAAGAGTTGGCAACCACTTATTATAGTTCCACAAACAGATGGTATAAAATACCTGCTTTGATAACTGCTGAAATATCAGAGACCATACCCCATAGCCTGTATACGCCATGGCAATTCCTATGATTCCACTTATTATGGCAGAAATCAACGATGATTTTGTTTTTGTTTTAAAATCAATTCTCTTTGTAAGAATCGTAACCTGTGTCAATGAAAGAGCATTGACAATCATTACAATCCCTGAAACTCGGACAAGAGAAGTTAACTCTGGTCTACTGAAAAACGTTGATATATATGGAGCGAACATGAAAAGTCCTACATATAATATAATACTAATAACAAGGTTTGTGAAAAACATCGTATTATAATCCTTGTCAGTAGCATTTTGTTTGCGAATTAGCGCATTACTGAATCCACTGTCAACGATACCATTAAGCACGGTAATGAAGATCATACATATTGCTAATAAACCGTACTCTGAAGGTGTAAGCAAGCGTGCAAGGATTATACCAACAATGAAAGTAACCCCCTGTCCCAACAAAGAATCAGCAGCACTCCATCCAACACCTTTTACTGTTTTGTTCCTTAACGACTCTTGTGTCATCTTTTATTTACACTACTATCATAAAAACTTTGGAAATTCCATTATTACAATTGCTGTCATTAGTGTAATGTTGAATTGGGGCATGTTAAATATTAATACAACAACCTTAGAATAAGATAATCATATTGTTCTTTGACTTCATTGTAATAAGTCCTACTAAACTATTCTCTGAGATGTGTCTTATCCTTGAGCAATATGCTCAAAATTTGCGAGAAAACCTTATAAGTCGAACATTTCGTCTGCTCTCCTATTAAACATTGTACCAACATTAGTCAAACATGGAATCAAATTTGCACTTGATACCTTCCTTGTCTGCTGCTTCACTTAAGAATTGCCCCCAGTTTCCTTCAATTAATACCCAGCCTGTCTTTGTCAGAGCAAAGTCCCAACCGACATAAGGATAATTGGGTACTGTACGATGTACCTCTTCTGCAGTCTTGAGCAACTCTTTCCATCTAGGTACCTGCCATCCCTTTATAAGGTGCATGCTATCAGGATGTCTTTCAAATACATGTCCAAACTCGTCAACACCACAAGTAGTTAAAGAACCTGACATTTCATCAACAACAGCAAAAATACCACCGCTTCCTCCATTATCAACAATTGAACCATGGCGTCCCATTCTTAAAAATGGCTTTAGCACATGAAAACCTGTTTTATTAATAAATGATGGAATCCTAACAGTATTTACTGATGTGTCATTCCAATAATTCATCTGCGAATCCTGAACAATTAATTCTTCTATTATATAATCTACACCTTTTGAGTCTAAATATTCAAATATAGCGAAATAATTATCAAATTCTGTTGTATTAATAATTTCAACACCTCTTCCACACTGACCATTTACAGGTTTTGCAATAAACCGTTTATGTTTTTCGCAGAAGGCGCAAAACAATTCTCTATTACGCTCTTTATTAAACAGATATACATCACGCTTGAAAAATTTTTTAAATCTTTGAAAGAACAAATTTTTGTCTTCAAGCAAATTCCACATTTCCCCCTTGCCTACTTTTTCAATCATAACAAGATCCTTATGTCGGACAGTCAGGAATTCTGCTCGTCTTGACGAAGTACAATGTATAAAATCAAACATGAAATACTCAACAGGCACAGCACCGTACCTATAATATGACCATATAATATCAACTCTGAGTTTATCAAGATATACTTTATCTCTCAATTCTTCTTCTTTTAAGAATATCTTCAAAACTCGTTCTATTTCCTCTCCAAATGTAATATTACCTGCCCAACGAGTCGATCGATATGTTGAAAGCGATTTATAGTACTTCGATATAAAAAACTTCCCTACCCCACGTGATGATAAGACAGCAAACCTTATTTTTTCTTTTAAATTCATAATTAGGCTCTTATTACATTGTCTACATATTCAGACTCATACCCCCACAATTTAGCAAAAGGTTGTGTCTCCATATCCTTCTTAAAATCGACTAAAAAATCACGAAAGCTGTAACGGGGATGATATCCGAGCTCTCTTTCTGTTTTCGAATAGTCGAGCACAAACTGCATCGCAGATGGTTTTTCTGGGCAATAAGAAATCTTGCACTTCTTACCTTTTGGAGAGAATACATCTGCAATTGCTTCTATGCGTTCACGCAATGTACTACCACCACTACCTACATTATAGAAACCACCATCATGGTTAGCACATACAGCCTTCTCTATTATCTGCAAGAAGTCCTTCACACAAATTGTTTCCAGCAGGCGGTCCGGATCACCCCATATCTGCAATTCCTCTCCTCTCATTGCCTTATAGATAAGAAAGCGATCTGAAATCATTTCTTTTACACCGTCGGTAAATGTGTAAGGATTTGGCCGATAAAGATAGATTCGAGATAAGCGGAATATAAAACGCTTAATTCCATGGACTTTGTAATAATGTTCTATCATGTCACATGCAGCATTCTTGCATATAACATACATTGCATGATCTCCATCAAGTGGAGCGACATGTGTTGGTTCAGATGGGATAGGAGTCTTTGAACCAAACAAGTGATATACATCAAAAAGAGATTGAGGGAAGACTATTCTATCGACACCTGTCTTGCGACAATATTCAAGTACATTATATGTTCCCTGCACAATAGAAGATATATATAGTTCTCCTTTATAACCCTTCATACTACCAGGTAGGGCACCAGCAAAGTTCAAGACTGCCCATACATTTTCCTTTGGTAGTTTCTCAAACTCATTTGCTTCGCATATATCAACTGTTGTATATTCAATGTCATAGTCTGCATAAAATCCGTTATCTGAACGACTATGACCTGCAGCAATTACATCATAACCGCATTTCTTCATATGAATTGCAATATTTGTACCGAGAGCCCCTGTTGCTCCAAGCACAACAACTCTTTTATTCTCCATATATTACGTTTTTAGTTAATAAGCACATTTACAAATTTCTCCATGTTGAAAGCAAATTTATCACGTTCTCGTTTCGAAGAGAATTCAAAATCGACACATCCTATATTGTCTGTGCCATTTATTGTCTTTCTTAGATATTCTCCTTTTTTACGAACCTCTTCTTCGTAAATTACTTTATCTTGTAATTGTCGGGCAACTTCGAAACCACCGTATTTTCCTTCTTTATGCCCAAACATTAAATGATGTGAGATATAACGATAGCTACGATTTGAGCTGATTGCATCATTAAATAAATTATTATCACCAACTGCGGTTGTTACAAGAAGTTTTGTAAAGTCAATACCACAATACTGTTTGATGAACTTAGGCAACGAGCGCCCACCCTGCCGTGTATTAACTTCAATCACAAAGGGTTTCCCATTAGCAGTAAAATACAGTTCAACATTATATTGCCCATGCTTGATTCCTGCTCCCCTAAATATCTTTGTCAGTGTTTCTTTTATACATTGGATGTTCTTGTCTTCAAAATCAAGAGGACCAGAATATGTCATTGGGATCATTGGAGATTCAGAACTCCTTTGTGTATAGAATAACCCATCCCATAGGAATATGTCGCCATTAATGAATACGTCACCCTCATAGGTAGTCAAACAAGGCATTTCAACATACTCTTCAATAGCTACTTTTTTATTCCATGAAAAAGAAGCACTCTCAAGAAACTTCACTTTTATTTCTTCTTTGTTATACTCTGTAATCTTGAATGTGCCTCTTGTAGCAGAACATTCACATGCTTTTACCAAAACAGGCAGTGACATACGACTGATGACTTCTACAGCGTCTATAGCAGAATTTACAATCTGGTGCTTTGGCGTATATAGTCCTAAACTTTCTTGTAATTCACGGAATTTGGATTTGTCTGCAAGCATTTCTACACTCTCAACCAAATTACCAATTAGTCCAAGCTTCTCGGAAACATAAGCAACGATAGGCATTGCTGGTTCAGAGTTTGAAATAATACCATTTACATCTTCTTTTCGTGCTACTTCAAGGACCTCATCACGCTCCATATAGTTAACATGGTAGTGTTTATCAACCAAAGATAGTCCAGGGTTTGTCGTAGTGTTGTCACATACCACGACATAATAGCCTTCTTCTTTGGCGGATACGATGAGAGGTACTTGATCAAAAGCTGCTCCTAAGATTAAAAGTCTCTTCACTATCTCAATACTTAGTTAATTTAAGTTTAATCTATAATTTATATATTACCTATTTGGATAATTCGCTGATTAAAAATAATATAATAGTACTCTCATTTTTATAGAAGTCAAAAGTCTTAAAGTATCTATATAACCTATAGTACTGTGGAGTATGGTCGATTATTGTATTTTAATAACCGTTGTTATCTAACTACGACATTAAGCCAAGATGCCTGATTAGTTATTGCTTTCTCCAAGTCTTCTGCAGTATCAAATCTCAAAACCAAAGTACCTATTGCATCATTTGCTGCTTCGAAACCATGGACATAATCTCCAGTTTTTACCCAAAGGTCTTCTTCTACAACTTCTGCAGGAAGGTTCTTGTCTATCTCCAAATGGTCAAAGATACCGCCTTGGTCGGCATGGAGGATAATCTCTGCCCAATGACCATTGTATGGTTTCTGCTCGATAATGCCAGGTTCATCACCAACCATTGCACGTGTAATAGCAGCAATCATATCAACACCGGTAGCATAGCGTAGCATCTCACAAAGACGATTGCCTCCGCCGCGAGGTGTCAGTTCCATGATATAAGGCTTGCCGTTTGGACTGACACGTGTCTCAATATTAAACACGCAAGTCTTCATGTCAAGAAGTGTGATGAGTCGCTGGATCTCTGATGCAAGGTATTCCTCTTCTTCCCTTGTGAAGGTTGAAGGCCAGGAATATGCCGCAGGAGTATATGGGTTTGTTGCGTTTGAATCAAAGCGCTGTGCGCAGAAACTCACAAATTGTAACTTTCCATCTTTGGCATAACTGTCAGTATCAGATGAACATCCCTTCTTCTCAAGGAACTCTTCAATAATGATATGACCTGATATAGTGTACTTGAAAGCATACTCTATCGCAGACTTTAATCCGTTCACGCTATCTACTCGAGTACATCCTTTAGAGCCGGCAGAATCAGTTGGCTTTACAATAAGTGGATACGAGAACTTCGCCCGAGCCTCCCAAGCATCTTCCTTGCTCTTAAAACCAAAGGCCCACGGCACATTAAAACCATATTCTGTCAGAAACGCACGGAACTTATCCTTGTTCTGGAGAATCTCAACAGACTCAAAAGGACCGAATGAGGGCAGGCCCATTTGGTTTTGAACGTATGATGCTGCGACTACACCTGGATCACATGCAAACGACATAATACCATCTATATGAAGTTCACGAGCCTTTGCGAGAACAGCTTCTTTATCTATGATACTTACATTACAATACTCATCCGAATACTTGTGAGCAATGTTATCAGGCAGATAGTCTGCCGTAATAACATAATATCCTTGTTCATGTGCAGCCTTGATAACAGGCAGCAAATAGCGCAACCCACCAAGTAACATCAGTTTCTTTTGTGCCATATTCCTTACTTCTTGAAAAATGCAAGTGTCCGTTCAATATCACTGTCGCTCAACTCATGATGCATAGGCAGGCATAAGACCGAGTCTGCCATCCTGTGGGCATTAGGCAAGTTCTTTGGGTTTGCACTTTCCAGTCCACGATATGTAGAGAAGTCAGAAATCAACGGATAGAAGTAGCGCCTGCTCAATACTTTCTCTTCCTTCATCTTGAAGTACAGTTCGTCACGTTTCATACCGAATGCCTTCTCGTCAATAAATATTGGGAAGTAGCTGTAGTTGTGCTTTACTCCTGGCATATCGTCAAAGAACGTAATTCCTTCAACATCACGAAGTGCCTCTCGATACTTTATTGCGACCTGTCTGCGTGCTGCTATTGCTGCATCTACCTGTTTTAGGTTCAGTAGTCCGTATGCCGAACGCATCTCATCTACCTTGGAGTTGATACCAGGACCTACTACGGTAGTCTCATCATGGATTCCAAAATTCTTCAAGTCGTCAATCCTGCGCTTTGTCTCCTCGTTGGGCATAATCATGGCACCACCTTCTATGGTGTTATATACCTTTGTGGCATGGAAGCTTAACGTGGACATATCTCCCCAGTTAAGGATGGACTCAGTCTCGACTTTCCTCGATGTGTCCGGAGCCTTTGGAAGGGATTTACCGCCAACCAAGGCAGACTGCGTTTCTTTGAATGCCTTACGGTAATCCTCCTCGTCCTTGGGTATCTCCAGGGCAAAGGCATGGGCTGCGTCGTAGATAACCTTCAGACCGTATGTGTCTGCTATCTCCTTTATACGACGGACATCACATGGCTTACCGTAGCAATGTACGGGCATGATGGCTGTCGTCTTTGGTGTAATGGCAGCCTCTATCTTGTCTGGGTCAAGATTTCCCGTGCGAGGATCAATATCCACGAACACCGGTTTGCATCCTGCCCACCATATTGAATGTGTCGTGGCTACGAAAGAATATGGTGTGGTAATAACTTCGCCTGTAATACGAAGTGCCTGGAGGGCTGTAAGGAGTGGTAGTGTTCCGTTAGTAAACAGGGACACCTGTCTTACTCCGAGATATTCTTTCAGTGCAGCCTCCAACTGCTTATGGAATGAGCCGTTGTTGGTAATCCACTTTGAGTCCCATATTTGCCTGAGGGAATCGTGGAATTCGTCCAAGTCCGGAAGAAGGGGACTTGTGACGGTTATTAGTTTATCTGACATAATATAATGTATTATCAAATATTACCTGTTGTCGTACATGTCACTATAGTACTTCATATACTCTCCGCTGGTGACGTTGTCCATCCACTGCTGGTTGTCGAGGTACCAGCGTACTGTCTTTTCGATGCCTTCCTCGAACTGCAGCGACGGCTCCCAGCCGAGTTCCTTCTGCAGCTTGGTGGAGTCGATGGCGTAGCGTGCATCGTGACCGAGGCGGTCGGTGACGAAGGTGATGAGGTCAAGGTCGGCACCCTCGGGACGGCCGAGCAGCCTGTCCACGGTATTGATGACGGTCTTTATGATGTCTATGTTCTTCCACTCGTTGAAGCCGCCTATGTTGTATGTCTCGGC
>AUXO012003197.1_pt1 | contig 23997 bp, 30 predicted proteins | sample 768731 | NCBI WGS metagenome assembly AUXO01 (sample SAMN02715735, study PRJNA202380) | gut metagenome | biome: sheep rumen | host: Ovis aries | place: New Zealand: Palmerston North | reverse complement strand
GTCTCAGCATTAGCGAATCCAGAACTAACTGTTGCATTAACTCCTGCGAAACCATTGCAGAGGGACTGCTGAATGTCGGCTGTAGAGTTGCAAAGTTGAGTAGAAAGTCCAGAAATACCAGATTGTATGCCGGAAATCCCAGACATAACTGCTTGCTGGTCAAATCCTCTCTGAACATCTGCATTGGTAGTATTGCTCATGATGTAAGGCATTGCACCGCCTCCACCATAACCGCCACCGAAGCCGTTGCCCCAACCACCGAGAGCAAAGAGAAACAGTAGTATAATCCACCAACCATTATCTCCGCCCCAGCCGCCGAAGCCAGAACCGCCGCCACCGTACATAGGTGCTACAGGCATAACCATTTCATTACCTCCATTTCCTTCTGTTAAAGACATAACTTTAACTCCTTTCATGTAAAATATTTATACTGAACCTTGGCCATGGTTTGTATCAATGTTTAGTTAGCATATTCTGAATTTGTGTTGCCATTTGTGAAAGCTGATTATATTGACTCTGTGACATACGACCAGAATTAAGAAGCTGTTGTACTTGCTGTTTAGGGTCGCCAGAAAAAGATTGTCTGAATTGATTTAACTGATTGACTAAATTAGTCATTGGATTTATACTCTGCTGTCCACCTAACATGTTAAATAATTGATTAGCCATTACTCTACCTCACTTCTCTGTACAAATTCACTAAGTCGTTTTTCTAATTCTTCTTTAGTAATAAATTGGGAAGTATCAATTTGTTCGTGTTGAATCACATTGACTGGTTGAGTCGATTGTGTTCGTTCCGTATAATCAAATATTCTTAACGGCATAGGCATACCGCTATTATCAGATGATTTGATGTAAAACGTATTTGACTCACTATCCATTAGCATCACGCTCTTGCCAGGAGCAACTGCCCATGATTTTGCTCCTGCTTCTCCTTGAACCCACAGTATTCCAGTATCATTGACTGGCTGAGTCAACTGTTGTTGTACAACTGGCTGATTCAACTGCTGTTGTGGATAGTAATTGTAAGAAGGGTACATTTGTTGATAACTCATTGGAAATCCATTGTTATAAGCCATTAGGTCTCCTTTCTCCAATAATAAATCGGAACTTCATCTCCAGAATCCCAAGTATCGTAATAGTTGCCATCGCCTATAGCGATTACGTGAGTTCCAGTAGCTAATATTCCAGTAAGTTCTGGATTATCTTCACAGAATTGATTAACTGTATAGCAGTCGGGACAAGAATCGGGAATAATAAAACGCTTAAAACCATGCTCTAAAAGATAAGTACCCCAAACATCATTAGATGATGGCATATCATGCATGAAAAATCCTTGCATCACAATTTCAAGATAAGCGTCTTCCCACGACTTGTTCATTGTTTTTGCAACTGCACGGATTACACAATCTCCCACAAGTTTTCTTGTCGGATTTGGGTTGAATGTTCTGTACGCCATTTTGGGATACCTCATTAGATAAAATACAAAGAGCCTGCATAGGAGAGCAGTGATGCTCTAACATAATCCAATGTAATTCGGAAGAAATATCTTTCATAGTTACACCTCACTTTTAAAAAAGTGTAACAAAAAAGAGACTCCGTAACTTGTACGAAGTCTCTTCAAAAATTGCACTATTTTTATACTATTCTTTTTATTTTTGCTTTAACTTTTCTTGCCAATTTAGATACTTGGGATTCTGATACATGCATTGTTAATGCTATCTCTACATTTGATTTATGCTTTGCCCGCAAATTAAAATATTCGAGTTCCGCATCAGAGAAATTACATAACTCTCTTAGCCTATTTAATTCTGGTACGGTAAAATCATAAATCTGCATTTCTATTATTTATATAAGTCTCCTGCTCTGGGAAATCTGCGTTAATTAGATGCTCATGATATTTTATTCGTATTGCAGATATAGAACCATTTATCACGCCATTATGTATATTGGGATTTTGTTCCACATAATCCTCGTATTCATCACAAAGGGCAATTATATTTTCAAATGATTCTTTTGTGTGCCGAGTACCATTTACTCCTTCATTAACAAAGTCAATAATATATTGTCGTCTCTTTTTCCAATCCTCTATACCACAATTTTCAATATGAGTATTAATCGACTTTTCTAATTTATTAACTCTGTCATTTACTTCATTAATACGTTTATTGATACAAGAATTAAATCTTTCACCAACCCATCCAAGAAGTATGTCCCACGGATTAATTTTAATAGGAGATATTTGTACAAAAGTACATAATATAAATCCTATAAAAAGTAGTGTTGAACTAATACTTTCAAAATGATAAGGTTGGTGTAAAAATTGTTCGATTAATTCAGCTAATCCCATTGTGCCTCCCACCCCATTTTAATTTATTTTGTTATTATTAAGCGCAAATATATGGTATATATTCTTGTACATTTAGATGACTGGAAGTACTTCCTGAAGCGCCGTACCAGTAAGCGGTAACTGTTCCATTTGTATTAATTGTAATTCGTACAGCATTGTCAACGCCAGATGCTGTAGGTGAAAATAAAAATTTTAGAACTTGTACACTTGGCTTATATTCATCTGGAAGTGTTGCGATTGTCACATCTTGTCGTGCCGGCAGTGCTGTAACCGCAGTAATTTTTATTGTCGCAACATGACCCGCCTTTTCTATTGCAAAAGTTTGACCTGAAGTACGTGCATAAGTTGAAACAACATTTACATTCGACTTTGTATATGCGTTAAGGTTATTAACTGTAGTAGTTAATGTGCTAATATTATTTTTATTTGTAGTTACCTGTGTATCTAAAGCTCCTACCATTGCTCCAAGAGCATAAAGATTCGTCAATATGCCGATAAACATTTTTTTAATACTTAGCATTAAACAATCACACTCCTTGCCCCAGTATTCCACTCAAGTGCTACAATTATAGTATATAAATCGTGGTCTGTACCGCTCTCAGCCTCAGTATCAAGTGCTATGTGTATATCACCATCCCATGTAAGTGCATAAGCATTAGACCTTTTATCCGCTGTTCCATTACCTACAATATCAGCATAAACACTATTTGAATCTACAGTATTATATTTACCACGAACAGTTTGATTAGCACTTGATGCAGTAGCACTATTACCTAACTCTACAGAATTTGTACCTGTGCCAGGTGAAATTAAACTATTTAAAGTTGTAAGTTCGTTATACACAGTACTATTATCACCGTGTGCAATTAAAGTTGAATCATAATCTTCACTACTTGGAACAATATCACCATATCTGTTATTAAACGACAAAACACCATGAGTTCTAACATACTCCGCTGCTGTTTCTGCCGCTGTTTTTGCTGATTGAGCATTTGTATTTGCTGTTTCTGCCGCAGTTTTAGCAGATTGGGCGTTATTATTAGCAGTTTGAGCCGCTGTTTTTGCTGATTGCGCTGAAGTATTTGCCGCTTCTGCCGCATTTTTAGCAGTTTGAGCCGCAGTTACTGCATCATCTAATGATTCAGCACTTGCCGTAGCAGATTCAGCCGCATCTTTAGCTTGTTGTGTATAAATTACTAATGCCGCCGTATCAGGACCAGATTCTTCTATCGCTTCTTTTATGGAATTTACAGTATCAATAACTTCGTCACGGGCTTCTTGTGCGTCTGTTGCAGATTGATTTGCCTCATTGGCCTTACTAACAGTATTTTGAAATACCTGTTGTATGTTAGTAGCTTTAGTTTGTATTTCTCCATAAATAGCGTTGATTTCAGCATTGTAATTAGCTATTTCATCTGCTGTGGCAAGACGTTTTGTAACTCCTTGTGCAAATGCGATATATACAGCTTTACCATCTACTGTACTATCACCGCTTTTTACAACAGCAATTTCACCCTCTTTTAGTCTATTTGGATTATAGTCGGCATAAGCGCCTCTTCTAAGTTGTATGGCCATTATTTATACCCTCATGATTGCACATTATTTGTATCTTCAACATGTATATATGTGCGTTTCATAATCTGTGTGCCTTCATCATCTAAAATGGTTATTGTATGCTTATACACATTCGACAGTGCGGCAACAGCTAATTTAGTAAAATATGCCGCTTCTGCTTCATTACGTGAACTATATGTTGCGATTGGAGGAAAACCAGCTGTTCCGTCTGCATAAACCTGTATTTCAATAACTATATATTTTTTGTCATCCATTTGTATCTACCTCTTTATCTACCCCTTTATTTGCTTCTGCACTTATTTGATTTTTTAAATATTCTGCCATTATTTTATTATTTGTATCTTCAACAATTTTATTAACATCTGCTAAAAGAAGCCGTAAAGTTTGTTGAATTATTATAGGCGGTAACCCACAAGAATTTAATGTATCGACAAGTGCCTTATTTAACTCAATAATTGCAACCTCAATAGGTTTATCACTCATATTATATTTTCTCCTATTTCTTTTTTGCATAATTATATTGACGTTACATCTACTAATACACCTCTCTTAAATGTCAAAATTTTATCTGCCCACCCGCTTGAACCTGCAACATGAAACGTACCTGTAGTTCCGGCATAATCTTCATAACTATATGTGTTATTACTATACGAACGAAATTTCCAACGTGGGTCAACAATTCTGTTTCCATGCATATCGAAGTCGCATTCTGCTCTAAGAGTATCAGCAAGACCATCTGCCGCGGCCAGACTATTCGCATCTTTTGAGTATGAAAATACAATATCATATGTTTGTGTATTAGCATTATAGACCGACCAAGCCATATAATCACCAGTTTGAGATAAGTGCATTGATACTCCACGTTTATCTACATTACCAGTTATATATGTGGATACGAACTCACCAATATAAGTATTTTGATAATAAAACGCAAGTGCGCCAGTCTGTAATCGAACTTCACGTTGACCTAAAACACCTGATTCATATTGTTTATTATACAGTTTAATTCCCGTGTTATCAAATGAACCAATTTGCTTACCCGAGTTATCATATAATTCTAAATTACCGTTTCCATTACCGACTCCACCTAATTTAAGTGTACCACCATGAGCGTGGTCAAAAAATACATCTACTGCTTCTACAATATTAGCAAGCCAAGTACCATTAAATTTAAATCCGTACCACGATGTAGTCGCATCAGTGCCCTTATAATCGTCAGTCATAGATATTGCACCGTTACTAATTTTAAGTACCATTTTAGATTCAACACGTTGCGGTTTATCATGACCGTATATAATGGTGGAACCCCCACTTGTTTCTTTAGAAAAATATAGTCCTGATGCGTTTGCTACAAAACTATTAAAACTTTCTTCTAATTGTTGGCGAATAGATTTTTCTTCATTTAATCTTCTATTGGACCTTGCATTTGCTTTTGCAAGTGCTGTCAGTTGGGTTGCACTATTTCTTGCAGGCGTTTTTGCGCCGCACACTATTGTTTGGGCACCAGATATAGGAAATGTTACACGAGTTAGTAATATTCTATGTCTTACACCCTTTGCATCCCATAACCACGCAATATCTCCAGCTTCAATAGTTGGGTCATGTATTGCATGTGTAACATTACAAGTTCTAAATGTAAGGCCGACTAATCTTGAATTTAAAAAGTTATAAAAAGATTGTACGTTAGTAGCGCCAATAAATGGCATCGAACCTATAGAAATTACATAGCTATCATTCGTTATTGTTGTTGGATAATATTTTGTCTCTACTTTATTATCCGTTTCTACCTCATAAGCAACTTGTACATCTGTAATTACAACATCGTCAATACCAATATTTTGAGTAGTAAGTGCAGATATGTAATGAGCCCGACTTATATTAGTAAATTCTCCGTCATTTACATTGATTGGGTCATTCCACGGCCTAAATACACCGCCGTTTACATTGTCACCAGATGTATAATATGGAGTTCCAGTATCAAATATTCCACCGTCTATGCTTTCATCTGATGCAAACCCATTAATATCGAACCATACAAATTCTAATTCACCATCAGGATTACATCTTGCAAAACATCCTGCTATTGCCGCACACCAACCAATTACTTCTCTATAAGTAGTGTTATCTTTAGGTTTATCAGCAACAACAAAAGTTTTATTTGCTATGTTTGTCATTGATGATGCTGGCGTAACACCGCACTTTGTACAGGCATCTATAACAACATCATAAATTGTTGTATTGGACCTATAAATGCCATACGAATCATATGGTCTGTCAAATTGACACATATTATCCAGTAACTTTAAAGTTACTGATATACTACTAAAAGTAGCCTCATCTACTGTATAAATTCCTTTTTGTACACTTTCATAAACAGGTGTCTCTACGCCATTAATAATAGTTGTGTCAGTCTGTAATTTGACAGCTATATTAACCTCAGCATTTATAAAATCATAATCTGAATAAATCTCATTATTGTTATAGAGAATTAAATCACATCCATTAACGATAGTAGAACCAATACAGTCAAAATCTCCATCACTGCCAACAGCATCATCTATTTCAAGTCCGCCACTCATAATTTGAGGATTAGAAACTTCAAGCACTGTTCCATTGGCTAATGTTATAGTGGCGTCAACAATAAGATTACTTTCACCACTATACAATAATCGTTTAAATTTGGAAGATACGTTTATCATGTTACTCCTTAGATTTCAATAAATGTCATTTTTATACTTTTCCAAGTAACTGTTGGATGATTTAGGCTGTTTGCAGTAGCTTCACGTTTACCTATATAAAAATCTTTAATAATAAAACTATTAGGAACTCGTGGGTCAGCGTGTCTAAAGCTGACCCTTGTTTTCCCACGTACTGCTGTAAGTAGTGTCGCCGCATCTTGCCACGAAAGACTTTTCCATGTACAAGAGTATGTATCTTTTACTGATACAACATCTTTATGCATAACGCCATCAAGTGTTCTACCAGTAATGCCTTCAGTAGATAAGTCCTCTTCATTATATGAATATTCAGATGGTGTAGGAATAGTTACACCATCAATCTGAAAAGGTCTACCAGTTATTGCCATTCCTACACCTCCGTTTATCAATAACCGTAACGTCTGTCTAACATGCTATTGCCCTGTCTAACTATACGTGCAAGTTTTTCTTGTCCGATATAGAAATCAGGCATATTAGCAATGACATTTGCTATTGCTCTATCGAGCGATTCCTCTGTTACCATACTGCTCTGTAATGATTGTATCATACTGGCTAATGTATTTAAAGCAGTTTGTGTGCTATCTTGATTATTAGCAATATTATAAGGTATAACTTCTCCCATTGCTATGGGAGGGAATTTAATACCTTTTGCAGTGTTTACTAAATCATCGGATAAATCATCAACTGCTCCAAGTGCGCTATCAGCATTAGCTTCGATACCAACGGCAATACCAGCAGGAATCATTTCACCAACTTTATCTCTAAATAATTTAGAAGGAGAACCAATGTCTAACGCTTCACAGGCAGTATTGTATAAATCAACAGCTAAATTCCACGCTTTTGTCGCTAAATCATCCCATCCGTAATCCATACCGTAACCAATACCGTCAAGTATATTACCGCCTATATCTGACCAGTTCATGCTATTAATAGCGTTATATATGTTAGAACCGATATTGCCCGCGGTTAGAGATAAAGTTTCGGATGCACTACCGAGAGAGTAATTAAGTGCACTACCTATATTTCTACCAATAGCACCCCAATTACCAGAACTCAATGCGTTGTACATACCCTCTTGTATAGATACAGATGTAGCACGAATAATATATCGTACACTTGCCATACCAGCATTAACAGCATTGACAGCAGTACTACCTATACCTGACCAGTTTCCTGCGGCTAATGCAGATTGCATATTAGTGTTAATTGATTGTGCAGTAGTATTAAGTTGCGGTGTTTTTGAGTCTGCACCAGATTTAACGCCACTCACTGCTGACGAACCAACATCTGTGAAATTTTTAGCTATGCTACCGGCTATACCAAAAGCACTGTTTAAACCACCGTGGAAGGGGTCGAACACATGACTTTTAGCCCAGCCACCAATACCGGCTATAATACCATCTGCACCGCCTTGAACTGCACCAATCATTGACGCACCTAAAGGACTAAACTTAGAATTAGATTTTGACTTTAGATTACCAGCATCAGATATGCCGTCATGTATAGGCTTAATTACGTGGTTGAAAAACCATAGAGGGGGAAATACAAATTCTGCTATGCCTTGCAATATACCGCCAAACATACGCTTACCCAAACTGGTAAATAATGTCCATTTTAAATCAAGTTTTGCTTTAGCGATATTAGAAATAGTTGTCCAAACATTCTCTAAAAACTTCTTAACTTCTGGAGATGTTTCAATATATTTACGTATTGAATCAATTATATCTTCCCAGTCTGTATCTGATACAGCGTTTTGGAAAGCGGCGAGAAGTCGATTTAATAATCCTAATAATGTATCAAGATTATCTTGCCAGTCAAATTTACTAAAGAATCCCGTTATAAACTTGACTACATCTTGTGCAATCTCATCAAAGTTTATAGTTTCTCCTATTCCCTTTAATGTATCAAACAAACCTTGTAAGAATGAGCCTAAACTTGCGCCATTTTCTTTCCAGTTTATATCCCGGAAGAAACTCATTATATCGTCACCGATTTTATTTCCAAGTTGTTTCCAATTAATATTACCACGAATATTGCCGAGCGTTGTAAATATACCATTAATGAAAGTTGCAACAGCGTGGAATATTTCTTGTGCAGGGAAATTTTGAATAGCAGTGGCAATAAGTATTCCTATGCCAGTTCCTAATTTCGCAAATGGTATTGTGTCTATGGCTCCTTGTGCGCTTCTAAATATTCCTCTAATAAATTCTAAAAATGTATTAAGTACATAGCCCCAGTCTACTTTACTGACAAAATCAACAATAGAACGTCCTATTTTAGTTCCAAGTTTATACCAATGTGTTTTTGTTATAAGATTATAGAGCAAGGAAAATATTCCCATAACAAAGTTCGCTAATGTGCTTGACAACAATTCAAACGGGAAATTATCAATAGCTGTGTTTATACCATACGCTATAGCTTCACCGATTTCATTCCAATGAAGTGTTGTAGTGAAGTTCGCCGCTCTTATTAGTAATGCTCTAATTGCATTGCAGAGTGTATTAAATATTTGATACCAAAGTTCGGGTTTTGCTATAGTCTCATTAAGAACTTGTGCAATTCCTATGCCCATCATTCTAAACACATCATAAATAGTATCCCAGTTTATAAAAGCCAGTCCTACCATAATTGTGTTATAAATAGCTTTACCAAGATTCTTAAATCCATCATAACTCATAAATGTTCTAAGAAATTCTTGGGCAGTTTTAAATATCGTATTGATTATATTGGCTATAGCTAAACCAAGTTGTCTAAATGTATCTGGAATACTTAAAAATCCTGCTAAAAATGATGCTATAACACGAGCAATTCTACCAAAAAACTCTTGAATTTTTGGAATATTATCATTAAACGCTTTAAGTAAGTTACCTAATTGTTTATTGACAAGCTGTCCTAAATCATAGGCATCAGCGGTTTTCCAAGCCTTTTTAATCAAATCAGCAAACGCTTTAATGCCATCTTGAATTGGTCCGCCGACTGTAAACTTTTGTAAAACTCCATCAAGTGTTGGCGTGCTAAAATCATAGTCTTTGGGAGATGTACCGTCAGTTGTAGATTCATTTTCATCGGGTACTTTTAATAACTCAACATCATCAAAACCAGCTATGGTCTTTTTATATTTTTCAAGCTGTTTATTACGTTTAGCTTCTGCCTTTGCCGCATCGTTAGCCGCTTTCGCCGCATTTTTATCTGCATTTGCCTGTTCTTTAGCCGCCGCCGCACCAGCACTTGTGCTTTGTGCATAATCTTTCCAAACAGGCATTGCCATAACAAACTCTTTGCCAGTGAGTGCCGCAATAAGCTGACCAATCCACTGAACTGCTTCTGCTACCTTTGTAATAAACACTGACAGTGCCGGAGCAACATATTCAATAATAGGAGCAAATGCCGCCGCAAAAGAGTTTTTCAAATACTCAAGTGCGGTCATTATTCTTGACATTGACTCATTAAACGGTTCATACGCAAGTGCTAAATCAGCAAAACCCTCAAATAAAGCAGTACGTAACTTGTTAATAAGTCGATATAATGACCTTGCACCAATACCATATTGTAAAAACATTCGACCAATTTGTTTTAACGATGGCGTAGAATCTTGTGCATTTTTTCTTATATTGCCAATAGATTCAGCTAATTTCTTTATTGGATTTAGCATAATTTGAGATGCTAAACCCGCCAATGCTTTAGTTAGAGTCTTTACGGCTGTAATTGTTCCATTAATTGCTTTTATTAATATTGTCTTTAGGGTAGTTGCAATTCGTTGTGCGGCTTGTTTCGCTATACTTGCAAGTTGTTTTGCGGCATTAATATACTCATTTATTATAAATTTTACTGCCGCCTTGGTAATGGAATATATTGATTGAAAAGCTATTGAAAATGCTGGAGGCATTGCGGCAGATATTGTTTTAGCCATATCATCAGCCGCACCCTCGACCATTTTTGGTAATCTATTTATATTATTAGCAAAATCTATGATAGAATCGCCAAAATTGTTTTTAACTAAATTACCAAAAATATCAGCATCTTCTGTTTCTTCTTCTGCTTCTTCTACCTTACGTATATATAAACTTAATTTGTTTATTACATCTACAAGTTGGTCCTTTAGCTTTTTATACTCTTCAGTTTGGTCGCCAAAAATTCTTGCCTTACCTGCCTTATCAAGCTCTGTCATTTTTGAGCCAAGTTCAGTTGCTTTTTTTGCCAATGAATCGTACTCTTTGGCTAATTTATCTATATCTTTTTTTTGTGAATTAATCGCATCAGTATTATCTCTAAATGCAGTTCCATTTTGCTCCATCTCTGCCATCTTTTTATTAACAGCGGCCATCTCTGCTTTAATTTTTTGCAATGCGGCTAATTCTGTTAAATATTTTCTACCTGCCGCAAGATTACCCTCTTCGTATAATTTCTTATTAGATTCTATCTCGGTATTTACTATCTCGTAGCTTCTTTCTAAATTTTTTAACTCTGTTTGTAATTCACCGTACTCTCCAGTAGGCTTATACGTCGGCATATTTGCAAGTTTTTCCTGTGCATCAGCCAATTTAACATTAATTTTATCCTGTTGAGCATAAATCTTTTCGAGTTCGTTTTCTAATTTTTTAGCTTCTGGAGTTAATGTAAATGAACTTGCAAGTTTATCCATTGAATCTTGCAACCGAGCCGCCTTATTATATGCAGAAGCCATACTAATTTGTAAAGATTGAAATTGTTGTGATACTTCTGCGCCAGCGTTGTCCTTAAATATGTCTCTAACACGCTCTTGCAATTCTTTTGCCGTAGAGATGGCATCATCAACTTCAAAGTCAATACTTAATTTTACACTATCATCAACTGCCATCTACATTACCCCCATCATTATTCCAAAGTTGTTTAAATAATTCCTCAGCCTCTTCGTCAGCTACACTGTCGGTATTCCAAACAAAATATTCTGGATTATTTCTTCTAAACTCTTGTTCATATTTTTCTAATTTTTTACCGCGCATCATTTTATCTCGTATTGAAACAACATTTGATAAAAGTGATTCACCAACCGCAGAATAATAACCCATAAATGTCCACCAATGTATATAGGGCTCAGAACGTATCTCTGTGTTGGCAACTTTATTTATCGCTGAACATATCATTTGGGAGTCTTTTTCCCAATCTATCAACTTATAGTTCATTTGTTTACCAACACTCTGTGCTCGTCCGCAATTAAAGAAATCAAACATCTTTGTAATTGCTTCCTCTAAATTTTCAATATTATTTATATCAGCAATACTATTTATATCCTCATAAAAAATAATGAGACTACAGAATAGTTTTTCGTTTGAATTGAGACTTGCATCCTGCAATGCACTGAAACAATCCAAGACCATTCTGTAGTCTCCCTTATTTCTTATTTGATATTCAGTACCGCCAATGTTAATTTTGGTCGGTATTTCATACATATCAATTACCTGTATACTTACTTGTATGGGCCTTCATTCGTTGTGACATTTGGCCAAGTTCTGTACGAATGTTATCAGAGTATAAGTTAAACAAAGCATCAAGAATAATTTCAAAGATAAACTTACCAGCCACCATATTATACAGAGGCTTATCATCCGCACAAATTTTTGCTACTTTAGAATCAAATATGTAATCTATAATGCTAATCATTTCATCATTTATGGCATTAAGTGAATCCATAAATTCACCAAGTTTTATGTTTTCGTCATCTTCATCAAACTCAAAACCTTTAACGCCTAATTCTTGAAGTCGAGGATAAGACTCACGTAAGCGATTAAGAATACCAAAATCACTTATATCGAGTTCAATAATTCGCTTATCATTATCATTGATTCTAAACTGTTTTCGGTTATCAATATTAAGCTGAATATCAACTACGCCATCAAGTTTCTTTTTCGTTCCCATTTTATTCTCCTTGTTTTATAATCTATCAATTATTACGCCGCTGGTGTAAATTTGAAATCATCAGACAGTTTGTCAACAGTGCCGAGTGTAATATCGTTAGAAAAATATAACGAAATCGGCATATTGACATTAACATCTCCACCAATACTATTGTATACAATAGTGCAATTTACATGCTTTTCAGCGTCATATGCACTTGCACTGCCTGTAAATGCAGTAATTATATAAACAGTGAATTGAGAAAGTTCCTCAATCGCATTGCGTCTACGAATATCATTTAACTTCGCCGCAAGTTCAGAACCACCAAGAACAAGATAGGGGTCGAAATCCTGTTGCGGTTGAGTCTTATTAACATCGGTATAGTTAATACCTAAAATATCAGTCGTTGTCTCAGTATCAGCATTATACTCAATGCTGGAATCTTCTGTTCTACGACCGAGAACTTCTCTTTTTGGTGATTCACTACCACTTTCTGTCCACTCGACAACAGTGACAAGCAGTTTACGAGGAGCTCTTTGGTGAGTAGGGAGATTAATAGGAGAAACAGCCATGATTATTTACCTCCAAAGTTGATTACTTATATCAATGTACTTTATTTGAATAGATGTAGAATATACAGCAAGCGGCGGAGATACTTGGTCATTTATTCCCTCAAATTTCGGCTCTTCTGTAGTAGTTTCTATAGAATCTATAATGCAATCTTCACCAAAATCAGGAAAGTTCCTCAGCTTGTTTTGTTCTGTTATCCACTCTATTAGATTTTGAACATCTGACATATCAGACAGATTTTCATTTTCATAACCCGACATTTTTACAACAGCTGTGTCAGCCGCAGATTTAAATGTTAGGATAGTAAAAGTATAAATTTTTTCAACACTTCCGTCAACATAATTTCGATTCGTATATGAATCTGTGGAATTTGTAAAAAATTGGTTGGTATCGTTCTTTGCATTTATAAAATTAAAATATAGTGGACTATTAAGAATAGTTGGACACGTAATGATATAATCCACTACAGCTTGATGTTTATTTACTGCCACGTTGTACCTCTTTCCTCATAAGCGGCTCTGCATAATCAATTAATTCGTCAAATCCAAAATTTCCAGGCTCAAGTATCAATGTCCAATAAGATGTAGTACCTGGTGTATGTCTTTTCCAGTTAAAATCATCCGCATCATGTTGATAACGAGCGTAATAAAAAGTTTTACCAACACTCGGATTTCCCCAAACTAATTGCGTTGCTTTCGATGTTTGATGTACATATGCGCTGGCACGTAAATCGCCGCTTTTCATTGGCACATACGGTGTCACAATTTCAATAGCTTTTTCACCAAGTAAACGCATAACGTCCGGATTTTTAGTAAGTGCTATAACCGGGCCTTCAACACGTTGTTTTACGGCGTTTCTAATACTTTGTGCACTTAATCTAACTGTAACCTTTGCCATTATTATTTACCGCTTGCGAAATAATGCTCATTTCCTCTGTGACCAGTATTATTAGACCACTGTTGTATTTCCATACAACCTTGTAATCCTTTATATTTTTTTAATAAATCAGAAGAACGATGACCTGCTTGATACTCATTTATATCATCTGTTACTTCACCTTTTACAATAATATCTTGTTCGCCTAAAGTAAAATAGTTGCCCATTTCATCATTAGGTTTAGCAATCCAATCTTGTTTTTCTAAGAACTTATCATTTTTTGGTATTCTACAGATAATATTATTCGTATCTAATACAACATTACCTATTACAACTTTATTGCCAGTAGCTTGCCAAAAATTGTTATGCAGTACGGTTCTATACCATGTAATAACTTGTGTTTGTGGGTCTTCAAATTTATTGAATATAGTTATTGTAGTATCCCACCAAGGTCCAAAACTATTCACCTGGATAAAGCCCCCTATATAACACTTTTCGACCTAATGAATCTTTCACATCTTGTAAATACATTCTTATAGTATTATTAAGTTGTGCCTGAATCACTCGCATTGCCATGTTACCAGTTATAACATTGTATGTTGACGATACACCATCGTTAGACTGGTGGGCCATTAAGCCTGCTTTAATATTACCATCTTCATCTACTGCATCAACCATTAACACTTTTTGTTGTTTGTCTAATAATTCTATTAATCGAAACATACAGCGTTTTACAGCTTCTGGATAAGATGCTTCATTTTTAAGTCTGCCAAATGTCCACCAGTCTATTTGTGTGCGTGCTTCAAACTCTAATTGTTCAAAGGCGGCAACATCTGTTATATCTCCGCCATAATTTTCATACTCTTCATAAGTGAGATACATTAGAGTCATCGCCTCCGTTTAAAATTAACCCTTGGAAAGAATACGTGCAATCGGAATAGCTTTCAGATTGATGTACTTCTTGTTAGTACCGCCGGTATTAACAAGCTCCCAGTTACTACCAGTAGCAAGTTCTGCATCTGTAGGAGACAGCGTAGCAATGTTATTGATACCGACGAAAGAAATACCATAAGGAGACCAGCACTTTCTCTGTCTACTATACAGAGTATCTTGACCACCATTGGTCTTAGGGTCACGACTCATTTCAGCAGGAACTTTTGCACCGCAGTTGGTGTATTCGATAGCACCATCACCGAACAGATATGTGACATAAACAGGGTCGCCATTACCAGTTTTCTCGTAGTAGTCGCCAATAGCAGAATCAACAGGATTCTCTACAACAGTGTAGACGTAGTTACCAGAAGTACCAGTACGAGTGTAATAAGTCTTACCAGCTGTTACAGCAGTATCAGAGGTCTTGCTGAAAGTTGCAGTAGAAGCATCTTCCATAACGGGCATAGAATCGTCAATGATAACGAGCTTACCATTCAGAGTTGCCATGCCGGTCTCTCTCTGCATACCGTTCTCATCGTTGTACAGCATGTAAGTGAGAATACGCAGGTTCTCAAGGTTAGTAGCTACTGCGGAGTGCATAATAGCAAGAGAGAATTTGCTCTTATGGTCACCACATGCTTTCTGAATAGCAGTGTTGACAGTAGTACCATCCATGAAACCAGTGTCGCCATTACTGTTCTGAACAGTAGTAATATCATGGGTATGAGTAGAAACAAATCTTGCGCCCTCAGTATCAGTCATACTGAACACACCGGTCAGAATAGCGATAATAGTAGCTTGGTCGATTTCATCCCAATACTCAGCAACCTGCTGTGCAACGTTTTCCATGAAATCAACACCACCAGTGATGTCGTAAGAAAAGTCTTTCTCAGTCCACGCCTGCGCACGACCACAAACAACACGAGAATGACTGAATGTCTGAGTGGTTTGAGATGTAATATCAGTTACACCATCGTAGTTAAGCGGAATGGAGCCGCTGATAAGACCCTTCAGAGGAGTAGTAATATAGTTACCACCAACTTGGTCTGCCATCGCACCTGCAAGGTCTTGACGAGAAACAATAGCACGAGACTTTAAAAGCTCGTTCAGTTTCAGATTCGGAACGCGGTCAACGTATTTCTGGAATACTTCACCGTTAAATATTTTACTATCAAATTGGGGATTAGGCATAGTATTTTACCTCTTCTTTAAAAATTAATAATTGCGTCTGGATGTTCATTTTTCATCTGCATTAACTGTGTTAATGTAGGTTTGGACGGTGCCGGATTATTTGTCGGCTGAACAAATGTAGGAACTGGAGCAGGTGCTGGAGTAGGATTTTCAACTGCAAACGCATCTGGGTCACTTTGAGCATATATAGCTTTAAAATCATCTGCGCCAATCAGCTTGCCATCTTCAAATTGAAGTTTCTTGGCAATCATCTGATTTCTAAAATCATTCTTTGCCGCCTTACTTGTGAACTTCTGACCATTTACATATTCAGTTACCGCAAACTCATATGCTTGTTGTCTAAGCTGTTTTTGGTACTGCTTTGTCTCGGTATCATATCTTTGACGTAAATCAGCGAGGTCTTGTGAAGCCTGTTTCAGAGCTTCAATATCGCCAGCGTCTTTAATTGTCTGCTGTAAATTTGCAAGGTCTTGGTCACGGGTTTGAATTGTTGTATTTAATGTGGTAATTTGAGTATCACGGGTAGAAACATCATCATCATATTTCTGTTTGGATACATAATGACCTTCTGTTAAATCAACGAATTTAGCTGTACCCATTGCGACTTGAAACTGCTCCCATGTGAGTGTTCCATTTTCAGCTTTGTCAAATACTTCCTTAATCGTCATTTTCAATCTCCTTACACATTCTTTTTATATCTGTTATTTGTATATCCGCATTACAGTTTGCGGAGAATGTACGTTCTTTAAATGTCTTTACGCTGGACGACTCTCTTTAATTCGTGGGGGAGAGTAGCTCCCCCACAAACCAAGGAGAAAAAAATGAAAAACTCGGCACTTTCGTACCTAATATCATTATATTACAAAATTTTACAAATGTAAACATCTTTGATTAATTTTTACCACCAAAGTTACTACCTTTTCGCTCTTTGGTTTCATCAGTTTCTTTTATTTTATTGTCTGGATTTTGCCCGTTCATAATACGATTATTTAAATCGTATTGATTCATCATAGCCATTTGTTGATTCTGTTGTTGCTCAGATTCAATTTGAGCGAGCGCCTCTCTTGCTTGACGCTCAGTCTCACCAAAGTACCACATTCTATTTTCAACCTTAGATGCAAGACCATTTTGCATTAACAGAATACGTTTCTCAAGTTCCTCATTAGCATCGACCATAATACTATCATCCCACTCAAATGATACATCATAATCACCAGGTGGTGTGATGCTGTAAAGGTCAGCATATACATTCATTATGTAGATAGTATCTCGTAAGGCTGCTTCTATTGCTTTCTGAATATCCTGGTTTGTTTGATAACTTCTTTGTTTAAGAATCCTTAATTCTGTAGCAGTACGAGCTACATCTGCCGCATCAGAAAGTGTGCCTCTACTAATGCCACAAGTATCTTCAATACGCATAAGAACTGTATTTAATCCGTTAATATAGTTTGAATCACGTAAAGAAGGTGCAAATGGTTGATATGTGTCAGATGCAGAGCCTAAGTCAATTTTACGATAGAGTCTTTCCTGTAACATGGATAATCTTGAATAATCATTGCCATTTGCGTCATCAACTTTTAAGGCATCTCTATCAATATCTATAGCAAGTGCGCCGCCTTCATATTCCCAAAGAAGTGTGGAATATATAAAGTCTGCATTTTTTATTAAGTTTACAGCACGAGCAAATCCAGAAACACCGAGTGGACTCTTAGTGTCAATAATGTTTGCGTCTGGCATTCTAAAGTATGCAAACAAGGGTTTTGTCACATCTTTAATAATTGTAATCGGTTGAAAATCTTTCCACTCAGGAACTTCTTGAAGTGAAATTTCTTTACCAAGATTACTTAAAGATAAATCGCCGCTATTAGAAGTTGATTTATATGCTTTATTTATGACAGTAACAACATTATTTTCCCATTTATGGTACTCAAGTCGATGATACGTTACAGCTTTATCCTGTTTAGTTTGTATAAATGCCGCCTCTGTAATTTTACCGGCTGGCGTAAACGCAAGAGGATAAAAAGAATCGGCTTGAACAAATTCAAAGTCTATCTCTGTTGTAGGCTTAATATCAGATTTTACAGTGTAAGATGCTGTATCATCGTCTGGTAACGCATCTTTTACAATATACGGCTTTATAACAAGCCCACCTTTAGCAATACCATACTCAATCTGTTTACGTAATTGTTTGCGTAATTTTTTATACTGCCGCTCTAAATATTCGGCTCTTTGAGTATCACCAACAGGACGTTCCTCTGTTTTAGTTTTAGGCGGCTCAATTTCAGGAACAGGAAATCTTTCACCATCCATATCTGTAGCGTACTTTTTTTCTCCAGGATAATCTGGATTGGGCACTTCTACCTCTTCTGTTGGTGTAGATATTTCAGATTCAAATTCAAGCAACGCTAACCGAGCTTTTTCACTTGCAATCAAAGTAGCAAGTCCTAAACTGGCAATACGAACTGGATTATTCTCATCGGGTTCGTGTAACCAAGACGCTTTATCTTTATACATATCTGACCACAAATGAATAGCGTCTTCCATTTGCGGAGATATTGCGTAATTTATATTTAATTCTTTTTCGATGTCCTTACTACTTATCATTCCAAGCATCTCCCTTAATTTTGATACTATCGTACTCCATATGGACATTATTTTTTCCTCTTTTTATTACGGCGCTTTATCTTTCTATCAGTAGTCTTAAAGCCCTTCGTTGCGGCTAATTGGTTCGCCTCTTTAACAGAGTGTGCACGAACTGTTAAAACGTGAGGAATACCATTTGCATCAACACGTTCAAATTTATATGAATTAACACCAGAGCCTATAAATTCACGCCGCACGCCACTACTGCCAGAACCTGCTTCTCGTTTTGTAGCGGAACCGCCTGGGCCAGGTTCTCGTTTCACTCCAGCATATTTACCGCCTACACTCATTTTTATTCCCATTATATAGCCACCTTTGTACTTATCATATGTTTAAACACTATATTACCATCAAGTTCTTTTGATAAATCTTTACCATATAAAAGAATTGTTTCTGGCTCTAATGTGTACTGCATAGCACCCCACCAAGATTTTAATCCTCTATATGCACCCCATCTGCCTTCACCCATTGTTGATACTGCTATTGTGCTGTTCTTAGGTATACCTGCACAAAATAAATTAAATAGCTCTGGATTACCCATTGTAAATGTCGGTATAACAGTTATGCCGTTATCTTGCCAATATCTACCGCACCAACGATTTCGATAAACATTAAATATCTGTATAGCTTTAGGACTGTTTGCATACGGCGAAAAATCAGGAGATAAAACAAATTTGAATCGTTTTAATATTTCAACATATCTATCAGGATATTTCCAAACACGTTCAAACTGATAGTCATGTAAAAAGAAGTGAACGCCTATGTTCTCTGGATGTTTTTCTTTTAATGCATAATTAAATCCTTGAATCGGAATATCTGCTAAATTATCTATATGTGTTGGTAACATCTCAGGTATATCATACTCACCAACACCGTCATACTGAGCATATACTAAATTATGTATGTTTTGTTCTAATATTCTCGTTTGACTTTTGCCGTTATCGTATTCCATTTTTTCTCCTTAATGTCCACGTCTATTAGCATATTTCTGCATACCATATCTCACAGCATCAATACTATGGTTGTTTTCATCTGGATATGCGCTAATAAAATTGCCCTCTCTGTCTTGCTCATACTCATAGTTAACAAACTCCCTATATGTAAACGGGCATTGTCGTTTATCAATATAAATATGATTCAGACCTTGTAACCATTTTATACCGTATCTTACACTATCTGGTCCTTTATCTGCCGCACGTATAAATGCTCCATACGCTTTAAAGTCAGCAACAGATTTTTCCTCTGCACTATCCGCAGTAACAAGTTCATCAAAGGTTAAAAGTTTCTTCTCATTGTATAATATGTCGAAAACAACCTTATTTCTTGTTTTCATCGTATTATATTCAGCAAATATATATAAATCCAATTTTCTTCTGTCAAAATGCATTTTGACAAATCTGAACGGGTCAATAGAGAATCCCCAGTCAATGCCGTTATATATTTGGTCAAATGTCTTATACATAGGTATTCGCTCAGTTACATTACCATGTACATCATGGCGTTCTACTAACTGTTGCATATCTAAATCTTCAACATTTTCAAACACATCACCGCCAGTACCAGTAGCTACACCCATATACTCATGTTCATAAGCTCGTGGATTCTTTCGTTTTAAATCTTCTGCTTCTTCGATAAACTGAGACCCAAGCCACTCTGGCGGTACATCAAGATATGAATTTCGCACAACAAGTGTATTATCCCTACTAAAATCTTCACACTCATCTGCATATTCATTAGCCCAATTATTTTTACTAATGGGTGGGTTAAATGTTCTAAAATCCCAGAATATATTACCGCCACGCATTGTTGACTGAGTAACATTACGCAATTCTTCTGGTCCTGCATACTGGTCAAGCTCTTCAAACCATGTAATTCCGATATAACCGAATGGTGGTTTTATAGACTTTACTTTCATTGGGTCATCAAGTCCCATAAAAAAGATTTTTTGACCAGTTGGTATGTATGTAATAGGCGTGCTGTATGTTTTAGGTATTTTAAATAAACGCTCAACTCCAAGTTGGTATATGCCCCAAACTACTTGTGCGAATATACTATTTTGAATAGTATTAGCGACTTTCCTAAAACATACAGCGTGTACATGAGGATTATGTATTATAAGCATAGGTATATCGACACCCACAAAAGACGATTTTGTACTACCACGACCGCCAGCAAATACATAGTGCGTATGCTTATGTGCTAAAATATCTTTTAGCACAGGCTTATATTTGGGAATTATGCAATCATCTAAATTAATGCTTATATTTGCCATATCAAATTATATAGGCATCATCAAAACCCGCATTTTTAAGTTTTGCTAATAACCTATCTGCTTCTCCTTCTGTTTTTACCGGCATTGTACGTACCTTATACATATTACTGTTATCAATAAATACATAAGCAGATTTAATACCAAGTTTAGCTAAATATTCGACTCGCTTTTTGGCATTAGACTCACTTCTAAACGCACCGACCTGTATCTCATACATTTTTTCAGAAGTTTTAGAATTAACAAATTTTGCGTAAAACTCTTTACCAAAATCAGCCCGCTTAGTCTGCACAGATTCACCTTGGTCTGCAGGACGTTCAAAGCTAAAAAGAAATACATTGGACGCGGTTAATACATCATGTGCATCTCGTAATACATTCATCATGCCTGTATAGTTCTGCATTTCTTTCCATAAAAACTCTAACTGCATTTCTAAATCAGCTATTGATTTTTTCTTACTTTTTGCAAACTCTAAAAGTGCCGCTTTTCTTGTATGATATGTCCACTGCGCTAATCCATAACCCGCTCCGTCTGTTGCAAACTTTGTATATTTACCGCTGTCAACGACTTGTGTATAACTAATATCTGTATAGCCGAGTTTACGTTCAAAACTATTCTGTAAATTGTTGGGTCTGAGATTAGATTCTGCTTTCAGATTGCCCATAATGCCAGCTACAGCATAGTTATTCAGTCCTTTGCGTTTTAAGAAATCCCAAATCTGTTTATCAGTTGGTACATTCGTGCTTTTAGTTTTTGTAGACTTTGGAGCAGATTGAATAGGACCACCTACTTTCTGTAATTGAGCGTTTACTTCATTTGCAATGTCGTCCATCTTACTATAAAGATAAGGGCCAGGACAGATAGTAGAAGAAAACCATCTGTGAACAGTCATGAGCATTTCATTATCTTTCGGCTCATATGCAAGAGATTTTGCTTTATCGCCAAGCCAAATAACTTTAGTTTTGCCATTACGTTTACAGCAATCAACCATAAGATTAATGAGTGCTTTATACGATTTATGAGAAATTTCCCAATTAGGACCACCTGTACTATTAGCTACCTCAAATGTAATAGCTCTGTTATCGTTGTCGTAGCTACTGGAAGTCCAAGGAGCGTTTTCTTCTTTTACACATTGAGAAATATCACCATCATATCCTATACAGTATGTAGCACTCGCCTGTCTTGCTGAATTAGCAAAACTATCAGCGCACTTTTTAGAAGTACATTGTACCCACGCCATATGATGAATTGTAAAACGAGAAATTGGATACTTACGTGGTTTATAACAATTAGGTGAAAGTTTTGTATAAGTTACTAAAGAACTATTTGACATATTATTCCTCTTTCATTTCAGGCATACCAATAACAATACTCTTTAATAATGATGCAATCGCCGCAACACCAGCAACAGAAATAATGTGAACCCAATTAATTTCTGTAAACGCTTGTCCTACAGTAATCATACCAAGAGCAGTTTCGGCAAACGTCCATACAGCTCTTTTTAAAGCATGTTTGGCAAAATCATTAATAAAATCAAGCATAAAATCATCACTCATTTTCATCACCCCAACCTGTTAAAGTAACTGTAATCTGATTATCAGCAAGTCCTTCTTTACGTAAATCTACATCAACTGTTCTCTTTGCAAGCTCTTTAGCCGCATTAGTTCTTTCAGTAAGCGGAGCGTCAAGTCCAAATTGGTCTTTAACTTCGCCTCGCATAACAGAAGTAAAATATTCCATTACTTCTGCTGATTCTGCTATGGTCTTTCTCGTTCTTTCTTCCATAATCTCTTTCACCGCCTTTCTAATATTAGGCTTATTCAACATATCTTTAACGTAATCTGTATAGCCACTGCCTGCCCTAATTTTCTCTGAAGCCGCCTTACCAATAGTAGCCCATGTCTCAGTTTCTGCCCGAGTGTAGGCGTAAATAAACTTCCAGTCTTTAGGAGTAAGCGGGGTATCTTCTGTTACTTTCTTTCTGCTTCCGCCATAATATCTATGACCCTTCGGTGCGCCCTTCAACTAAAATAGTCTCCTTTCTCTTCTTATTCCACATTTCGTTGTCAGTTGGTAATTCAATGCCATTGAGTATATACCAATAATCTCGCATAAAGAAAACCATTTGTAAAAGAGAGTAAGTGCTGAAAAGCTCTACCTTCGTGTTCTTGCCAGTCTTTTCGTCAAAAACCTGTTTGTGTAGTGTATAACGATTTATCTCCCGTTTATGCTTGTCGGAATACCATTGATTGATATTATAGCAAAGATGTTCGTCATAAACTATATTGCAAGCTCTTTGAAGTTTCCTTATGATGCGGGATTGGTCTCTTTGTCCGCCCATAAATCATCTTCTCCTTCTTCTACTTCGTTTTGCCCTGCGTGTCTTTCTCACCGTTACTCTTGCCATTGTAAATCGCTCCTGTTACATCGTTGCCTACATAATTAGCGTTTCCGTTATCGTCACTTTCTACAGTGACAACCTCTTCATCTACCGGCAGTGATAAATACCAGATAAATCCGCCAGCCATTGCGAGTATAACAAATAATTCAATGACGGCGATAATGAACCATCTTTTTGCGGATGCTTTCAGTTCGTGAAGAAGCTCGGTAGCAAGTGTCTGTGTTTCCATATTATATCTCCTATATAGTGTTTATGCCTATTAATATTGTAGCACAACTATTATTATGATTGCAAGAGACCGCGACCTACTTAGAAAATTCGTTAGGCAAAAATTCAAGAACCCGAGGTTGAACGTCTGACCTACTACGAAAAGTTAGGGTGGGTGCCAGAGGCAGGTCGCACCAGTGCGTGCTGAGTTAGCGTGAGCTAACCCCTTTAGCGCGCTAAAGCGTCACAGCGTTAGCGTGCTGAAGTGTCGCACGTTAACGCGCTAAAGCGTTAAAGCGCACTTTAGCGAAGTAAAGTGCTAACGCTTTACAGTAGTAAAGTGTTACAGTGCTAACACTGTAACGTAGTAAAGCGTTAAAGTGCGCTTTAA
>AUXO011218794.1_pt1 | contig 24002 bp, 38 predicted proteins | sample 768731 | NCBI WGS metagenome assembly AUXO01 (sample SAMN02715735, study PRJNA202380) | gut metagenome | biome: sheep rumen | host: Ovis aries | place: New Zealand: Palmerston North | reverse complement strand
CCTTGTACTCCTTACAAGCCTTTTGACTTGCTTGATGATAACTTACTCTGTTCGGATGGCAACATCTGCCTTGCTCCCTTGTATCACCATTTTTCACATAAAATGCAAAGTTTTTGCACATCCCACATCTGCCTTCATAGTTGCCTTTTGCGTTTTTGGTCATTCCTTATCCTCACTTTCTATTTATACTTGTCAATAATCTGCAATACTTCTAGTCTTGTTACTCGATTAAATTCCTCAATAACATCATCTGCACTTATCTTTCCATTCCTAAAATCAATCAGTTCTCCAAATATTAGTGAATCAACATATAGCGTATCTGCTATCTCGGCTCTTATCTTGTCAAGAATAGGCTCTTGCGATTTAATAGAAGCCTTAATCAACGTATCAATCGCTATCTGTTTGTTAGGTGCAAGTGCTCCATACATCTGCATTAACTCTGATTTTGCTTGCTCAATTGTCATTTTTCCACCTCTCATGGTATCCAATTTACACAATTATAACTATCATTATTACCCTCTATGGGTTTTCCCGCTCGTTTCCCTTTGTTCTTTATATTACCTCTTAGGTAATCTTCCCATGTTTCGTCATACATAACATTTGTTTTATCTATGGGCTTATGCTTTTTGATCTCCTGTACTATCTGCACTGCAGTTTTCATGATTACCTCTCAATTTTTAAAACAGGATATTTTTCTACTGATAACAATTCTCTAAATTCATCCCAACATTCTTGATATGTTTGTTTGTTTTCTCTGACGATAACAGGAATATTTTTCCATGTTACACATCTTCCCATACCTTTTAATGCATTAAATGAAATTTCTCCTTTTACATACTGCTCTTTAGCATCTGCATACATCTGTGCAAATAATGTCATTCTTAGTTTATTAAATCTTTTTCTTGTCATTTCTTATTACCTCGCTTTCATTTGATATACTAATTATACTAAATATTTATACATCTGTCAACAATAAATTTACAATTATATAAAATAACAAGGGTTTCAAGCCCCTGTTATTTTAATTGATTGCTTTTACCTGTGCCTGTGTAAAGAAACTAGCTTTTTTCATGAACATCTTATCATCCTTTTCTTCTTCGGCATCTTCCTTACCACTTACAAACTTCCATATCATGATCTGTGCTTTTGCCTTTTCGCCTTTCTGCACTTGATAGCCTAATTCTTTCCACATTGCATATGTGTGTATTGGTTCTACTTCCTTGTATGTCTTTTCTTCTCCGTTTTCATCTAAGTATGTTGCTTCACGTCCTGTGTAGTTCAACACTCCATCTTCTGCTAATCTCTGACTTTCCATAAAAATAATCATTGCATTTGTCATTTCACATTTCCTCGCTTTCGCATATCAATCATTTGATAATACTAATATAAACTATTTTTATATATCTGTCAACTATTATTTTATATTTATTCCAAAAAAATATTTATCCACAAAGTTATCCACAATATGATCATATGATTTTCGTTTATGCAAAATTACATTTTATACAATATATTAGTTATGCACATTATCAACAATTCATACACAATACTATCAACATAGTTATCAACAATTAAAAACACCCTCAAATACAACATTTATGCGTGTTTGCTGACTTATGCACAATATCAACAACCCCTATTATTACTATTACTATTCAATTATATATTTATATATAGCAATTCCCGAAAAAATAGCATCAAAAAAGAGTGAGCCGAAACTCACTCTTTAATGTTATAGATTTTTAATTTTTTCTAATACAGAGTCATATTCTTTTGGATAAAGTAACTTAATAGCTTCAAAATGTTCGTTTAAAACCCCTAGAACTGATTTTATATCTTTCTGTGAACAAATATCCATAAATTCACTTTCGCTTTGAATTAGGGGTATTTTTGACCGATTTTCGGGTATATCTGAAATAGGTTGTATATCTTCTTCTTTCGGATATAGATTATTCAAAATCGTATAAAATGCCGCTAATTTAATACAAGTGCTTGCGTTAGGGTTTCTTGTTCCTTGACATTCTGCTATTGCTTCTCTTAAATCCTTTTCGGTTATCACATCTGTTCCATCCTCTGAATTGTTCTCTGTATTTCTGTTCGGGTTCTATCGTCGGGTGCATCTTCCATCATATCTCGCAATTTAGCAATCATATCATTGCCCCTTGAATATCTACCCCTACTATCACGCCTTGCATTTCTTCCTCTTGCCATAGATGTATCATAACGTCTATATTCATCAGCATATGAATTTCTATATGATCTATCATCATAACCATCATTCATGCTATATTCTGAATTTTCCATCATTTCATCCGATTTAAGCAAGTTCTTTTTAGTATGTGCAAGTGTATCAAGATACTGCATTTCTGCCATTGAAAGTTTACCTTTTTCGACTTTGCTTTCAAGTTCGTCCATCTCGTCACAGATATATTCCATTAACTTATGCATAATTAACCCCCTTTCATGCAATTCTCGCTATTGTCAAGTTTGCGTTTTGTACTTCAATAATCGGTGCGGGTGTTACTGTTGGGTCTGTTGTTGCGGGTACTGCTTCAACTCCCAAACTAAAGCAACAACCCCTAGGCACTTTGATTATTGATGTACTTGTTACGTTCCCATAATCGCCAACTGCGGCGGGTGTAAAGATTGCCCTGCTTGTCGGTTTTGGTTCTCCATTAACTGACAGAGCAATAGCAATCGGTGTTACTGTTCCACCATCGGGAATGGCTATATTTCCATTAAACGTCACTTGATAATGTGCAAAACAATTGCATTGGTTTGGTACTATGCCCCTTAGAATAAAATTCCCTGTTTCATCCTCATGGTAAACATATCCTTTGGTACAAGGAATAGATGCACGAAATAAGATAGGCGAATATAAAGCCACTTCCTGTACTTCGTTCTGCAAAAATTCGCAAGCCATAGTAACACCCCCTTATGCTCCGCAACCACAACCGCATGAGTTCTGATTGCAAGTGAATATAGGCGTTCTACCGTAAACTGGTGTACTCGGCACGGGGCAACTTGAAAGGCGAGAATAGAGTTGATCGACCTCATTAGCAAATCCATTCTGAATAAATGCGTTCTGTGCTACCTGTGAAGCCGCAAGGTCTTTCATTGAAATTTCCTGTCTAAGTTGTGAAATTTCATCATTCTTTGCATCAATCTTATCTTGGCAAAGCTGATCTTTAATGCTCTGTACTCCTGTGTTTACTGCGTTGAGGATTGCTTGTGTATTCTGTGTATCTGTGGTTCTTGTTGCACACGCTTCCCTAGCAATATCAGAGCCTAAATTTGCAATGCCTAGACGATTTTCACAACAACAATTAGCGAACTGTGTTCCTAACTGATTAAATCCCTGTGTTGTTGCCATCTGATTAGCAAATGACTGTTGCATATTTGCAATCTGTCTTGAATTGTTTGCAATCTCTGACTGTGCAAATCCATTATTTACAGTAGCATTTACGCCCGCAAATCCACCGCAAATCTGTGTTGAAAGTGCTGATATTCCATCCCTTACGCTTGTTATTCCATCACTAATCTGCGCGTCCCTAAATCCACTAGATACGTTGTTATTGATGCCTTGCTGGCCATTCATAAGCCATGGGAAATCATAGCCAAGTTGACCGCCACCATAGCCGCCAAAACCATTACCCCAACCGCCACACGCAAGCAAGAGTAAAAGTATAATCCACCATCCGTCCCCACCAAAGCCATTTCCAAAACCGCCTTGCTGATAACCACCTGTTGGACTTACTAGCATTGTTGTGTTCATTCCGCTTTCATCTGTTAAAGCCATTTTCTTTTTCCTTTCTACCTTTAAATTTTTTAAGGTTAGCGACTGCTCAAAATTGAGCAATCGGTTTTCGACTCCTCAAATTTGAGGACTCGGTTTCGACTCATCATTTTTGATTAGTCGGATTACCATTTTACCGACGTTGGCAAAATGGTTTATATCAAGACTATGCGCACTTGTCTTAATACCAAAATGAATTAAACTTTAAAACCCATATTCCTTGCCATCTGCATAGCATTGTTATATTGTTGTTGTGAGATTTTACCGCTATTCATTAAATTTTGAATGATTGCTTGCGGGTCATTAGATATGTTTTGAGGTACTCCATATTGCCCCAAAATTGACATAGGATTGCTTTTTAATTGATTAACCATGTTCATCATCTGCAATGGGTTCATGCTCCTAATTTCTCCTTAAAATCAGATATTTTTTGAGTTATTCTATCTTCAAAATCTTTTAATTCTTCATGCGTAACATATATTTGAGGTTCTGCAATTTCGCTTGATTGTGATTGCTCACGTTCTTTATAATCAAGTATTTTCATGCTAGGCATTCCGCTTGCATCTGCACTCTTGATATATATTGAATTTCTTTCACTGTCCCACAATTGCACAGTAGAATTAGGGGCTACAAGATAAGACTTAGCCCCCGCTATTCCCTGTACCCATATCATTCCATTATTCTGTTGTGATTGGTTGGATTGAATTGATTGTGTATATTGTGGATAAAATTGTGGATAACTTTGTGGATAATTCTGTGGATAATTTATAGGATAAGCGTTGTTATAAGCCATTTTAAAACTCCTTTGTTTGTGTTATAATATAAATACAGCGGATAGGGTAGCTCCCGAACAGCCATTTTGCCTTAATGGCTTTCCGCTATAATCCATTTAAGGCATCTATTACACGAAAGGCGGTGTTATTTTTATGTTCGTTTCTGATTTATCCAACATGAAATTTGGAAAATTAACTGTTATTGGTAGAGATTATTCTTATAAATCATCCAAACATACAAAATGGATATGTAAATGCGAATGCGGTAATGTAAAATCTATTTTTCGCAATTCCCTAATATCAGGTGATTGTAAATCTTGTGGGTGTCAAGCCAATAAAGGCACTAAAGGTATAAATAAAACTCATGGATTATCTCAATCTCGCATCTATAAAGAGTGGGCAAGAATGAAAGCAAGATGCCGTTCAAATTCAAAAGATGCAAAAACTTATTATAATCGTGGTATCTGCGTTTGTGATGAATGGCAAAACGATTTTAATTCTTTCTATTCTTGGGCGATCAATAATGGTTATAATGATTCTTTATCACTTGATAGAATTGATAACGATAAAGGTTATTCTCCAAATAATTGCCAATGGATTAGTATTCAAGAACAACAATCACACAAATCAAATACCCTCTATATTTTTTATCAAGGTAAAGAATGGTGTTTACATACTTTGTGTAATCAATTGAATTTCCCATATAAAACTGCTCAAAAGCGTTATTACCGCATGAAACAAAAAGGATTGCCAATTGATTCAGACAAATTATTTGCGCCTATCCAAGAAAACAAAATTGCCATCAAATATAAAAACTAGGTGGATTTTGCAAGTACCACACATAAGAAACATATTCACTTCCACTATCCCATGCATCATAGTAATTTCCGAACTCGGCAGTAACAACGTGTGCTCCTGTTCCAATTACAAATATTCCTTGTGGATTATCTTTGCAAAATTCTTTGATTGTTAAACAATCTGAACAATCGCTTGGTATATTTGCCCTTTTAAAACCATGTTGTCTTAATACTGAACCTATTACATTATTTGCGCTTGGCATATCTCCCATAGCAAAGCCATTAACAACTAAAAGTAAATATGCCTTTTCCCATGTTGTATCAAGAGCCTTTGCAATTGCACGAACCGCACAATCCCCTACATGAGCACCGACAGGGCTTGGATTGTATTCTATCCACATTTTCTAAATCCTCTATGTATTCTTCTAAGCCTTTTTCGCCGAAATTTTTTAGAAAGTCTTTTGTAGTTCTTACTGCTTCGGCATCAGAAAAACCACAACTTTTTAATCTGTCTACGTATTTCATGAGATAAATATAATACGATTGTATTAGTCGAAAAATGAAATATTCGTGCAACTTGAAACGCACACGTAAAAATGGTATATTATATATATACATTTCCCCCGAGTACAACTCGGAACACCTCGCTTTTGATTTAAAAAAGGCTACAAGCTAATAACTTGTAGTCTTTTTTAATTGCTTAAACATTTATTATTTTATAAATCCATCATATATCAAATGCATCTGCCCTATTATTTGTTCATCATCTTCTTTCACTTGTTCTGAAATATCTTCATTTTTCTTCAACCTATAACCAATTCTTCTATATTCATCATATACAGGCTTCCAAATTATTTCACATTGTTTTCTTTCATTCGGGAAATACTTTTCAAGTGTATCTAATTCGTGTTGAAGATTTAAAGCGAATGGGCATCCTTTACAACCAGTTCTTTCAAAATTATAAGGTGGATAATAAATATCACATATTTTTATGTTATAAGTTTTAATAAACCAATTTTCCCACTCTTTTGTTAATGGCACTAAAGGCTGAAACTTCTTTAATTTTTTTCCACTAAAATTTAAACAAGATGATTGTGTTCTGCGCCCCCCCTCATCCATCATTATTCCAATGATCGCAATATTTTTATCATTTTCTTTAGCCCATTTAATCAGCGGTTCTTCTTTCATTTTCACGCAACACATATCAGAAATCCTAAGTTGATTTTCTTCTGTGAATTGATACATTAATTTTTTCGGGCAAGTTCTAGTGTGCCATTGTTCGGGTCTTTGTCCTATATATCCTTGCCACATTTTTTTACTTGGGTCTGTCTGAAATAAATTGACACAATGTGCATGAATTTTGCTTTTGAATGGATACCCCTCTTTTTCTAACATTGGTTTGATTGGTACACTTGGTTTTATAACCTTAATTCTTTCATCTTTTTTTGCTAATTCTAAAACGAAATCCCTTATCATATTTAATTCAATTCCTGTATTTGCATATACTCTTGGAATTAAATTATTAGGTAATGCCATATCTATTAAAGCTGATAGAACAGTGCTATCTTTGCCACCAGAAAAACTAATATAAAAATTTTTTTCTCCATATTTTTCTACAATCTGTTGTATTTTCTGTAATCTATCCTGTAACAAAAATTCATTATCAAAAACACTTTCTTCATCCACCATTGTTTTATTTCCTCGCTTTCGTGTTTGCTTTTATTTATTTCGTTGATATTATCATAAACTATTATTTTATATTTGTCAATACTTTTTCATAAAAAAAGAAAGTCATTTCTGACTTTCTTTTTCTTCTTTCAAATGCTTAAATATAACGTTTTCATGCTTATAGATAATGTTCTTTACTTGCCTTACTGATAAATCAAATTCTTCTGCTAATGGTTCATAACAGATACCATCTATAAAGCGTCTTTTTAAGATATTTCTATCTCTTTCAGAATGAATATAATCGTCAATAATTCCCTCAACATCACTATTTTTGTATTCCATTACTTTTTCCTAGTCCTTACAACTCCATCCCCGCCACATCTAGGACAAGTCCTTGTTGCTCCGCTTGTCTTTTTTCTTCTTGTTCTAGTTATTCTTTGTTTCGCTGTTATAGTTGCCATTATAATTACCGCCTATCTGATTTAATGTAATATCTTCACATTCTTGTGTTGTTGCGCTCACGTCCTGTTCAATAGTGACTATATCTTCATATTGGCTTTCATAAGCGAAAAATCCTATTACTACACTTGCGAAAGTCAAAAACATAATAATCAATAATATCCACAATCTTTTAATAGTTCTTTCCTGTCTAGCAACTACACTTTCAAATGCTAGATAAGATACGTATTTTTCTTCCATATTCAACCCCTTGCCGCTTATTAGGGCAAGCCAACAATAGCGACTTTTGCTTTCGGTTCGTCAACCTAGACTTGCCCATGTTTTTACTTCAACAATTCGTTCACTTTTGCTTGTACCATTGCATAATTGTAACCCGCATTAGTGAGGTTAGCACGTCTTATAGAGCCATTTCCCCACTTGCCATCAATTACTTCTTGTGCAATCTCTTCAAGTGATTTCTTTAGTGGTAAATCTGCAATCAGATTTATTACACCGTCATAATCCACATCAAGATCAACAACTGTGCTTATTCCATCAACTGTGCCCTTGCTTGAATACTGCCATGCTACCGCCATGCTTGTACTGGGTTTAAGGCTTGATGATGCATTGTACTTTCCTGTGTCATTAGATGGATAACGTGCAATCCAAAAATCAAAATCTTTCTTCAAATCATCATGGATAAGTCTTGTATACCAATCTTTATTACAGTAAATGCCTACATAATAACCCGCTTCCATGAAGATATTAGCATATGTATAGACTAATTCTCTGATATATGCCTTGCCTTTAGCTTCAACTGTTTTATCCTCTAAATCAAGCCATATGCCATATTCAAGTTTGCGTCCGTTAAGATGTTTTAAAAGACATTCTGCATCTTTTTCGGGGTCTGCCATTGATGCTCTAGCAATGTAGATATAAACACCTCTTGCGATTCCGTTATCGCCGCAACCTTTATAGTTGCGTTCAAATTCGTCATCTATTCTGTGACTTTGAGCTTCATACTGACACTTCAAAATAGCAAACTTTTTGCCCGCATTTGCCACCTTAGACCAATCAATCTTGCCTTGGTGGTGTGAAACATCAATCCCCAACAATTCGCCCATTTCATGACTCCTTTCCGTTGTTCATTGCATAAACTGCTGACTCAATCAAACTTGATAACTGTTCTTGTGTAATTGGTATGTTGTGTTCATTAGCCCACGTTGTAACCATAGTAAGCACTTCTTCTTTCTTAACTGTTCCCTTTTTAGTGCCTTTAATGGTCTGTTCTGCTGACTGTACCGCTTTAACGATATACTTCCACAATTCATCCCCGCCAAAACTTGTGATTTTCAATTTCAGAATTGGTACTACATAGCGCATGATTACTGTAATTGAAATAATAACCACAATTTCTAGCACTTTAAACAACACATCATTCATCCTTTTTCTCCTTTTTATTAGAAAATATCTCAATAGCGGCACTCAATACTAATTCTATTGCACCGCCACTAAGTCCGTATTGTATAAGTGACTCGGGTAAATCACTTTTGAACCAATATGTTACCCAAGCCACTATTACAAACACAATCCAATAGATACATACCCCTTTAACTATTATATCAATTTTTCTTTTATTTGTCAGTCTTTTCATACTTCCTCTTGATAGATATATTCATCATCTTCGATATAATTTCCACTTGGATTTTCTGCAAGAATTACGGGTTTATATCCTTTTTTTCTCATGTATTCTTCAGTAAATCCAATTACTGTCATTTCTTCAGTTTCTTCATAAGATTAACTTGTTGGTGTTAGTGAGGATGTTTTTACCCACGAACGCCATCCCAAAGAGCCATCTTTTTGACGTATATATAATGTTAAATCCGTATAAGACATAAATATATATAAAGCCGTTGCATTTTCCGTATTTACACCTGACCGATAAACGAATAAAGTTCCAATTTTATTTCCAATCCATCCCGAACCACCCTCGCCTACAGTCGTATCTACAACATATATGCCAGTGTTCAAATTATACCAATTATCGGACTTTGTTATTTTTTTCCAATCTCCCTTGTAAGGGTCTATGGGTTTATTCAACATATCTCCAGAAAGTCCCTGTGCTGATTGCTGTAAATCACTTTTTAAAATATTTGGCACTCTCTTATAAAGAATAACTTCTACACCATCCTCTGTTATGCTATTTGTGATATTATTCAAAAGTGGATAAAAATCAATTTCATCATTTTTCACAATACAGATTGGGAATTGTATTAATTTACTTGCGCTTATCAAATTAAAATTATTAAGCACACGATAATTTGAAACAGAACAGTTTGCCTCTTCGTTATTTGGTACAAACCCATATCTCATAGAATCTTGAACACAGTCGATAAACGTTGAACCACTATATTCGATTTTTGCAAACGTTGATGTTTCCCATAAAGTATCTCTTCGTAACCACGGATGAAAATTTGTGAATTTTCCGCTTCGTGTAAAACATCCTGTTTCAAAATTTACAGTTGCGCAGTTTGTAAATACGTTATCTGCGCCAATATCATTGATGCCAATGGTATTTGTGAGCGATGTTGTTCCATTGTTAATATCGCAATGGTCTACCATATTATGCCCACCATACGCATCTCCGTATTTAGTCTGTATTCCGATTCTAACATGGCTTATGATTACATTTTTTATATAACACATTCTTGCATAACCAAAGCAAAGTCCAACAAAAGCGTTGAAATCTACAAAGATTTCTCCACCCTCAATATTGACTTGTACATTATCGGTTTCGTCTGCTCCACTAATATAAATAAAATAATCAGTTCTATCGCTTGGCGCATATAACAATCTTGCGTTAACATCCATCTTGATAGACACATTTCTATTTATTACAATCGGACTAGTTATTTTATACGTTCCACTTGTGATGCGTAATTCAGTTTCTTCACTTGCTATAGCATCAATCAATGCTTGTGTATCATCTGCTTCTCCATCTCCAATAGCTCCAAATGTTTGTAATGTAACGCTGGCACTATCGCCTTTATCTCCCTTATCGCCCTTAAATTCGGCTTTATGTTCTAGGAAATAAGCTACAACATCATCCTCGATTATTGGTTCAAATGGGTGCTCACTTACATAATCTTCAACTGCTCTTACAACTATTGCTCTATCGACTGCACCACATTCAATATCGGCTATTCTTCCTAACAACTGCTCATATAATGTGGGTGTTATGATTGCACCACTTACTGATGTTCCTTGAATTACAGGGATTGTTAACAATGTAGAAGTTAATGTATATCCATCCCCTACACCAAATACACCAACTTGAATTTCTGTATCTTGATTAGCCCTTAATACTCTTGCGGGAATAGTACATGAATTACCTTGAAGCAAGACAGGGATTTCAGCCCTATCTTGCCTAAAAGTAACTGTTTTTTCAGTATTATCCCATTCACTAGAAAATGTGAAATTACAAGAATACACTTGATTACCATTTGATATGATTTCTTCACTATCCAAACGTGTTAATGTATGCTTATCTACTGAAAATTCTAATGTTACCATTTTTTACTCCTTTTCGGGTGTTTGCGGATTGATCAATGTTGATAAATAATCAATCCTTTTGTGTGCTGATTTTACAGATGCTTCTGTCAATGCGATTTTCTCTTTCATTGAGTTAACTTCTGTTTTTACTTCTTTCATTTCCTTTTTAATGTCCTTTGTATCTTCTCGAATATCCTCGAGTTTTACAATTACTGTTGTGATTTCCCCAACATCTGTTTTGTTATCGTTTTTATAGTTACGAAACAATGCAACTACCGCAACTATACACGATATTATTGTTACTAGATGTGACATTTCAATTGACATATTTTAGCCCCCATAATCAAGTCCTGTGATTTCTTTAAATTCATCTTCGGTTATCCATCCTTTGACAACCGCATTTCTTACCCATTGCAACTTCCACCATCCTTTTTCATAGTACTTTTTTACTTTTTCATAGTTTTCAGAATGTTCCATATATCCCCCTTACTCAATCATCATCAATAGATATTCAATCTGTGACGTATGTTCTTCTACTGTGGCAGTCACATCTTCTGTATCATTATCTGTTGTCGGCTCTGTATATGAACCATCTTTGCCAAGTACCAATACAACTACAATTCCTGTTTCTTCCTCTTGTGTTATAACCCCCTCATCATCATATTTAGCCGCATTTAAGACGATTTCCTTTTGGTATGCTTCAACATAGATTGTATAGCCCTTATAAACTGAAATATAACTGTTATCATCTTTTAATACTGCTATACCATCATTATCCGCTATTTCTTGGATTTCTTCAAAAGTATTTGTGTTTCTGATGATTGTTAACACTAATTTGTTGTCATAAACTGATATTCCGCTTTTTGCAAGCTGATATTCGTTGTCATTAACTTTGATTTTCATACTTTGATAACCCCCATTTTGATTTTATTTGGCTTAAATTCTTGTTACTGTTATGGTGGCAGTTCCAGCAGGATAACCCTCTGGATAGTTACCATCACCAATACTAACCGACGTTGCATTGTTGAAAGTCAGTGTTTGACCACTACCAATCCATGCAGATGATGATGAACCAGATGACAAACCAACTGATATATTAACCGAACCCATGCTTGATGAACAGCTAATCTTAATGTTAATTGGCCTATCAAAATTAATTCCGTCTGAATGATTCCGATTTTGGTACTGACCATACCAACGGAATGATGCACTTTGAAAGCCTTTAGCCTTATTCTTGATAGCATTTGTAACGTCATTTACACTTTTGCTTTCGGGTGTTGCCCCTACTGCATCAAGTGCATCATATATGGTATTGGTAAAGTTTTCACCTACATAATATAAATATGTTGGGATATTAAACTGAACCTGATTAGCACCATAAGCATGGGCATATAATTTTGCGGGTGTTATTGTTATAACTCCATTACTTAATGAAATATTTGGCGGTGTATATGAGCCACTAGCCGAAACATTATCACTAGTTACCCATGTCATTCCCGCACTTTCGCCTTTAGCCACAGGACATACCGCAAGAAATTCACTTATTGACTCTGCTTCAAATGCTGATACATCAACAGTTTCAGTAGTGGTATATGTTCCAATAAAGATACTTCCACCACCTACTCCGTTACTAAAAGGGTTGAATGTATCAGCACCTCGGTTAGGGTCTGTATTGTACCCGTACTTTCCATCATGGTAGTCAAGATATATTGGTTTATTATTAGCGGTTAGCTGATTATCATTTCTTGATACAATTGGTTCAACTGTCGCAATTCTTTCTGCTACTTCATCAATAGCACCTTGAATTTTAGTTGACTCTAAACCACTATTTGCATTGGAATAATCAATCTGACTTGCATTTAGATTATCAACTAATTCATCAATCTGATTTTGTAAATTGCCCGCCGCATCTTCTGATAATTCATCCTTGATATGTTCAAACCATTGTGTGAAATTATATTCTAGTTTTGTAGTAAGCTGTTCTACATTGATTTCTTCTACTGTTCCTGTGACAATACCACAAGCAACTTTGCTATATCTATAATCTTCAATATTGGCGGTTGTGATTTCTGTGACACCCGCACCAACGTAAACATAGCCAACTACTAATTCATATACTTCATCACTTCTTGTAGGGTAATACCGTGGTGCGTTTGTGCTTGAATACTGTCCTTGCTCCACTCTCAATGTGATTGCCCTATTAACATAATCACAAGACACTACAATAGCATCCCTACGTGGATATGTACTGTGAGCCGCTTCAAGAGTGAATGATGTTTCATCAAAAAAGCCTATTCTGCCTTGAATATTTGCATATCCACCGCTACATTTGATTTCCATACCACCATTAGCGGTAATTCCAAAATTTCCATTGAAAACACCTGTGGTAAAAAATTGATTGAACACTTTAGCGAATGAGTCAGAACTGTATTTTCTATCCCCATCACTAGAGTCCCAAAAATAACCATAACTATCGCCGTTTACTGCCATTTTTTAATCCTCCAAATCCAATGTTGTAGGTAATGGATTACCCAAAGTAGGTACAACTTTCATTACCTCATGTTCGTACACTTCCATGATTTCTGTGATACGTAATTCAGAAGATAACCCCCACGCATTCTTTTTTACTGTGACTATATCCCCTAAATCATAATCAATCATGTATTTAAAGTTCCCTAAAGCTATTGTATCACATTCAAATGACGTACTAAGTGTATTTTCGCTTAGTTTTTCTTCGCCCCTTTGTCTTAATAGGGCTTCGTATTCTTCATCTGTTAAATCGGTACTTTGCAAATCTCTTGCATCAACATACAACTCTTTTCTTTCAAGCCCTGTTAACGTATCATCCCCGACAACTACAACTTTTCTATCTGTTCCCTCGCCCTCTCCTAGAACATAAGCCACATTTTTTTCAAGCTGACCATTGATGTTATATGTTGACGTATCAAGATTATTAAATTCATCAGAAAACTCAACAAAATTACGTTCATGTTGGCTTCGTGTTCGTTTCAATCCTTTGAATACTTCAAATGATAACTGTCTTTTGGCAAAATTCGGCTTTATTCTAAAACCTAGGCTTGAAGCCGCCGCAATCTTCTGCATGATCGTTAGTCGGCTTTTCCATGATGTTTGGAATGAGATTGTTTCATCAAATCCTTTTAAATCTCCTAGAATAATGTTAGGTAGGCTCGCATCACTCATAATTTGCCGCATAGCAACTTCTGTTTTGCCACTAAAATTAAAAACCGACTGAATAACTCGCCTATCAAGATAAGACTCCAAAAATCGCCCTGTAACCACCATTTTATTGACCTTATTTGTTTGGTTATACTTGATTGCTTCGATTACTCCCGCTTCATATGCTCCATATAACCAAACAATATTATTCCTTTGATACAAGGCTACATTATCAGAGGTTATAGGCAAGTGAATTTCAAACTTGCCTACCTCATTATATTTTCTAGTCCATGTGCATGATATTTGATTTTCTGATACACCAATCAACTTTAAATCTTGCGAATATACACGTATTTCCATTTAAGCCCCCTCATATTTGCCTTTATACAAGAATGTTAAGATTAAATATTCATCCCCGCTATCTGCACCATATCCATAGTGATTTAATCCTCTTTGTATCTGCAAAAATTTGCTATCTTCTGTCAGATATTCATTGATCTCCGTTTCTACCCCATCCCTCAACAATTTAACGTGCTTATTTCCTGTTGTTGTGGTTATTGTGATTACATCCCCACTTAACATAGTGAACGGATAATCTTCCGAACCAATTTGTAAATGTGTAGCATCTTCAATCCTTGTAATCTTTGGATTTAGCACAGTAGAAAAGGCTTCAACAATGATTGTCATTCCTAGATTATTTACAGAAATATCATTCTTGATTGTGGCAATCCTTGTCTGTTCTCTGTGTCCGATTTCTTCCCCATCTGCTGAAAATTCATGGGTAAATTCAAAATCGCCTACCCAATCCGCAAGCATTATTCTTGTATTTTCTTCATCATAGAAAAATGGGTCGGTACATATCAATGATACTGTGATAAGTCGGCTCTTTAGTTTGCCCTTATACACCTTTTCAACCTTATAGCTTATTTGCCTTGTATTTCCGTTTTCTGTATATGTTAGAGTGCCTGTGCTATCTTTACTAAACAGAACATAAAGCAAATCTCTATTGGCTTGATTAAACACGTTTTCGGGCTTATCCATGAGTGCTAATGTGATATTCCTTTTCTTTGCAACTATACCTTGAAATGTACTACCATCTGTCATTGTATTATCAGATGTAAAAACATTATTGACGCTTTGATACAATCCATCTGTATATGCCAACACAAAGGGACTAAATCCCTCTGTGTTGAATGTCATGGTTACACCCTCGTTATTGGTACAAGTAATTGACCTACTCATTTAAAGACCTCTCAATTCTAGCAACATATCTCTTGTTGCATTTTTCGTTTGTCTTGCGACTTCTGATGGGCTTAATTCCTCGGGGCTATAAATATTGTTAATTTGTGTAAATCCACCGCTTACACCCGCAGTTTCAACGCTTGCGCTAGGCGATACAATCATATCGCCAAAATTAAAAGCATCTGCAACTGTATCAAGCAATTTAGCCTTGTTATCTTCGATACCTTGCATGAATAAGTTCATCATATCGGGCGCATATGTGTGGAAGTCTGACAATGGTCCTTTTTCGGGTTCGGAGAAGTGGAGAAATTCCCAAATTGACTGTGCAACTCCACTAACTGTTTCTTTTAGGGCTTCCCACTTTTCCTTGATACCATTGATGAAATTTTCAATAAGGTCTTGTCCCCATTGTTTAGCATCATCAATCTTTTCCTTGATACCATCCTTGACCATTTCAATGATTTTTTTACCATTGTCAAACAACTGCTCTTTTTGGGCTATGACTGTTTGAATGAATTTATTTACAAGGTCTAAAGCCGCTTTTGCGATTGATGATAACAGGCTTACAATACCATTTACAATTGCCTTGGTAATTTCCATACCATTAGCAAGGAATTTTGGCAATGCCGCTTGTAATGATGCCACTAATGATGTAACCAATTGAACTCCCGCCATCAACAGACTTGGTAGGGCTTCAATCAGACCACTAGCCAATGAGAATATTATTTCGTAAGCCGCCGCTATAATAAGTGGTAGGTTTTCGATTATAAATTGCGTCAACCCACTTAATATTTGAATTGCACCATCTATCAGCATTGGTAGACTCTGTACGATACCTTGAATGAGCCCTTCTATGATTTTTGGGGCAGCTTCAATGATCTTGGGTAGGTTTTCACTCAATCCTTGCCCTAATGCCATTATAAGTTTCAACCCGCCCTCTATCATAGATTGCACACTATCGGGGTCGGATAACTTCATTGCTAGACTTAACACCAAATCAGTCATTTTTGACATTAGCACAGGTATCATTTCAGAAATACCCGCTAATGCCTGTGGCAAGCCGCTTATCATAGCATCTGCAAGCATTTCAATTATTTGTATTCCCGCATCCATGATTACAGGTAAATTTTCGAGCAATCCTTGACCGACTGCACCTAATAATTGCATACCTACATTGATGGCTTCGGGTAGCATTTCAACTACCATTGCAAGACCTTGCGAAAATACTTCACTCAATGCGGTCATTGCTCCTGTTAAACCACCCTCTTTAAATGCGCTAGTGACCTTAGAAAGCCCCTCTGTTCCAAACTGTGTAAATTTCCTCAATGATGGTGTTAACTTGTCTGAAATCGCAATTTTAGCACCCTCTAAGGCACTTTGAAATAGTGTTACATCTCCCGCTAAATTATCTAATTGAGTATCAGCCATTTTTTGAGCCGCACCCGAACTATCCAAGATTGACTCTCCTATTTCATCCCAATCTTGACCGACTGCATTTAACAAGGCTTCGGCTGATGCTAAATCCCTAGTGTTAAACAAATCAGAAATAGCTTGTATTTTCTGCTCTTGCGTCATAGAGGATAATTCGGTGTTCAAATCCCCGAAAATATCCGACAATGAACGCATATTACCCTCTGCATCAAATACTGCTACTCCCATAGCTTCAAGTGCTTTTGTTCCATCACTTGTGGGGCTTGCTAGTTTAAGTAGCATATTTCTCATATGCGTACCCGCTTCACTGCCCTTTACACCCGCATTAGCCATAGCAGTTAACGCTATTTCCATTTCTTCAATACCGCTTACGGGTGCTTGTGTTCCATCTGCAAGTGTTACAAATCCACCATTTAATTCCTGTGCAAGACCACCGACTGTCAAAAACGCTTCGCCTAATTGCGATACGCTTGTATTACCTGTTGATGATGCTTTAGCCATTTCATCAATCAACTGTGGCATTTCAGACATTTCAAGACCAAATGCGGTCTGTGCATCTGTTACCATATCTGATGCAGTAGCCAAATCCATATTACCCGCCGCCGCTAAATTCAAGACATTCGGTAACATAGTCATAGACTCTTGAACATCATATCCCGCCAATGCCATATAATTCAAAGCGTCAGCCGCTTGTGTAGCACTAAAAGCGGTATTCTGCCCCATGAATTGTGCATATTCTCTTAGATTTCCGTTAAATGTACCCCATGCGGTATCAACTGCACCAACTTGTGTTTGCAATTCAGACATTGACAAGCCCATAGTTGCGGCAACTTGTGACATTGACTTGTCAAATTCTTTACCCGCTTTTACTGAACTAGCGGCAAAGGCAGTAGCGGCGGTTGTGGCGGTTGCTAATGCCGCCGCACCAATCTTGGCGGCAGTCTTTAGCCCATTCCCGATAACTCCACCAAAAGATGTTGCTTCGCCTTTTGCACTTTTCAATCCATTGGAATATTCTGTTGAGTCAAGACCTAATTTTGCGAATAATTCAAAAACTACATTACTCATTTAATCGCTCCAATTTCATTTTAATGTCATTTATTACTTCTTCTGACGTTCTCGTTTCCTCTTTCTTTGGCTCAAGCATTTCAACATACCTTGCTTTTAAATAACTTCCACCATGCGCCATTTTAGCGGTATTTTCGGTCATTAAGCGCAAGGACTCTGTCACATATCCTTTGTATAGCTTTTCTTCTTGAATTTTATGAAAAAAGGATATGTAATGCTCAATTACATATCCTGTTCCCAAAAGTTCTAAAAGTTCAAAATTCAAACTTTCTAAGCTATTTAAATAGATTTCTGTTGAGTTTGGAGTTGAGCCAATAAGGAGAAAAAATTCATTACACTCTTATTCTGTGCCATTTCCATGATACAATCCATATATTCGTCAATAGTATGGTTGTCAACCTCGCTTGGTTCAACAAAACAACATAAAGCCAACACTTCCAATGTTTCCTGTGGATGAACTGCAAGCATATTATCAAGAATTTTATTCAGATTAGCCATTGTCTGTTTCTGCTGAATAAGTGCATTATCCTTGATTACTTGTGCTCTTTCCTCGGGTGTTGCATCAAAAGGAATAACCTTATACTGTGGCTTTGTTGCTCTAATAGCCATTAAATCAATAGCATCAATCCATTTTGCTACTGCATTTTTGATCCTTGCGGTCTGTGCTACAAATTCACTTGGCTTACACGTCGCTAAATTTTTCATTTAATTTCTCCTTATGCTTCTGTTGGGTCTGCTGAATAGAACACCATAGGTACTTCACTCTGTGCATTGATAGATACGTGACCTGTGATTGTAATTTCTATCTGGCCTTTTCCATTCTTTGTTGTTTGAAGTGAAAAGCCCTCTGTTGAAAGAGCATTTTTAAGCTGAATTGCTACAAAGCCACCATCTGCTCTATCGCCTACCCACCAAATATCACTAAAATCTGTCTGTTTTAGTTCTGCTCTAGGTATGATCTTTGATGTATCTGTACTATCAATATCAGCACAACCAAGAGCCATTTTAATGAGTTTTGGACTTGTGCCTAATGATGTAGTACTGATTGAACATTCCCATCCATCAAGATGCTTAAACTCTTTCATATTTGTTGGTACATTATCAACATCTTCTCCAAAATCAGAAAATGTTGGCTTACATACAGGATTGACACCGCCTGTTGTAGCACAAACAATATTTGCATCTGTAACTGTTGGATTGCTTGGGTCAAAAGTTGTTAAAAGAACACCCGCATCAAGTTGCAATGCATTAAACGCATCCTGTGGTACTACTGTAAATTTTCCCATCTTTTTTCTCCTTAATAATTTGTTAAAAATTCAAAATTCACATTCAAGATTACTCGCCTTACTGCATCATCACTTTCTTCTCTCATGCGTTGAGCAAAGGGAACACCCTTTGTTATATAAATTCTTCCATCATCTATATCAATAGTCGGTGGATACATTGTTACTATCTTTTTTGCTATTTCTTCGGCTTTTTCGGATATTTCTTTCCATGAATAGGAACGATACCACAATGATGCATTTGTCATTACAGTATTACCGATACTATCCGTTTGTACTGAATATGTGATATACGGATATTCTGCATTATCGGGTACTGTTGTTTCATCATATGCGGTTAGGTCGAAACTCTCCCAAAACTTTTGTATTGCTTGCCCCTTTGTCATTGTCCTTGCTCCTGTGGCAAACTCCATTCTTCTGCGCTTACTTGACGCATATCAAGATTAGCACTTTTTGGAGTTGCTTTATCATCCCCATCACTAGAAACCCTAAACACTTTACCATCTGACAAACGCTTAAATACATCATGATATTGTAGATTGATATTCTTTTTAGTGGTTACTGTGTATAATGCAGTTACCCCCTCATGTTCCGCTATTCTTGCTTGAATTGACGAGTCTAATGTAATAGCCGCATCAAATTTAGCACCATCTTTCCAACTAGGCTTAAAACCACCATAGCCATCAGATACAGACACTCTATCTTGCATTACACATTTACTTGTAAAATCATCAATTAAACTCATACCCTTATTTTCCTATACTTGTTTAGCCTATTAGCAAAAATTTCTTTATATCCACCACTAACCTTTGAATAAGAATACCCGCCAAAACTTTCTGATTGATAAGGACTATTTACTTTGTCCTTGTTTGCCTTTTGCCATTCATCAATCTCTTTTGCCAATTCCACAAAATCAACAGGAATTGCCATAAGCCATATCGAGCCATTAAAAGTTTCATCCATAAGTGGCAAATTAGAATTATAACAGTACACTCCATCATTCAAACTAGAACCTACAATTCTAAAATACTGCCCTAATAATACTGCATCCGTAAATTCTTCATTGGTTATCTGACCATTTACGATTTCAATATTTCCATGAAACTTTTTCTGCCCTCTATCGAAATAATTATTGAGTTCGCTACACAATTCACTCAGCATCATTTCTTGGTCTACCCCTCTTTTTCTTTGGCTTTTCTTCTACTGTTTCGGTTTCTTCTTCTGTTTCATCCTCAATAGGCGGGTTCATAAAATCTGCAACAGGTTCTGTTGTTTCTTCTTCCACCAATGTAATAAGTGGAATACCTCGTCTATTGTGATTAGATGATAGTTCCTTTAAACGATCATCAGATACTTCTAAGCCATTGCGGGGGAACACATCCCCCGCTTTATAAGCATATCTGTTATCCTGTAAATCCGTAAAAAACGTGTTTACCTTATACATTTAATCATGCTCCTGTGCTATCTACTGTAACAACTGAAATTCCATCAAGATATTCTGCCCAAAGTGTCATACCCATAAGAGCGAATGACTCGCCTACTGCGTGGCTATAATCGCCGTTTGCATGGAAACCAACAAGGTTTGTTTCTCCATCTGTTGTGTAATTCAGACCAAGAGCCGCAAAATCTGCACTTGCGGGATTGATATAGTAAAGGTCGATATTCTCAATAGGTGTTGAAATTACCTTGCCGCTTGGGATTTCACTTGACAGAATAAGTGTCTGTGCTCCAAGAAAATTCTTAATATACTCGATACCAAAAGCGTTCTGTACTGTAAGTTCTGCCGCACCAAGATATTCATAAGCATCAAGTGTATTAACGAATGTAACTACACCTGTCATATCTCTGTGCATCTTCTTGAACTTATCCTTTACTGTACCAATTGACATTGCAATAGCCTTTTGGAATGTTGTTTCTGTTCTTGTCAGAGTACCTGTTAAAAGGAATGTGTAAAATCTATCCATAACATTACTCTGTAACTCATTCAGAAATGCATCATCTGTTTTCTGAACTGCAACAGTAGCACCCCACTTGGCTACTGACTCAATTGATACTGCCTTTGCGTACTTTTCAAGAGTAATATCCGCATATGTCGCTGGTACTACTTCAAATTCTGTATATGGGATTTCCTCTCCCTCGCCTACACTTGCACCGCCTTGAAGTGCCTCTGACTTCATCTGTGCTTCATAAGATGTAAGCTTTGTTCCTGCCGCCTTTTCAATCGGTCTTACGATACCAAGGATTTCTCTAAGTGCTTCCCAATTCTTCGCAAATCTTGTTACGAAGTCAATTTCTCTTGCTGTAACTGCATAATCTGTTGTTACTGTTAACCCTGTCTTTGCTGGCATTTTTCTTCTCCCTCTTAAATTCCAAATAATTCGTGATTTTCTGCAATGGCTTTCTGACGCTCTGTTGTATCTTTAATCGCCATGATCTCATCTTTAGTCATTGCACTTCCACCATTGTTTGTAGGTGGTGTTGATGTTTTTGCACCTTTTGTTTCTGTGGTGGTAATGAAATCAGCCCATTCCTCTTTGATACCCTCAATCAGCTTATCAGCATCCTTAAACTTACCATCTTCCATTTCAAGGTTATCAATATCTGATACCTTTAAAACTGTTGCAAGTCTTTTTTCAGAGATGCCCGCCTGTTTAAGCAACTCGGTATAGGCGTTTTCCCTTGTTGCTCTTGTTTCCTTGGCTGAAATTTCATTCTTGTATGCATCAAAATCCTCTTTAAGAGCATCATACTTAGTTTTCCATTTACTAGCCTTGGTTACTTCATCTTCTGCGTTCTGCTTTTCACCTTTGAGTGCATCAATTTCTGTCAGTTTTTCATTGTAGCGTTTCTTATCTACAAATTCCTTGCCAACTGCTGAATTAACCGCTTTCACGATTTCTTCAAATTTCTCTGTGCTGATGTTACCATCTTCGTTTGTGTTGCTCTTTAATATTGCTAAAATATCCATTTACAATCCCTTTCGCTATTAACGGGTGCTACCCTAGATTGTTTTATTACATTTTTAGTATAGCGTAATTTTATGATTTTTCAAAATTAAATTTTATAATTTTAATTCGCTTACTAAAATATCTTTGTATTCGTTGATATGATTTACCATTGCGGGCTTGATATAAGGTTGTGCGGGTACAAATTCCTTCACTAACCTTTTGCCGAGTGCGGGAACATATCGCCCCACTTCTTGATGATGCCCAAATTCAACACTTGCGGCGTATTCAACATTAGTGCCAATATATACCGCCTTTTCATCCTTTGAAACTTCACTTGTGATTGAATTTTTTAATCTTCCTGTATCAACAGGGGCAAGTGCCGCCGCATTATCAGCACCTTTATTGCCTATGATCTCTAATGCATTGTATATGGCTTCATCTGTCAATCGTAAAATCTTATCAACATTATCCACTCTTATTTCAATGCTTGCCATTATTCCTCTTTTCTGCGGCTATTTTTCCATTCATCATAACTCATGCCGCCCAACTTACTTGAATTTCTGTTATCGAGGTTGCTCCAATCGGTTTTGTACTTATCATATTCATAACCTAGTCTGCATCTGCAATTATAGACCTCTTCGGGTGCTCCTGTTCCATCTGCGGGATATTCAAGACCATTGGAAAAAGTCTTATCAACATCAACCACTTCTCCATCCATATCAACATGACTATCTCGAGTGACATTATCAAGCGTGGCAATCCATACCTTTTTCAAGGCTATCCCTTTTTCGCTTGCCCTTATCATGCTATCTAAACGTCCTCTGTTCTGCGCTCCTGTCATTGATGTTCTAGCGGTTCTGATAGCACTTGAATTATCCATTCTTGCGACTTTCTGAATACGCCTTGCGATTTTTGGAATACTCTCGCCTTGCAATATCCCTTGTGTTAATGCCGATTGAATATGTTGCATATTCCACTTCAAATCCTTTGAAATTTCCACTTTAGGGCTTGGTAATAACTTTGGGTTATCTTTTATCAAGGCTTTAACTGCATCACGATTATATAGGCTAAATGACGTGTTTATTCGTGTTTCATGCTCGATAAGATAAGTGCCATAATTCATGTTGAGTGCATACACATCTATCACTTTATCATTAACATAACTCATGGCTATCTTATCTACATTGGTTAAATCTTCTGCAAGGGTTCGTTTCATTTCAGACCAATAATGCCCCCTTTGCATTTTCCTTATTCTCCACGATTGATATTCTGCTTTTGTGATTTCCTTGTTTTTGTACTTCAAACGTATAATATCATCTTCTTTTTTGAACTGTGCAAAATAAGCATCTGCCTTTTCGCCTATTTCCTTTGCGGCTTGTGAATATTCCTTATGAATTTTTGCTTCAAGCTGATTTAATAGCTTTTCGCTTTCTTTAAATCCATAATCATTCCTTTTCATCTACTACCTCTGTCGGGTTTTCCTCGGTTTCTTCTTCCTCGGTTTCTTCGGGTTCTTCCTGTGCTAATCGGCTCATGTTTTCATCTGCCTTTTGTCTTAGTACTTCCTCAACCTTGTCAATATCTCCGATAATGGTTAATAGCTTTTCTGTTACATATTCTTCACTAAGATAATCTGCACACTCCAAAATCGCTTCAATTTCCTCTTTTTTGTTAGCCATTTTAGAACGAACGAATGTTACACTATCTTCAATTCCAAACACGCTTAAAATGCCTTTTACGAACTCTTGCACACAATATTCGAACATATCCACCTTTTCATTTAGTGGTTCATATGCCGCTTCAATCTGTGTTGCGGTTACTTGCCCCGC
>AUXO010775561.1_pt1 | contig 24047 bp, 16 predicted proteins | sample 768731 | NCBI WGS metagenome assembly AUXO01 (sample SAMN02715735, study PRJNA202380) | gut metagenome | biome: sheep rumen | host: Ovis aries | place: New Zealand: Palmerston North | reverse complement strand
TTAGAATATATGTTAGTATCACTATACTCAAATAGAGAAAAAAATAACAAATATTTAAAATGTATAGAATATACGAATGATGCAATCAATAGATTGAAAGCAAATAATATGTATGCGATAACAATAGATAATTTATTACTAAACATATGGGAGGAATTAAATGAGAGTAGTAACAGGTGTTAGATTCAAAAGACCTGGAAAAATATATTATTTTGATCCGGAAAATTTACAAATAGAAAATGGCATGGATGTAATAGTAGATACATCAATGGGTGAAGAATACGGTGAAGTAGTAATAGCTAGAAAAGAAGTTGAAGATAGTGAAATTTCTGATCCTTTAAAGAAAGTAATTAGAATTGCTACTGATAAAGATAAAAAAATGCGTAAAGACAACAAAGCAAAAGAACCTCACGCTTATAAAGTATGCTTAGAAAAAATCAAAAAACATGGCTTAGATATGAAGCTTATTGACGTTGAGTATAAGTATGATGGTACTAAACTAATCTTTTATTTCACAGCAGATGGAAGAATTGACTTTAGAGAATTAGTAAAAGATTTAGCAGCAATATTCAAAACAAGAATTGAACTTCGTCAAATCGGAGTAAGAGATGAAGTTAAAAGGTGTGGTGGACTTGGAGTATGCGGTAGAGAGTTATGTTGTGCATCATTTTTAGGAAACTTCGAGACAGTTTCTATAAAGATGGCAAAAGAACAAAACATATCTTTAAATCCATCAAAGATATCAGGAAATTGTGGCAGATTAATGTGCTGCTTAAAATATGAGGAGGAAGTATACTCTGAAAAATTAAGTAGACTTCCAAAAGTAGGAGCTATAGTACAAACACCTGATGGCGAAGGTGAAGTTGCAGCAGTTGAGACTTTAAAAGAAATCATTAGAGTAAAATATCAAGACGGAGATGATATCTTTTACAAGAAACACGAAGCAAAAGATATCAAGATCATCAAAGATGTTCAAACATATGACGATGATAATAAATTTGATGCTACTGATGAGGAATTAGCGGAACTTAGAAAGCTTGAAAGAATAGAAGAAGAGGAAAGCAAAAACCACGGCGATAATATTTAACTAATGATGACTTTTAAGGGGATTTTTTAACACATATGAAAACACTTATAGAGAATGCTTATATATTAGATATGGTAGGGGATAAACCTAATATAAAGCATAAAGACATACTTATTGATGAGAATATAATTGAAAGAATCGAAGATAAAATTGATCTTTCAAATGATATAGATGTAAATAGAATAAATGCAAAGAATATGCTTCTAATGCCGGGACTAGTTAATACTCATACACATTTAGCAATGAGTTTGTTTAGAGGTTATAAAGCAGACAAGCGATTAATGGACTGGCTTGAAAATGCTATTTATCCAGTTGAGGAAAAACTAGAACCAGATGATATATATTGGAATTCATATCTATCATGTTTGGAAATGGTTAAATCCGGAACTACAACATGTAATGATATGTATTTCGGAATGAATAAAACAATAGAAGCAATAAGTAGCATAGGAATGCGTGCAAATGTAGCTTGGTGCATTAAGGATGATTCGATAAAAGATAAGGTCCATAAAACAAGAGAGTATGCTAAAAAATATAATAAAGAGGGTAGCCTTATAAAAATATTTGTTTCAGCAGATTCATTAAATGCATGTGGGCCAGAAACAATAGAGTTATGCGTAAATCTTGCTAAAGAATTAAATACAGGACTACACATACATTTATCTGAAACATCAGCAGAAGAGAAACAAATTAACTCAGAGTATAACAAAAGCAGTGTAGAGTACTTAAATGATTTGCATGCTTTCGATGTACCAATTGTTTTGGCACATGGCATATATTTATCTGATAGTGACATTGGACTACTTAAAAATATAAGAGGCGGAGTTGCTCACAATCCAATTAGCAATTGTAAATTATCATCTGGCATTTGTGACGTTTTAAAGTTAAAGAAAAACGGAGTAAATGTTGGACTTGGAACAGATGGAATAGGTAGAACAACTACAATGGATATGTTCGAACATATGAAAACTGCAGCATATCTTCAAAAAATAAAGACAAAGAATCCTAAATCTGTTTCAGCATATGATATTTTGAAAATGGCTACAATTGACGGAGCAAAAGTACTTGGATTAGAAAATGAAATAGGTAGTATTGAAATTGGAAAAAAAGCTGATATAATATTTATAAAAACAGATAAATTACATTTGGTTCCAGATAATAATACATGTGAAAACATTGTATATTCAGCCAATGGAGCTGATGTAGATTCAGTAATGATAGATGGCAAAATGGTAATGCAAAACAGAAGAATGATTAATATAAGTGAAAAAGAAGTTATAAAGCATGTTAAAAAGATTGCAAAGCGTTTATTATAATTCTTGAAACATAGAATTTAATATATAATAATTATTTATGAAAGGAGGAGTAATAATGGCATATAAAATTTCTGATGCGTGCGTATCATGCGGAGCATGTGCAGGAGCTTGCCCAATGAGCTGTATTTCTCAAGGAGAAACACATTATCAAATCGATGCAAATGTATGTATCTCATGCGGAACATGTGCAGGAGTTTGTCCAGTTGGAGCTCCAGCAGAAGAATAGTAAATAATTTTAAATTGTTAACTATAGAAATAATATTAGGTCTCCTAATATTATTTTTTTTATGCTCTAAAACCATAGATTTGAAAGAAAAGGCCAGATATGCTATAATATAAGTTAGGTAGAAAACTATCTAGTACCATTAACATATACAACAAGAACAATGGAGGAAAGCAATATGAAAGGAGTTGTAGAAGGATTCTGGGACTGCCCGTACTGCGGGACAAAGAGAATTCGGGGAAGATATTACTACTGCCCTAACTGCGGAAAAGGCAGAGGACAGGAAACACAGTGCTATCCACCTGAAAATATCACTGAAGCAGATCTGATTGAAGATCGAGAAGATATTAAGAATCCTGACTGGTATTGCGAATACTGTGATAGCTACTTCAACTTCAAGTTCAACTATTGCCCTAACTGCGGTGCAGAAAGGGGAAAGAAGAACTATTTCGACGTAAGAGCCGAACAGGATAAGAAGAAAGCAAGACAGAAAGCAATTGAAGCCGGGAAAGAATATATCGGATCGACCAATTCTGGGCACACAAGTTACGACACAGGCAAAAAGTCAAGCAGATGGGATGTATCATATGACGACGACAACACTGATGATTATTCATCTTCACATAATGAACCCGTTGAGTATCCTGTAGGACATGTAACTCCTACACCGAGCATTCCAAGACTTCGCTTCGAAAGAAGAGAAAGCTTTATGGAATCGGTGTGGTCATTTGTTGAAAGGAACGAAAGACCTATTCTTGTCACTATTTTAGTATTAGCATTTCTTGCCTTAATGGCACTTCTGCTGATGCCGAGATATGATAAGGTTGACGTAACCGGTAAATCATGGACACGGGAAATCACCGTCGAATCATACGAATGGGTTGATCGGTCTGGCTGGTCATTGCCAGCTGGAGCTGATCTACAATACACCCAAGAGGAAATTCATCATTATGACCAGGTGTATGATCATACAGAATCGTATCAGGTTCCATACACAGTAACGGAATTGGTCGGATACAACGAATACACTGTAACCCATGATAGGGGAAATGGTTACTTCGATGTAGAGACTGTAAGAGATCCAATATATGAGAGTCACACGGAATATCGAACAGAGTACAGGGACGTGTACCGTGATGAGCCCGTATATGCAACGAAGTACTATTACAAGATTCAGGAATGGGTCTATAATAGATCGTATCACTCTTATGGTAAAGAAGATGAGCCTTACTGGCCTGACTATGAACTGCATGGAAACAAAGAACGTATCGGTGGAAGGTTCGGAACATACACAATTACCGGTATGAGAAAGAACAAGGAGAAATCCTACACCACTGATTTTGACCTTTGGAATACCATCCATATTGGTCAAACCTATGAATTCAAGGTTGTCCTCGGCCAGATCGTAGAGATCATGGACAATACCAAGGACAACTAGAGTTAATGGCAAAGGGAGCACCTAACAAGGTGCTCCTTTTGTTATTAAAAAAACGTAATTGTTAAATCATTATTAATTGTATTTTATTTTTTATTATGATAAAATATAATAGTAAAAAATTAAGATAGAGAAGAGGACAAGATGAATAAAGAGTTGAAAGAGGAGTTTATTAAACTATTAAAGAGCACAAATAGAGAAGGAATGGATAAATTAATAGATTTTATAGACAAAACAGATTTCTATATAGCTCCTGCTAGTACAAGATTTCATGGAAATTATGAAGGTGGACTTTTAGAACACAGCATGAAGGTATATGAAATTCTTAAAGAAAAAGTTAAACATGCTCCTATAGAACTCAATATCAATGAAGATAGCTTAATAATAATCGCACTTTTACATGATATATGCAAAGCTAATTTTTATAAAGTAGATTATAGAAACGCCAAAAATGAATTTGGTGAGTGGGAAAAAGTTCCATACTATACAGTTGATGACACAATTCCATATGGACATGGAGAAAAAAGTGTTATGATGATAACTGAATATATGAAACTTACTAGTGAAGAAAAATACTGTATTAGATGGCATATGGGATTCTCAGAACCAAAAGAACAATATACAACACTTGGTCTAGCATTTAAAAAATATCCATTAGCTTTATTAGTACATGAAGCTGATTTGGAAGCTACATATTTGTTTAATATATAGAAAGAGAAGGAGAAGAAATGGTTACAATATATCAATTGCTAGAGGTTGAAGAAAATGCTTCAATCGAGGAAATAAAAAATAAATATGCATCTTTAACACAAGAATTCTCTGATAATTCAGGCCTTACTCCTGAAGAGATCAAACAAAATGGAATTATTTTAAATAAATTAAAGATGGCTTATGATATTTTAACAGACAATGAGCAAAGAGCAAAGTACGATAAAATGCTAGCCGATAAAAGAGCTGAAGAGCTTCTAAAAGGAGTAAAAGGATCTTCAGAAACAGTAAAAGTTTCAAAAGAAGAAATAGCTCAAAATGTGAAACAAGAAGTTTATAATGAGGTAAAACAAACAGAGGCACAGGTACATGCAAGAACACAAACTCAAGCACAGCCTCAAGTAAAACAAGCTCCAGTTAGACCAGTTATTCCTTATGACAATGAAGATGAACCTCCTACAGCACCAGGTGAACTTACTCGTGATGAACAAATAAGAATTCAACAAGCTGCTCAAAGGGAGTTTCAAGAGAAACTTCAAAAAGCACAAGCTGCAGAAGAAGCTTATAAGAAAGCATATAACCAAGCATATGATAACTACGTTAAGAATATGAATGGTTCAACAGGAAGAAGATGGACACTTAAGAAGATAGGAATAATTCTAGCAGTTATAGTTGTTGTTATATTAATTGGATGCATTATGTGGTTAATTCCACCTGTTAGAAGAATGCTTATTAATTTATACGAAGAAAATGATATTGTACATATGTTAGTAAATCTTATTGTAGGAATAGTAAAAGCCTTTAGAATATAAGAGAGAAAAATAGATAAACATGGTGAAGAAGAAAAAAGTTAGAGTAAAAGAAAAATCAAAAACTAAATATATTAAAAAAAATAAGAAGGTAGCAACAAAACAAGTAAATGCTAGGATACTAGTAGCTGGTTTTTTCGCGACCCTTCTTTTTATGGTTGTAATTGCTAAACTAGCTCAGATACAATTTGTTCAATCAAGAGAACTAACTGATTTAGCTCGTAAACAACAAGAAAAAAATGAGATTATTTCACCGAATAGAGGAACAATATACGACGTAAACGGAGAAATTTTAGCACAAAGCGTTAGTGTAGATACCGTTTCAGTTAACCCAGGAAAAGTAACATATACAAATACAAAAGATGTTCCAAATGATAAGTTAGCTCAAAAGCTATCAGAAATATTTGAACTTGATTACAATGATACATTTGAGAAAGTATCATCAACAAAATCAGTTGTTGTTATAGCAAGAAAAGTTGAAAAAGAGAAGGTTGATAAATTAAAAGAATGGATGAATGAAGAGGGTATCTATGCTGGTATAAACATAGATGAAGATTCAAAAAGATATTATCCATATAACACCTTAGCAGCCAACTTAATTGGATTTTGTGGAACAGATAACTCTGGACAAACAGGACTTGAAGAAAGATGGGATAATGTTTTAACAGGAACTGCAGGAAAAGTAGTTACTGTTACAGATAGAAAAGGTAACCCAATCTCAGATGAAGATGTTCAATATGTTGCAACTGAAAATGGAAGCAATGTATATCTTACAATTGATGCAAAAATACAAGCAACAGTTGAGAAGTATTTAGCAAAAGGAATGGTAGAAAATCCATCAGCAGACTCTGGTATTGCTCTTGTAATGAGACCACAAACCGGAGAAATCTTAGCTATGGCTTCATATCCAACATATAATCTAAATACACCTTCTGATTACTTTGCAACAGGTTATTCATTAGAGGATTGGAATAAACTAGAACAAGCACAAAAATCAGAAGCACTTATGGAACTATGGAAAAATAGATGTGTAAGTGAGACGTATGAGCCAGGTTCAACATTTAAATTAATTACAGCTTCAACAGGACTAGAAGAGGGAAGAATTACAACAGATAATCCAGGAGATTTCTATTGCTCAGGATCATATGTTGTAGATCCTGATGAAGAACCTATTAAATGCTGGAGAGCACAGCCTCATGGTTCACAATGTTTACGTGAAGCTTTAGAGAATTCTTGTAACCCCGCATTTATGCAATTAGGTCAAAGAATTGGTGCGAGAACACTTTATAAATATTTCCAAGCTTTTGGCTTATTTGAACCATGTGGAAATGATATAGCAAAAGCATATAAAGGTCAGTTCTATAAACTAGAAGAAATGGGACCAGTTGAACTTGCAACAACATCATTTGGCCAGAGGTTTGAAATAAGTCCGCTTCAACTTGTTACTGCAGTATCAGCAATATGCAATGATGGACGATTAGTAAAACCTAAAATAGTAGGAAAGATAGAAAACACCGACACAGGAAGTATCGATATAGTAGAAACAGAGAATATAAGACAAGTAATATCAAAAGACACAGCTGATAAAGTTAAGAATATGATGCTTTCAGTTGTTATGGAGGGTACAGGTAAACGTGCAAGAATAGATGGATATTCAATAGGTGGTAAGAGTGGTACTTCAGAACCAAGAGCTAACCATGAAGAAGAAGGATATGTAGCATCATTTATTGGTATTTCACCAATAGAAAATACACAAGTGGTTGTACTAGTAGCCCTTAAAGGATTAAGTGCAGGAGTTGAGCACCAAGGTGGTGCTGTATCAGGACCAATAGTTCATGATATTCTAGCAGAAGTATTACCATACTTAGGAGTTGCAAACTCACTTTCAACAGATGCTCAGTTAAATCAACCTGCAGACGATGAAGATATATTAGTTGCACTTCCAAATGTTAAAGATATGACTTTAGCTGATGCGACGAAGAAGCTTCAAGAGTTAGGATTCAACGTAATTACAAATACCAATCAAGATCCATCAACAATCTTAGTTACTGATCAATTACCAAAGTATGGTATTAATCTAACACAAGATTCTGTAGTATGTTTATACACATCAGTGGATATTGATAGAAAGAAAGTTACAGTACCGAATATTAAGGATATGACTGCTGCTCAAGCAAAGAATGCATTAAAGTCAAAGAATTTAAATATAAATGTTGAAGGAACAAATGGTATTGTTGTTTCTCAAGATCCAACATATGAAACAGAAGTTGATGAGGGAACGGTAGTAAATGTTGTAATCCAAGAAAAATTAGTTGATGCACACTAAAATAAAATCCACAATTTATTAATAAATTGTGGATTTTTTATGCGTTTTTTTATTATTTTACTTCTTTTCTTTCTCCTGAAGCAATCATTTCATCGATTATCTTAGCAATGACTTCTCTTTCATTGTATGGGTATTTAACCCCATTTCTTTCTAGATATAAGTCATGTCCAAGTCCAGGAATTACTATGATATCACCAGGCTCTGCAATTGATATTGCATATCTAATGCCTTCAGTTCTATCAACAACAATTTTATATGGTTTGTGAGTTGGGATAATACCAACTTCAATTTCTTTTAATATTTTAAGAGGATCTTCTGTACGAACTTGATCTGACATAAGTACGGTATAATCAGCAAGTCTTCCAGAGATTTCTCCCATAACCGGTCTTTTGGCGGCATCTCTATCACCACCAACACCCCAAGCACAAATGATTCTTCCTTTAGCATAGCTTTTAACAGCTGTTAGGATGCTTTCTAGACTAGATGGGGTATGGGCATAATCTATCATTATTGTAATACCAAGTTTGTTTGGAACTAGTTCACTTCTGCCAAGAACTTTTAAGTCTTTTAAAGCATTTCTTATTTCATCTGCAGTAACATTAAAGAATGAACATACAGCAATTGATCCTGCTGCATTGTATATACTAAATCTTCCTGGAATAGATGCTTCAACTTTTTCATCTTTTCCCATGTAATTAATGTGGAAATCAATATATGAATCAGTGATAACAACATTTGATGGATCAACTTTAAAATCAGATGGGTTATCGATAGAAAATGTCTTAATATCTTTATCAGGAAGTAATGCTTTTATAGTAGATACTTTTTCATCATCATTATTTATAACACAATGTTTTGAAATCTTAAGTAATTCTAATTTACAATTGAAATAATCTTCCATATTAGGATGCTCTTTCGGACTGATATGGTCTTCAGATAGGTTAGTAAATAAAGATACATCAAAGTCACAACCAGCAACTCTATATAATTTCATAGCTTGAGAAGAAACTTCTATTATAGCGTACTCACAACCGGCTTCAACCATTTGAGATAAATATTTTTGAATATCCATACTTTCCGGAGTAGTTCTATCAGTTCCTTCAATTTTTTCATCGTTAATATAAAATGCGATACTACCAATTAAACCTACTTTATATCCATGAGATTGCAAAATAGACTTAATCATAAAGGTAGATGTAGTTTTTCCTTTTGTACCAGTAACACCGATTAATTTTAGCTTGTGAGAAGGATTGTCATAGAATTCACATGACACCTCGGCTAAAGCTTTTCTAGTATTTTCAACTGATATTACAGGAATATTGTAGATGCTGTTTATTTCATTTACATCTACGTCAGGTTCAACAATTAATGCTATTGCACCATTTGAGACTGCATCTTGTATAAATTCAATCCCATTTTTGGTAAAACCATTAATTGCAAAAAATAATCCTTTCTTTTCTATTTTTCTTGAGTCTGAATGTATATTAGTTATATCTAAATTTAGATCGCCAACTTTGTTTTTAACATCGACTTTGGAAATTAATCTTTCAAGTAACATATAAATATCCCTCCATTTCCTCAAGATTTTTCATAGGGCAATTATATAACTTTTTTTTATTATTTGTAAAGATGAAAAAAGCAAAACCGCCCGATTGCTCGGGCGGCCTGCAAGGAAATTGTTTCCTCGTTACACATTAGGGGAGTATTAAGGATATTAAAACCCTTATTACAATGATGACCCCAACGATAACGAAGATAATTGACCAGTGTCGTCTTATAAGATTCAGCAGATACACAAATGGCACGTAAAAAATCAGAAACCAAAATGGCATCGCAATCAAGAAGACAATGGCCGCAAACCAGAAACTGTCAAGCAGTTTCGCCATTGAGGTCACCCCCTTTCCTATGTAATTTTAATAATTATACCATTTTTTTTAACAAAAATAAAGTCCTGTTATTTTATGTTACAAAAATATTTCAAAATCTTTTCAATTTGTTAAATTTTCTATAGACTTTTTGAAAAAATTTATATATAATGAAGTAAATTTTTGAAAATGGGAGGCAATTTTTATATGTATGAGAGAAGTGCAATCGTACTTGAAAGATATTTTGAAGATCTTTTAGATTATGCATATGAATGTAATGTTAAAGATAATTACTTGAATTATTGCGAACTAGTTGAAAAACTAGAGAAATATCAAACTAATTATCAAAAAGAGTATGCTGCAAATTTAGACTTCACAGAAACACTAAAGAAGATAAAAGCGATTCAATTAAATCAAGAAAAAGCATATAAAAAGAGTGCGAAACTAGAATATAGTAGAAATTTGCTATTCAACAACATCGAGAATAAAGTTGAAGATATAAGAAAAGCTATAGAGAAGATTGAATTAGATGTTGAAAAGAATGCAGAAGACCAAGTAGCATTAAAAGAACAATTTTTGTCTTTAATAGATGAATATAATGATAAAAGATTTGAGCTATCTAAATGTAAAAGATATAAAAAAATGGCTGAAAACGATTATAATGAAATCTATGAAAAAACAAGAGATAATTTTGATGGAATAACTCCTGATACAATTTCAAAAATTAAATCATTCTCTAAGTATAAAAACGAAGATGATATCGTTGAAGCACTTGAAGAAAATGGTAAAGATGAAAGAATCCCATTTAACGAAGACGTTATGATTAATGCAACAAGATTTGGAATCGAGATTGCAAAAAAAGAAGCAGCTATATATCTTGTTGTATATGATAAGATGACTAAACTTTTAGCAGATATTGATAATGGTAGTGCAAGAATAGAGCTACACAAAAAATATTTAAGAAATGAAAAAGCAAAAATTGATTTCTTAATGGCTGCTAAAAACTACTTAGTTCAATTCTTAGATTATGAAAGAATGACAGTTATCCATGGAAGAAAGTCTCATAATAGATTAATGGCTGAAGCATGTGAAAACTTCAACAATGATATAGTTCAAATTAATAACCTATATGAACTATTATTAAAAGAAACAACTAATAAAGCTACAAAGAAAGCTTATAAAGAGCTTTATAATAAATCATATCTTTCTGATATCAAACAAAAAGAAGAAAGATTCAAGAAAGAAAAGAATAGAGTAAACTTAAATACAGCTACATTAATTAATTCAAACTATTGGAGAATAGAAGGAATCAGAAACATATATCAAGTATTCTACTACAATGTATCTGACGTATTTGGAAGAGATGTTCAAGAATATGATCTTCCAAAAGACTTCTCAGATGATGATATTGATTCAACAGTAGATGATGATATAGTTAACCAAGACATTGAAGATACAGAACCACAAGAAGTAATTCCATTCTTTGTAGATGATGAGGCTGCAGAAGAGAAAAAGCCTCGTAAGAGAGGAAGACCAGCTAAGAAGAAAGTGGAAGATGATATGCCAGATACTTCTATAAGAGCAAGAAAAGAAAAAGAAGCTTATGCTCAAGTAGAAGATGATGACGATGAAGAAGAGGATCAAGAAAACATCGAAGAAGATGAGGAAGAAGTAGAAGAAGATCCACAAATCGTAAAATACAAAGCAAAAAGAAAACCTATAGTCCAAGATGAAGACGACGATGAAGATGAAGACGAATCAAGACCATTTAGACTAGATGATGAAGACTACGACGATGACGAAGAAGAAAATGAAGATGAAGAAGATGATTACGAAGAAGACTACGATGGGGATGAAGACGAAGAAGAAGAGGAATCAGTTTTCGATTCATATGGCAGTTCAAAGATTAATTCATACGACGACATCTTAAATAAGGGTATAAAAGAATTTTCAAGTGATTCATTTGATAATGATGACTTTGATATATTCGGAGAGAAATATAAAGATGTTAATTTCGATATCGATGTTCTACCAGCAAAAATAAAGAGACAAAAAGTAGTTGACGGAGATATAGAAGATGAGAAGAAAGGATTCTTCGAACCAATCACTATAGATGAGGAAGAAGAACCAATTATTCCAAATAACAACTTTAGACCAGTCGAGGATCTTGATGATGATATAGAAGATATAACAATTCAAGAGATTCCTAAAAAACCTAGTGTTTTCAAGAAGCTAAGGAGAGCAAATCCTCCAAAAAATATGAAAAACAACAACGATATATGGTAATAAAAAAAGAAAGCATTTCATTTTGAAATGCTTTTTTTACATAAATTTAACAATATTGGTATTGTATTGGCTCCTAAATGGTGCTATAATAACAAGTGATAAATTAGGGGGAAAGGAGAAAAAAATGAATCAGATTTTAGTTTCTGAAAAATTGTATATTACACCAGAACTAAAAAGGAAAAAAAGAATGTACAAAATAGACTTCTTTATTTCCATCTTTTTGATTGCCATTTTATTCTCTTATTATATATACGCTGAATATGATAAAAACAAGAATGAAGAAATTTCTCAAGAGATTTTATCAAGCTTAACATTTGAAGACAACGTAAGTGATGATACTACAATTAAGTTCTCAAACAATGCAGTTGTAGTTGTATTAAATACAGAAGATCCATTAGAAATTATCTATTCAAAACCAGTTGAAGAACAAAATCCAAATGATAATATTGAATGGCTTGAGACTTCATCAGGAACAAGATATTACATAGTAGGTACAGTAAGTATTCCTTCAATAGATTGTAAGTATCCAATTATAAATGATACAACAGAAGAACTTCTAAAGATTTCACCATGTAAGTTCTGGGGATGCGAACCAAATGAAGTTGGTAACTTCTGTATAGTTGGTCACAACTATAGAAGTAGTAAATTCTTTAGTAATGTACCAGATGTAGCGCTTGGAGCTAAAATCAATATAACAGATATAACAGGAAGAACATTAACATATAAAGTATATGATAAGTATATTGTTTCTCCATACGATACAACATGTACATCACAAAGAACAAATGGATTAAAAGAAGTAACACTTATTACATGTACAGATGATTCTAAACAAAGAGTTATCGTAAAAGCAAGAGAAGATATAGAATAAATAAAGCTTTATAAATAAAAATAAAGCTTTATTTTTTTCTGCCTTTAAATTAGGAATTATTATCGATTTATTCATAAAGCCTAAAATAACAGCATTTATTTTTGATAAATTAAAAAACGAAAGGACAAAAAGACAATTCTTTTTCATTATTTATTGAGTTATTAAGAAATAAAATTACTTTCTGAATTACAAAATAACTATATTTGTCAAAAAAGGGATGAAAAATATACTTGTTTAAAATAGGAATAATTATCGATTTGCTTTATAATACTATAAAATATAGGATGTAATTTTAATAAATCTAATTTTTAATCAAAAAGTAATTATATTGTAATCGAAAACATGTATCCTATATTGAAGTAATAAAAAGTGATTTAACATGATTTTAATATAAGAATGGTAACATAATAAAAGTGGAAAATTGTTCTAGAATAAAGAGATTCCGATTTCGTGTACATAAAATGTAATCGTTTGACAACAAGGCCCGATTTGCTAAAATTATAGATGTAAAGTGTATTTACATTTTTAATGATATGCAAATGGAGGGACAGAAGAATGAAGGTAATCAAAAGAGATGGAAGAAAAGTTGAATATGATAGCGACAAGATAGTAATTGCAATAAGTCAAGCAAACAGAGAAGTTGGAGGAAAAGATAAAATATCAAGATCTTCAATTGAGTTTATCACAAAGTACATTGAAAGTTTGAATAAACCAACAATGACAGTAGAAGAAATACAAGATATCATTGAGAAAAAGTTAATGGAATTTGGTAAGTTTACTCTTGCTAAAAAATATATACTTTATAGAGAAAAGCATGCCCAAATAAGACAAGCTAACTCTACAGATGAATCAATCTTAAGTCTAGTTAGAAATTCAAACAAAGATACAATGGAAGAAAACTCAAACAAGAATGCATATTTAGCAGCAACTCAAAGAGATTTAATTGCTGGAGAAGTATCAAAAGATATAACAGATCGTTTAATTCTTCCAGAAACAATAGTTAAAGCACATAATGATGGTGTACTTCACTTCCATGATAAAGATTACTTTATTCAACCAATTCATAATTGCTGCTTAGTTAACATTGGTGATATGTTAGATAATGGAACAGTAATGAATGGAAAAATGATTGAAACTCCAAAGAGCTTTGGTGTAGCATGCACAGTTGCAACACAAATAATAGCTGCTGTAGCATCTAACCAATATGGTGGCCAATCAATAGATATTCGTCACTTTGGTAAATACTTAAGAAGAACATTTGATAAAGCATATAAAAAGAGATTCTTAGTATATATAGAAAAAGGATACTCTAAAGAAGAAGCTGACGCACGAGCTAAAGAGGATGCAGCAGAAAGAGCAAAAGAAGATTTAGCTGCAGGTGTTCAAACAATTCAATATCAAATAAATACACTTATGACTACAAATGGTCAAAGTCCATTCGTAACAATCTTTATGTATTTAGATGAAAGCAATGAATACATAAATGAAATAGCAATGATTATAGAAGAAATTCTAAATCAAAGATTACAAGGTATAAAAAATGAAGCTGGTGTATATGTAACACCTGCTTTCCCAAAACTAATATATGTTCTTGATGAAAATAACAACTTATCAGGTGGAAAATATGATTACTTAACAAAACTAGCAATTAAGTGTTCTGCAAAGAGAATGTATCCAGACTATATTTCAGCTAAACAAATGAGAGCAAACTATGAAGGAAATGTATTTAGCCCAATGGGATGTAGAAGTTTCTTATCTCCATGGAAAGATGAGAATGGAAACTATAAATTCGAAGGAAGATTTAATCAAGGTGTTGTAAGTATTAACTTACCTCAAATAGGAATTATAGCAAATGGAAATGAAGAAAAATTCTGGAAACTATTTGATGAAAGATTAGAGCTTTGCAAAGAAGCATTAATGTGCAGACACAAAGCACTTCTTGGAACAAAAACTGATGTTAGCCCTATTCATTGGCAATATGGTGCACTTGCAAGACTTCCAAAAGGTGAAACAATAGATAAACTTTTATATGGTGGTTATTCATCAATTTCACTTGGATACATTGGACTATATGAAGTAACTAAATTAATGAAAGGTGTAAGCCACACTGAACCTGGTGGAACAGAATTTGCATTACAAGTAATGCATTATATGCAAGATAAGGTAAAACAATGGAGAAAAGAAACTAATATAGGATTCGCACTATATGGTACTCCAGCAGAAAGTTTATGCTATAGATTTGCTAGAGTAGATAAAGAAAAATTCGGAGATATCAAAGATATCACTGATAAAGGATATTATACAAACTCATATCACATAGATGTTAGAGAAAAGATAAATGCATTTGATAAATTAACATTTGAAAGCCAATTCCAACCAATTTCAAGTGGTGGAGCTATATCATATGTTGAGATACCAAACATGCATAACAACTTAGAAGCATTAGAAGAATTAGTAAAATTCATATATGATAATATTCAATACGCTGAATTTAATACAAAATCAGATTATTGCCAAGTATGTGGATATGATGGCGAGATAAGAATAAATGAAAACAATGAGTGGGAATGCCCACAATGTGGAAATAAAGACCACAAGAAGATGAATGTAACTAGAAGAACATGTGGTTACTTAGGTGAGAACTTCTGGAATGTTGGAAAAACAAAAGAAATCAAAGCAAGAGTTCTACACATATAATACGAAAGAATAAATAGAGGAGACTCTAAAAGCCGTTTGAATTAAATATACTTCTTCAAACGGCTTTTTTTAGAAAGGGTGATGACATGAATTATGCAGATATTAAAACAGTAGACATACAAGACGGAACGGGTATTAGAGTTTCTTTATATGTTAGTGGATGTCATTTTCACTGTAAAGGATGCCACAATCAAGAAGCTTGGGATTTTAATTATGGTAAAAAATTTGATGATTCAACAATTGATTATATATTAGAACTTTTAGATCATAGTTACATAGCAGGGCTTTCACTTTTGGGTGGTGAACCAATGGAGCTAGTTAATCAACAAGAACTACAAAAACTAGTTAAAAGGGTTAAAGAAAAGTTCCCAAACAAAACTATATGGTGTTATACAGGATATGATTTTGAAAATGATATTATGAATGATATGTATGGAAAGCATGATTTTACAAAGAATATGCTTAAATACATAGATATAATGGTTGATGGTCAATTCATAGAGGATAAAAAATTAGTAGACTTAAAGTTCAGAGGATCAACTAACCAAAGAAAGATTGATGTACAAAAATCATTGTCAGAAGGAAAGCTTGTAAGGCTCATGTTTGGGGATGAAGAACGTTATGAGAATAAAAATACTAATATTTTTAAGGAATTAACTCTTGAAAAACCGGAAGAAAAGATAGAAAATATAGATAGAATCAAAGAAAAAAATACAACAAGAATTATCGAAATGCAGGCTCCAAAAGAGAGCATGGTAATTGATATAGAAAATCCTGAGAAGGTTGCAGCAGGTAAGATTACTGAAGGTGGCCCGGAGGATTTAAACTAAGAGTTTATAGGTTTATCTAGGTAGTATCTACCAAAAACCTAAATATATATATATAAAGGGAAGAAAAAATGGAAAAGTTAAAAGTTTTTTCATGTAGCGACTCAGCTGAACAATTCACAGATCAAATTTGCAAGTACTTATCAATCGAGAAAGGCCAAATCTCAAGAATGAAATTTAAAAATGATAATAATTTCGTTCAAATACTTGAAAGTGTTAGAGACAGGGATGTATTTTTGGTTCAAACAACGGAACCACCAGTTAACGAAAGAATAATGGAACTTTTAATTACTATTGATGCAGTAAAAAGAGCATCAGCAAAAAGAATAACAGTTGTACTACCATACTATATGTATGCTAGATCAGACAAAAAAGATCAACCAAGAATTCCAGTTACAGCAAAACTATTTGCACAATTAATTGAAGCTGCTGGAGCAAGTAGAGTATTAACTTGTGATTTACACAATAAAGCTATTCAAGCATATTTTAATATCAATTGTGATGTTTTAACAGGACAATCACTATTAGAGAAATACTTTGATCAAAAAAATCTAGAAAATATAGTCGTTGTAGCAACAGATGCAGGAAGTTCAAAGAAAGCATATAAATATGCTAAACATTTCAACTGTCCAATCGCATTAGTAGATAAAAGAAGAGACGGGAATGATGATAGAGCTATCTCAACCAATGTAATTGGTGATGTTAAGGATAAAACAGCTCTAATATTTGACGATGAAGTAGATACAGCTGGAACTATAATGGAAACAGTTGAAGTATTAAAGAAGTTTGGCGCAAAAGATATATACGTAGGATGTACACATGGAGTTTTATCAGGACCAGCTATTGAAAGACTTGAAAATTCAAAAATCAAAGAATTAGTAACAACAAATACAATTCCGCTTCCTAAGGAAAAACAAATAAAGAAAATTGTAGTAGTATCAATTGCGGAGCTATTCGGAGAGGCAATAAAAAGAATTCACGAAGAAACTTCAATTGGAGAATTATTTGAGGGAAATTAAGTATTGACAATTTAACCCTTTGAATGTATAATATTTTACAGTTAAGCGAGTCAAGAGGATATTTATACATTAGAATAAAATCCCACAAGATGTTTTTTGAGCTTCGGAAGGAGGGGAAAAAATAATGTCAGAAGTTAAAGTTAATAATGGAAATATAGAAGATGCTCTAAAGAGATTTAAAAGACAATGTGCTAGAAATGGCGTTCTTCAAGAAGTTAGAAAAAGAGAACACTATGAAAAACCTAGCGTAAAAAGAAAAAAGAAATCAGAGGCTGCTAGAAAGAGAAAATTTTAATTAGAGAATAAAAAATAGATAGATTTTTATAATCTATCTTTTTTTTATAAAAAAATAAAAATTATGTAAATTGATACTATAATGTATATCACCGTAAGAGAAAAATATCAAAATGTTGTATTGTTACAATTGTGTAACAGTCAAAAACCGCAAAAAATCATAAAAAATTGTCAAAAAAACCATTAAAATTAACATAATCTATTGATTTATTGGCGAAAATGTAATATAATTGATATGTACATTGTAAAATCTATGCCTCTAGCAATTACGGCCATAAGCTATTGCAAGCTAGTTGACATTAGATTTTATTAAGATAAAATATACTATATAATAATATAAGTATGTAAAGGAATAAATAGAATAAGGAAGGTAGATTATATGTTTAACAAGAAAATTGCGAAAATTTCTTTAGTATTGGCAGTTTTATTAACAATTTTATTGCCATACACAACACCAGTATTTGCTGTTACATTAACAAAAGATTCACAAACAGCAAAACTTAAAATCCTATTTGCTCATGAAGGTGGAGAAGAGTCTTCAGGAACTTTACCACAAGAGCTTAAAGAAATCTATGATATAAGCCAATATGAGTATAAAGTAGGAGCAAAATCTGTTTATAAAATAGTAACAGATGATTTAGATTATTCAAACACACTATATTGTTTAGACGCTGCTAAACAATTCCCAGGTGTAGTAAATGGAACAAATCAATCATTGGACTACAAAAATGTAGGCGATTTAGCAGATCCAACACTTGAGAGTGTTATGAGCTTACATTTAAGTACTGCAAGAGCAACAGATAGTGCAAAATGGACAAAGAATTATAGATCTGTAATGTGGTTATTAAATAACTTCTATCTAAAAAATATCGCTACAGATACAAAGAATAGCTATCTAGAAAAAGCGTTTGCAGGTAATGAATTAAATTATTCAATAGATCAAGTTAAAGCAATATTAACTGATGATGATATAGAAGTTGTACAACAATTTGCTATTTGGTATTTCACAAATAACGATACTGCAGACTTCAATAAAACAACTTTACCAGCAGTTTCTTTAAAAATGCATGATATAGAAAATGCTCAAGTTGTTGACTATGCATCATTTGCAGATGTTAATAGAGAGAAATATGGAGATCGTCAAGCATTAGCTAACATCTTATATCAATACTTAATTACTGAAGCAGGAAAAGCAACAGGTGAAGAACCAACAACAGTAACATATCCTGCTATTGAAAAAGTTGGAGCTAAAGCTTCAAAGAGCGATAACTACTATGTCGCTGGACCATTCAAAGTAAAATCAGGAACAGCAGCTGCTTCTGAATATACTTTAAAAGTAGTTGATCAAAACAAGAATGAAATTCCAAGAACAGAATACAAAATAGTAATTAATGGAACAGAGACATCAAAGAATGTAACAGAGATATTTGATACCGAATATTATATTTATATTCCTAAAACAAATACAACAATTTCTAGCGTAGGATTAAGCTTAAAATATAATAAATATGAAACTTATAATACACTATGGAAATGTACTACATCAGAAAATGATGATGTATATCAACCAGTAGTTCTTATAACAAAAGAACAAACACCATTTGAAGATGAACAAGTCGTAGTATTAGATAAAAACGAACCAGACTTAGCATTAAGAAAATATATAATTAAAGTAAATGATACTTCAATTGATAGAAAACCAACAGTTGACGTTACAAAATTAAAAAACGGAACATCAACAACAGCTGAATACAAACATGCTAAGAACCCAGTACAAATTGGCGCTGGTGATACAATTGTATTTGAAATTAGAGTATATAATGAAGGTAACGTAGAAGCTACAGGAATTGAAATAGTTGATGCATTACCAACAGGATTAGAATTAGTTGAAAATAGTGAAATTAACTCAATCTATGGTTGGGAACCACTTTCAACAGATCACGCTAATAATACAATATATAAATCTACATATCTAAAAGATAGAAAATTAGATGCTTTTGATAAAGCTACAGGAACAACATTAGATAGTGCTTATGTACAAATGGAAGTAAAAGTAAAAGATAATGTTGTATCTTCAAAAGTTTTAACAAACATCGCTGAAATCGTTGCTCCTAAAGAAGATCGTGATTCAGATGCAGGAAACAACGACTATACAAAGAATGATTATGATCAATCAAACTACAATGGAAGTAGAGAAAACGATGGTAAAGATTTATCAGATAAAACACATTACTATCCAGGTAGAGAAGATGATGATGACTTCGAGAAATTAGAAGTTAAAGGAAAAGCATTTGACTTAGCTGCTAAGAAATTTATAACAAAAGTAAATGGAAAAACAGTTACACCAAATAGAGCACCAGAAGTTGATGTAAAACCATTACAAAGAGGACAAACTGATGCTGATTACAAGACAGTTAAATCACCACTTGTTGTAAAACAAGGTGATGTTATCACATATACAATTAGAGTATACAATGAAGGAGAAGTTGACGGATATGCTGAAACAGTTGCTGATTACATTCCAGAAGGTTTAGGATACCTAGTTCAACACAAGACAAACGTTAATAACGCTTGGGCAATTCCTTCAGATGCAAAAACAGTTAAACTTTCAACAATAAAGAACGGAACACTATACTTAGGTGCTGCTGATTTCGAAGGAGTATCAAGTCTAGGTGATGCAGAAGTTCTTCAAGGAAAAGCAAAAATAACATCAAGTAAATTAAAATCAAATGACACAGATACAAAGAATTTAATCACAGCATTTGATAAAGAAAAAGGAACAACTTTAGCATATAAAGATATTGAAGTTGTATGTCTAGTTATAGCTGATCAAGTAAACAATAACAACTTTAGAAATATCGCTGAAGTAACAAATAATACAAATAAAGATAGACAACCAGTAGAAGATATAGATTCTACACCAAATACAGTTAATCCAGATAACTACCCAGATGGTGAGAAGAGACCAGATGGAACAAAACAAGATGATAACGACTATGAAAACTTAACAACAGTTCCAGATGAAAAATTCGACCTAAGCTTAGAGAAATTCATTACTAAAGTTAATGATAAAACAATCTCAGGTAGAGAACCAAAATTAACAAAGACAACAGAAGGTAATATTCAATTCACAAAAACAACAGAGCCATTGGCTGTTGAGAATAATGATTTAATTACATATACAATTAGAGTATACAATGAAGGAACTAAAGCTGGTTATGCAGCTGAAGTTAAAGATAATATTCCAGCCGGACTTGTATTTGTAGCAGACAATTCTACAAACAAACAATATGGATGGAAGATGGTTGATAAAGACGGAAACGTAACAACAGATGCTAAACAAGCAGTTGCAATCGTTACTGACTACTTATCAAGAGAAAAAGGAACAAATAACTTGTTACCAGGATTCAATCCAAGTGATGATGTTTCAAAAGTTCCATACAAAGATATTCAAGTAGTATTCAAAGTTGACCAAGGTGCAGTAGGAAGTGATAGAAAAGCAATCAACATTGCTGAGATATCAAAAGATACTGACGAAAATGGAAACGAAGTTGATGATAAGGACTCAAGACCAAACAACAATGATCCAAAAGAAGATGATATCGATCAAGAAGTTGTAAAAGTTAAAGTATTTGACTTATCATTAAAGAAAGAATTAGTAAAAATAATTGTTACAGAGGATGGAACAACAAGAGAGATTGCAGTTAACTCATCAATATTACAAAAAGTTGAAATTCACAGAAAGAGAATTAAAACAACTACAGTTAAGTTTGTATACAATATAACAGTTACAAACGAAGGTGAGATTGCAGGATATGCAACAGAAGTTAAAGATTATATCCCAGCAGGATTACAATTTAACGAAGCTGAAAACTCTCAATGGAAGAAATCTGGTGACAATATAATTACAACTAATGCTTTAGCTAATACATTATTACAACCAGGACAATCTGCTTCAGTTCAAGTTACATTACAATGGATTAACGGAGACAACAACTTCGGATTAAAGAGAAATGTAGCTGAAATAAGCAAAGACAAAAATGATAGCAATACACCTGATAAAGATTCAACTCCAGATAACAAAGTTGAAACTGAAGATGATATAGATAATGCTGAAATTATGTTACAAATTTCAACAGGTTCTGCACCAACATATATTGCTCTTACAACAACAGTACTTGCAATATTAGCAACAGGTGTTGCATTAATCAAGAAATTCGTATTAGAATAAACATATAATTTTAGGAAGATGAACTTATAAAGTTCATCTTCTTTTTTTGCTTAAAAATAATTGATTTTTTAAATTTGCAGTTGTTTACATTAAAAATGCTATATGATATAATCAATGCTGAAGTATGAAAATAAGGTGGTATAAGAATGAACCAAATTTTAGACTATAATCCAAATAAAAGTGCAGGAAAAGGTCCGTCAACAAAATCTGACATAATTGTTAGAGTTTTTGCAGTTCTATTAGCATTATTTGCTATAGCTCTTCTTGCTAGTGGAGGATACAAGCTATATACCTCTAAAATGGAAGAAAAGAAAATTGAAGAGCAAGAAAATAGCTCAAAAGCAGATATAGTAATAAAAACAGACGAGAACAACCAAACTGTTCAGATTTCAGCTACACATGATAAAGTTATAAAGACTGTAACATACATGTGGGATTCAGAGATGGATAAGTCTAAAGACGGAAATGGAGAAACAACTATTAGCTTTGACATACCTTTACTTCAAGGTGATCATAAACTAACGGTTATTGTAACAGATATAGATGGTAATGAAACAAAGAAAGTAGAAAACATACAGACAGAAGCAGGAGTTGATGCAATTCCTCCAACTATCGACGTACAAGTAACACCTGAAAAGAAACTACTAATAACAGCAAAAGACGATGTAGAAATGGCCTACATAACATATAGATGGAATGAAGATCAAGAAGTTAAGATTGCAGTAGACGAAGGACAAGAAGATAAAACAACTCTTCAATATACAATTGATATTATGAAAGGTGTAAATAGTTTAAGAGTTATAGCAGTTGATGCTTCACCAAAATCAAATACAGGAAAATTCTTTGAAACATATACTGGTGTTACAAAACCAGATGTTAAGATAACAATCGCTTCAGACAAAAAATCAGCTAACATTTATTGCTCACATGAAGACGGATTAAAGAGAATTAAACTTACATTAAACGGACAAGATTATGATGTAGATATAGGACAAGGAAATCCAAAAGAAGCATCATTTGATATACAATTAGGAGACGGACAAAACACAATAAAAGTAACAGCAACAACAACTGAAGAAACAGAGACAGTTGCTGAAGAGACAGTTGATAATACACCTGAGAATCCAGAAATAGTTGCAACAATCGAGCAACCAGCAGATTCTGGTGATAAAGTTACTTTAACAGGTAAATGTCAATCAGGTATTGCAGCAGTTAAATTAAACGTAAATGACGTTGATTATACAATAGATATAGGAAATTCAAATCCAACAGATATTACATTTGATTTTGAATTATTGGAAGGAAACAACAAGATAACATTTGTAGTTGTTTCAGTTAATGGTGCTGAACAACAAGTTGTAAAAGAATTTACACGTTAAGATAAAGTAGGGGAGAACATGACTCACGAGATTTATATTATTGATAATGAAAACGAATTAATTAAATTATTAAAAGAGAGTTTTAAAAGAGAGTTAGACGAGTACATATTTAAGACAATAAATGCCTCTGAGATAGAAGTTGCATTAAGAAATATCCCATCACTATTAATAGTTGATGAGGATACTTCAGATGTAAACATTGTAGAGTTTTGCAAAAATATTAGATCTAACGAGGATAACTCTATCACACCTATTATAGTTGTAAGCTCAAATAAAGATAGAGATCATATTGTAAGTGTTCTTAAAACAGATGTTGAGTACTTTATCAAAAAACCAGTAAATGACGAATATTTCTATTATACAATTAAAAATATAGTAGGGCTTCTTGCTAAAAATAGAAGGATAAGCCCACTTACAGGACTTCCTGGAAACGTACAAATTCAAACAGAAATGAAGAAAAGATTACTAAACAAAGAAAGATTTGCTATAGTATACTTTGACTTAGATAACTTTAAAGCATATAACGATGTATATGGTTTCTCAAACGGAGACGAAATAATAAAATTCACAGCAAGAACTATCACTAAACATATACATCAATTAGAAAATGGAAATTCATTTATTGGACATATCGGTGGTGATGACTTTGTAGCTATCATAATGCCAACAGATTA
>AUXO017366554.1_pt1 | contig 24059 bp, 22 predicted proteins | sample 768731 | NCBI WGS metagenome assembly AUXO01 (sample SAMN02715735, study PRJNA202380) | gut metagenome | biome: sheep rumen | host: Ovis aries | place: New Zealand: Palmerston North | reverse complement strand
TTCCGTGACTACTGGTTCGAGACGGGCACACCATCGTTCTTGGTTTATCAACTTAAGAAAACCGAATACCCGTTGGATAATATGACAGAGGAGGAACTTGCCACCGATACGCTTAATAGTATCGATATAATGGATGAGAATCCACTGCCATTACTCTATCAGAGTGGCTATCTGACGATTAAGAGTTATGACAAAGAGTTTGATTGTTATCAGTTGTGTTTCCCAAATCGTGAAGTAGAGCAGGGCTTTATCCGTTATCTGCTGCCTTTCTATACCCCAAAGACTAAGGATAAGAGTTCTTATGCCATTTCCCAGTTTGTGAAGGATGTGCGTAGTGGCGATGCCAATGCCTTTATGCGCCGCTTGGAGGGCTTCTTCGCTAATGGCGATTATCAGGTGATGGGCGATTTGGAAGTTTATTTCCAGAATACCCTTTATGTGATATTCCGGATGTTGGGGTTCTATGTAGAAGTAGAACGACACACCACTAATGGCCGTATGGATATCATTTTGCAGACTCTAGATTATGTTTATATCATGGAGTTGAAAATCAATCAATCTGCTGATATCGCCTTGCAACAAATAGAAGAAAAAGGCTACGCCAAATCTTTCATGAATGATAGCCGCAAGCTATATAAGATTGGCGTGAGCTTCTCAACCGAAAAAAGATTGATTGAAGATTGGAAGGTTATAGAATAATTGGGCGAAACGTTTTTTAAAAAAGCTAGGATGCTCGCTCGAGTTTACTTGCATCCTAAAGAAAGAAAATTGAAAAATTACAATAGAATGAACATACTAGTTACAGGAGCAAATGTGCAACTGGGAATGAGATGCACATCGTGACTGAAGGCTAAAAATGCAGAGAGTGTTTGTTCTTTCATTCAAGTATAATTAAGTAAATATGAATATAGCAATTGTAGGTACAGGTTATGTAGGTTTGGTAAGTGGAACCTGTTTCGCTGAGATGGGAGCACATGTCACGTGTGTCGATGTTGATGCGGAGAAAATTAGTAAACTAAAAAATGGCATTATGCCTATTTATGAACCTGGCCTTGAGGAACTGGTGAAACGTAATGTTGGTTTTGGGCGTTTACAGTTCACTACCGGCCTAACAGAAGTGCTTGATGATGTTGAGGTCGTGTTCTCTGCTGTTGGTACACCGCCAGATGAGGATGGAAGTGCAGATTTGAAATATGTATTAGCTGTAGCACGTCAGTTTGGTCAGTCTATCAATAAATATACTATTCTTGTAACAAAATCTACCGTTCCTGTAGGCACGGCAAAGAAGGTTAAAGCTGTCATACAGGAAGAATTAAATAAGCGTGGTGTAGATATTCCATTTGATGTGGCAAGTAATCCGGAATTCCTAAAGGAAGGTGCAGCCATCAAGGATTTTATGAGTCCGGATCGTGTGGTCGTTGGAACGGAATCAGAGAAAGCCAAAGAGGTGATGACGCGTCTTTACAAACCATTCTTGATTAATAATTTCCGTGTCATCTTTATGGATATTCCTTCTGCAGAGATGACGAAATATGCCGCTAATGCAATGTTAGCTACTAGAATATCTTTCATGAACGACATTGCCAATCTTTGCGAAAGAGTAGGAGCCAATGTTGATAGTGTTAGAAAAGGAATCGGTACTGACAGCAGAATTGGATCTAAGTTCCTTTATGCGGGTTGTGGCTATGGAGGTTCTTGTTTTCCAAAAGATGTGAAGGCTCTGATGCATACAGGTACTGATAATGGATATCACATGGAAGTTATCGAGGCTGTGGAACGTGTTAATGAAAAGCAGAAGAGTATTGTTTATGATAAAATTATCAAAGTTCTTGGTTCTGTAAAAGGAAAAACTATAGCCATCCTTGGTTTGGCCTTTAAACCAGAAACCGATGATATGCGTGAAGCACCTGCTCTCGTAGTTATTGATAAATTGCTCAAGGATGGTGCTAAAGTAAGAGTGTTTGATCCTATTGCGATGGATGAATGCAAACGTCGAATAGGTGATTCGGTCGTATATTGTAAGGATATGTACGACGCCGCGAATGGAGCAGATGTTTTTGCATTGATGACTGAGTGGCGTCAGTTTCGCATGCCATCTTGGAATATTATCAAAAGGGTGATGGCTGGTGCTGTTGTTGTTGATGGCAGAAATATTTATGATTACCAAGAACTTGAGAGTTTAGGTTTTGTATGCTCAAGAATTGGAGAATAGTATTTTGATTTTCTTATGTCTGATTCCTCAAATAAAAACAAACGTATTGCTAAGAATACAATATTCCTGTTTTTTAGGATGGTTCTTAGCATGCTGGTTTCTTTATATACTAGTAGGGTAGTTTTGAATACTCTTGGAGTAGAAAATTTCGGCATTCAGAATGTTGTGGGTGGTTTTGTGTCAATGTTCTCACTGATATCAGGATCTATCAACACAACAATTAGTAGGTTTTTAACTTATGAATTGGCTTTAGGTAATTCTAAAAGGTTGAATGTTATGTTTTCAACTTCTGTTAATATGCAAATCATTCTTTGTGCGTTAATATTTGTTTTAGCGGAAACTGTAGGTTTGTGGTTTGTAAATTATGAGATGACTATTCCTGAAGAGCGTCTCTATGCCGCAAACTGGGTGTACCAGTGTTCTTTGGCATCTTTCATTGTGGTATTAATAAGTGCTCCATATAATGCGGTTATCATTGCGCATGAGAAAATGTCGGTTTATGCCTATTTTAGTATATTAGAAGTCTTTTTAAAACTATTGATTGTATATTTGTTGGTTATCTCACCATGGGATAAACTTGTTTTTTATGCTCTTTTGTTGTTGTTTGTCTCTGTGCTAATGCGTTTTTTATATAGCTTTTATTGTAATCGGCATTTTAAGGAGAGCATTTATCGTTTCGTTTTCAATAAATCTATATTGAAGGAAATGGGGAAATTTGCAGGATGGAATTATTTGGGTGCCACTGCAGCAATATTAAGAACGCAAGGTCTTAACGTGCTTATGAACATATTCTTTGGGGTTACTGTAAATGCTGCAAGGGGTATTGCAACACAGGTGGAGAGTGCAGTGGTTATGCTTGTTAATAATTTTTCGGTCGCAATGAACCCACAAATTACAAAATCATTTGCGACAGGAGATAAAACATATATGCATTCGTTGGTATGTAGAGGTGCTAAGTATTCGTATTTTCTTATGCTTATAGCTTCTGTCCCTATTATGGCAGAAACCCCTTTAATATTGCAAATGTGGCTTGGAAATGTTCCAGATTATGCTGTAGTTTTTCTTCGACTTACTTTGGTTGTTGTTTTGCTTGATACTTTATCGGATACACTTACGATGGCAATGCAAGCTACGACAGATATAAAGAAGTTCCAAACCATAGTAAGTGCCATAGTACTCTTAATACTTCCTCTTTGTTATCTATGTTATAAAAATGGTATGCCAGTGTATGTGGGATATATACTATGTGCGGTGGCAATGGTAGCAAAGTTGTGTGCAGAATTACCGCTATTACGAAATATGGTAGGGTTACCAGTTGGCATGTATTTTGATCAGGTTATTACAAAGGTCGCTTTTGTAACGATAGCTTCAACTATCGTTCCCCTCCTTATTATTTATTATTTTGAGCCATCATTGTTAAGATTAATTATAGATGTTATAGCTTCAGCTCTTTGGAGTTTAACGTGCATTTCCCTTGTTGGATTAAATAGAGAAGAGAGGAGTTTCTTTATAACAAAAGCGATACTGTTAAAGAATAAATTAGCTTTGTAAAATGACGACAATTTCATTTGTGGGTGACTTGTGTTTATTATCACCTAATGATATAAGAATATCCGAAGATTTTCGGAAAATCTTAAGTTCTGAGTTTAATGTGTTGAATTTTGAAATACCTCTAAAAGCTGCAGGGCAATCTAGCATAATAAAAAGTGGTCCAGCACTGTATCAGAGTGATGGAGCACCTGACTGGGTAGAGAATAATGGGTGGAATGTTATATCATTGGCTAATAATCATGCTCTTGACTTTGGCGAAAAAAGTTTCATGAAGACAATTAAAGCCTTCAAACATGCAACTCTTATAGGCGTAGGTAATTTTTCTGAGGCATATAAAGTTAAAATTCTTAATTCTAAGGATGGAAGAAAAATAGGATTCTTGGCCTGTACACATCGCGAATTTGGAGTACTTGATGACTCATCTGATAACAATAGGCTTGGTTGTGCTTGGATTTGTCATCCAGAGATTGTAAGAAATATGTTGGATGCACGTAAAGAAGTTGATATATTGATAGCGTATGTACATGCCGGGGTTGAAGGGTTTGATCAGCCATTGCCCGAATGGCGTAGACAATATAAGCATTTTGTAGACTTAGGCTGTGATGCTGTTATAGCTTCACATCCCCATGTACCTCAAGGGTGGGAACTATATAATGGGAAACCGATTTTTTATAGCTTAGGAAATTTTTGCTTTCAGACGAAATTCCATTCGAGTGATTCTCATTGGTATGAATCATTAGGATGTGTATTGTCATTTGATGATAGCATAAAGTGTAGTATAGAAACGTATCCATTAATTTATGATGATTTAAATAACGAAATAAGAATTGACAATAGAAAAGTAGCAATCGATCACATCGGTGAACTTAATGAAGTATTGAATAACGATAAAAAATATTGGAATTATATTAATACAAAACTTCCTTTGGAATTCGATACTTATATGTGGTTGTTCTCCATGAGTGGAATGTATAGAAAACTATCCTTCTTTACATATTTACGGCACATCATGGCAAAGTTTCTTGGAAGGAGTCCATCGATGGTACATCTTTTGAATAACCTTCAAAATGAGTCTCACCGATGGTCTCTTGAGAGGATTATTAGGATTAAAGAATCAGTAAAATTTTAAGTATAGCATGTTGGTGCAAATTATTAAGTCTAAAATTAAGAATATACGCTGGTTGATCAACTTTGTTGAAAAATATAGGGAATTTAAATTGTATCAGCAAGCAGAGTATTATATCCAAAACGAAAGAAATTGGAAAAAAAATCAAGAAGAAAATCTTCGTGATTTGTTGGTTTATGCTAGAAGTCATTCCAAGTATTTCGAGAATTTAATACCCTCACACCTGCCAGAAAATGAAACAATTTATGAGGTGCTTAAAAACTTACCTTTACTTTCTAAAAATATGATAAGAAATCTTCAAAGTGATATCTTTTCAGATGAAGTGAATTCCGAGACTCCGTGGGCAAATACTGGCGGCTCAACAGGAGAACCATTAAAATTCCCTTCTTTTTCTTCTGGTAAACAGTTGGAATCGTTATGCCAGGCTATTCTTTATATTAAAATGGGAGGTAAGGCTTTTGACATAATTGTTGCTATAGATGGAACAAGAATAGATAATGCCTATCAAGATAAGAATATCTATTGGAAAGAAGAGAGATGCAACTTTCCATATGGGAAATATGCAATGTCAACAATGTGTATGAATCATACAACGCTTCCCTATTATGTGTCCTTTCTTAACAGGGTCAAACCTTCTTTCCTTCGTGGATATCCATCCGGAGTAATGGAAATTGCTCGATATTGTGATGAGCAAAATGTAAATTTGGATTTTCAACTCAAGGGAGTCTATTTAACAAGTGAGAATTATGGGTGTGAGGAAGAAAAACTAATATCAAAAGTCTTCGACTGCCCTGTTTTTGGACAATATGGTCATACTGAAGCTTCCGTATTTGCCATAAAAAGACCAAGTGAGTCAGAGTATAATTGTCTTCCAATATATGGAGTCACAGAAATTTTGACACCAGAAGGAACCCATGTCAAAATAGGAGAATCTGGCGAAATTGTGGTTACAGGTTTTAATCATTATGGCATGCCGTTTATCCGCTATAAAACAGGTGATTATGCCGTATTTGGCGGTGAAACAGAGAATGGGTCCGTAATTATAAAAAAACTTCTTGGACGTTCTGTGGATTATATAATAAACGGTGATGGCGAAAGAATTTTTCTCGTTGGATTTGTTTTTGGTGGTCACCTCAAAGCTTTTAATTATATTGAAAAGTGGCAGCTGGAACAAACAGAGGTTGGAAAAGTTTTTATGAAAATTGTCAAAGGACCAGGCTATGGTGAGGATGTAGAAAAGGATATAGTTGAGCTATTTAATAAAAAGAATATAGCGGTAGAAATAAATTATGTAGACGAAATAGAAAGAACTATGAGAGGTAAACGTAAATTTATGATACAGCATCTATCGTAGTTGAGAAAAGTGGATAGGAATTATGATTAATAAATATGCACCGATTGTTATGTTTACATATTGTAGACTAGCAAATACAAAAGAAACAATAGAGCATCTATTAAAAAACGATGAAGCTAAGTACTCTGACTTGATTATTTATTCAGATGCACCAAAAAATGAGCGGGCTGAAGAGGGAGTAATGAAGACGCGTGAGTTTATCCACTCGATTTCTGGCTTTAAGTCTATCAAGATAATTGAACGCGAAAAGAATATGGGCCTTGCTAATAGTATTGTTGATGGGGTGACTTCTATTGTAAATCAATATGGGCGCGTGATAGTGTTGGAGGATGATCTTAGCGTATCTCCATATTTCCTTAAATATATGAATGAAGGGTTGGACAGATATGAGGAACGAAAAGATATTGCTAGTATTCACGGATACATTTATCCCGTAAAAAAGAAAATGCCTGAGGCACTTCTTATAAAGGGTGCCGATTGTTGGGGATGGGCTACATGGAAACGGGCTTGGGATGTGTTTTGTTTCGATGCTAACGTTCTGTATAAGAAAATCCTCAATGCACATTTGGAGAGAGAATTTGATTTTAATAATTCTTATCCATATGTGGATATGTTAAAGCGCCAAATAGATGGTAGTGCAGGGTCATGGGCTATTTGTTGGTACGCTTCTGCTTTTCTAAAGAATATGTATACTCTTTACCCTGGTCAGTCTTTAGTTCAATTGAATGATATTGTGGGTGATGGAGCTACTCATGGTTCCACTCCTATTGCTTATTTGGTTGATGTGAAATCAACTCCAATAAACTGGAATTTGGTTGAAGATCAAACTGAGAGTCTTGAAGGCAGAAAGGCCTTTGAGTTATTCTTTAAATCTTTAAAAACTTGGAAGTCTTACATTCCGAATTTCTTAATAAAAGTAATGCGAATATTCGTGAGATGAATAATATGGAATGTTTTAAAACTAAGTTGCCTAAGATTTCTGACCCTCGAGGTAATTTGTCAATTATCGAACAGATTAAGCAGATTCCCTTTGAAATTAAGCGCGTTCATTGGATATATGATGTCCCAGGAGGGGTTGATCGGGGCGGGCATGCTTATAAAGAGACAGAGGAGTTCATTGTTGCACTTTCTGGTAGTTTTGATGTGGTTGTGGATGATGGGAATAACAAAAAGACCTATCCATTAAACAGGTCCTATTTTGGCTTGTATATCCCCAAAGGAATGTGGCGGACGATGACTAATTTCTCTACTAATTCGTTGGCGTTGGTATTATCTTCTACTGAGTATGATGAACATGACTATGTATCTGATTACGAAGAATATAAGACTTGGCGAAAAGATAAATCTAAGATTCCAACGAAATCAGATGCAAAGACTTCTGTAAAGGTTAATAATCCTATGCCTTCAAGGATAGTAAGTGGAGTGAAGAGTGTGTTTGATTGTTCGTTATGCGAATTGAATAAAATGCACGATAAGGAAGGAAATCTTACTTTCATGTATGAGAATGTACATGTTCCTTTCCCAATTAATCGAGTGTTTTATAGTTATGATATTCCTGGAGGCGAGGATAGAGGGGCTCATGCTCATAAGCATTGTCATCAGTTCATAATAGCTGCAAGTGGTAGTTTTGAAGTGGCTCTTGATGATGGCATTAATAAACGAACCGTATTATTGAATCGTCCGTTCTGGGGATTACATGTTCCTCCTGGCATTTGGGCTTCTGAGCAAGGCTTTTCTTCAGGTAGTATATGTTTGGTTTTAGCTTCGGAGGCTTATTCGGAAGATGATTATATCCGTAACTACGATGATTATTTAGAATTTATAAAGACACAGAATAATGGTTAAGCTTTTAGATTTGCAGGCTATCACAGCTATGCATGGTGATGAAATAAAAGCTGCAGTCAATCGTGTGATTGATTCTGGCTGGTTTCTTCAAGGTAATGAAAATAAGCAGTTTGAAACTGATTATGCTCAATATATAGGTACAGAACATTGTATAGCTGTAGCCAATGGTCTTGATGCTTTGTATCTGTTGATGCGGGGCTATAAGGAAATGGGCTTGATGCAGGATGGTGACGAGATTATCGTGCCAGCTAATACGTATATAGCTACGATTATAGCAATCACCCGTAATAATCTTGTACCTGTTTTGGTTGAACCAACATGGGAGAATCTTGAAATTGATATTGATAAGGTTGAGACTGCCATTACCCCCAAAACCAAAGGTGTAATGATAGTTCACTTGTACGGTCGTATTGCTTATAATGATAAGTTAGGGGAGATTTGTAAAAAGTACAATTTGAAGTTGATGGAAGATTGCGCTCAGAGTCACGGTTGTGCTTGGGAAGGAATTAAAACAGGTGCATTGGGTGATGCTGCGGCTCATAGCTTCTATCCAGGAAAGAATCTGGGGGCTTTAGGAGATGCTGGTGCAGTAACAACTAATGACCCGGAATTGGCTGATATTATTCGGGCGTTGGCAAATTACGGCAGTCAGAAAAAATACATATTCAAGTATGTAGGTATGAATAGTCGTATGGCTGAGACAGATGCTGCTGCTTTGGATGTGAAGTTGAAGTATCTGGATGAAGATAATCATTCACGTCAACAGTTAGCAGCTTATTACTATGCCAATATTAATAATCCGTTAATAACACTGCCCAAACGAATTGACGATGAGAATAATGTATATCATCAGTTCCCGATTTTCTGTGAGAAACGTGATGAATTGCAGGAATATTTAAAACAGAATGGTATCCAGACATTGATTCATTATCCCATTCCACCTCATAAGCAGGAATGCTATAAAGAATGGAATAATCGCAGCTATTCTATCACAGAGAAGATTCATGCTCAGGAGTTAAGTATTCCTATGAATCAGGTGGTATCGAAGGATGAAGCTGCAGAAGTTGTTAGAGTAATCAATTGTTTTAAGTAGACTATGACAACAATTTTATGTACTTTATATAATAGTCTTTATCTTGATAAAGGACTTGTCCTTTATGATTCCTTATGTGAATGTGCAAAAGATTTTAAATTGTATGTGCTATGCATGGATGATAAGTGCTATAAGGTATTATCTGATTTGAATCTTGAGTGTTGTGTACCAATCCGTTTGTCAGATTTTGAATCTGGTGATGATGAATTGCTTGAGGCTAAGTCAAATCGACCAATGGGGGAATATTGTTGGACGTGTTCCTCATCATTTATTAGATTTGTCTTGCAGAAATGTAATGAACAAATATGTACATACATAGATGCGGATATGTATTTCTATTCTGATCCTCAGATATTGATCGATGAGATGTTGAATGCAGATAAAGATGTTATGGTCACTCCACATAGATTCCCTTTCCAAAAAAGAATGTTGGCAAATACTATGGGGGCATTCTGTGTTGAGTTTAATACATTTGCCAAAACTCCTAATGGGCTCAAAGTGTTGGATTACTGGCGTGAGCGCTGTTTAGATTGTTGCAGCAATTTGGAGGATGGCATTCATTGGGGAGATCAAAAATATCTTGATGAAATTGTTGATAAATTCGATTGCGTTCATATTTGTCAGAATCGGGGGGCTGGTGTCGCTCCTTGGAATATATTGGAATATAGAAAGGAAAATGACCCTTTGATCTTTTATCATTTTCAATCTGTAAAATATTTGACTAGAAAAAAAATTGATACAGGTTTGGTTACAGAAAAAGGATTGGATAAAAATCTAGTCCATTATTTGTATTATGCATATTTGACAAAAATAGAGAGCAAAAAGAAGTATTTGGAGCATAATTATGGAATAAACTTTTTAATTAAGCATCATCCTACAGATAGAGATAAGTCTTTATTGGCTTCTTGGTGTAGTAATCTTAATCCTCGGAAAATTTTGTATGACATTAGATTGTTTTTGAATAATATTCATCCGTTGATTGTTGAAATAGAGTGATATGTGCATGCGTATACTTATTCGCTATATATATTCAATGTTATTAAATATTGGTGATAGACTTCATCATTTTAAGATTCTTGTTTGGCTTTGGTTTCTGAATGTAGAGCATGGTCAAAAAGTTCGTATTTATGGGAAGTTGTATCTACGTGGTCATGGCAAAGTTAAAATCGGCGATGATTTCGTTTTTACGAGTGGTGATGCTATAAATCCTATCAGTCGAAATATTAGAGGAATTCTTTATACAATGACTCCAAACTCAATGATTGAAATAGGAGATAGGGTTGGTATTAGTTCAGCCTGTATATGGGCAAAGACTTTGGTGAGAATAGGTAATGATGTTAATATTGGTGGTGATTGCATAATAATTGATAATGATGCTCATCCTGTTGATTTTAGAAAACGAAGACGAAGTTATGAACAGAAGAAAGGCTTAGATAGATATATTGAAGAAGATATACCATCAATCCCTGTATATATTGATGATGACGTTTGGATAGGAGCAAGATGTCAAATTCTGAAAGGCGTTCACATCGGTGCACGGAGTATTATAGGTGCTGGCAGTGTTGTTACGAGTAGCATCCCATCAGATGTTGTTGCGGGGGGTAATCCCTGTAGGGTTATTCGTAAATTGTAATAAGAATATTAAACGGGATAATAAAACATCCTTTTTTGATAGAATAATATGAGGTCAAAAGATAATGTGAGCTTTTCTATTGTAACAGTTTGTTATAATTCGATTTTTTCCATCGAAAATACGATAAGATCTGTTTTGGGACAGTCATATAAATGTATTGAATATATTATTATTGATGGAGCAAGTACCGATGGAACGGTTGATTTGATAAAAAAATATGATAACCGAGTTGCATTTTGGGTATCTGAACCAGATGAGGGGATTTATGATGCGATGAATAAGGGCATAATGCATTCTAAAAATGATTATGTGTTGTTCTTAAATGCTGGAGATCTATTCTATGATGATAAAACTATTGAAAATGTTGCAGCTCGTATTAATTCAAATGCAGATGTAGTATTTGGTGATGTTTCTATAAAGATGGATGACGTTTGTTACCAAGTGCATTCTCAACCTTTTTATGAACATATGCCGCTTCATCATTCAATGGGTTTTAATCATCAGTGTACATTTGTGAAAACTGATGTCGCAAAAAAGTTTTTATTTGATCTGAAATACAAGTTGGCTGCAGATTATAATATGATAATATCAATTTATCGAGCAGATGGAACTTTTCAGCAACTGCATAATCTTGCGATTTCACGTTATGATATGTCTGGCGTATCAGAAAAGAAAAGACGCATGCATATTTTTGAGACTTTGATGGTAGATGCACCTGATAGGATGATTTGTAACTATCTTAAGTCCTACATATATTATTTTAAATTGTTACTTGGTCAGAAGATAGGAGCACTACTAAACTATTTCTTTCCAGAATGGATGAAGCAAAGACGTAGTAAAAGAATGACATTATTACACTAGTTTATTGTAGAGATGATACCTAAGATTATCCATTTTTGCTGGTTGTCAGGGGATGAGTATCCTGCACTTGTGAAGAGTTGTATAGATTCTTGGCAGAGAATGCTGCCAGATTATCAGATTGTGTTATGGGATACTAATCGGTTTGATATAAACTCACATCCATATGTAAAGGCTGCTTTCGAGGCAAAGAAATATGCCTTCTGTGCTGATTATATCCGTATTTTTGCCCTATATACTATGGGGGGAATATATCTCGATTCGGATGTGATGGTCTATAAATCATTTGATCCTTTTCTCGTACATAAATCATTTACAAGTATAGAGTTTCATACTAATTTTTTATATGCAAGAATTTCCGGAAAGAGGGAAAAGTTAGTCGGTATCGAAGCTGCGGTAATAGGATCTGAACGAGGAGAAAAATGGCTCAAAGATATTTTGGATTATTATGATAAAACACAGTTCTATGCAAGAGGCTCTAAAAGAGATTACAATATCATGCCGCGTGTTATTGCAAGGGTTTTGGCTGAAAAATACAATTTTGAGTATATTCCTATATTCCAAGAATTGTCTAATGGATTGGTTGTTTATTCTTCGGATGTTTTTTCTGATAAGCGAGTGCCAGAAAGTATTCCAACGAAATACTCTTCCCATTTGTGTAATAATTCGTGGGGAAAAGGTAAAGACGAAAAGTTAAGAAATGCACTTAGGGGTATTTTAAGAAAAACTGGTTTGCTGAAATTTGTAAGAGAGTTGAGAGGGCTACCAAATATAGATTAAAGGGAATAATGGATGTTTTAGTTGGGAATTTTATTCTCTGTATTATATTTGCTATAATAATATATATGCTTCCTTTAGATTATAATAGGAAGAATATATATTATAGTTTTATTACGATAGTTTTAATTTCTTTTGTTCATGGGTTCATTGATGTTTATTCTGTTCCAGATCTCTATATTTATGAAGATGTATTTCATGATGTAGATGAGAAGTCGGTTTTTGAAGTCCTATTTGAACCTGGGGGGGATGATGGATCTGATTATGAGCGTGGATTTAAACTGTATCAAAAGTTTTTTTCCACGTTCTTTAGTGATTTTAATATTTTCCTTGTTATTAATTCATTTGTTATGTTTGGATTGTATTACAAATCTTTCTATCGTTACTCACCCTATATTTTTTTCTCTGTTTTGTTATTGCTTCTTATACCCTATAATCAGTCGTTATTCGTTATCAGACAGCATTTATCTATAGCGGTTTTAACGCTATCTTATCCTTATATAATTAATCAAGATATTAGAAAGTTTCTTGTTGTACTATTTTCCGCTTACCTAATACATAATTCATCATTAATATTTTTGCCTGTATATTTCTTGTATGGAATAAAAGATACTCACCGCTATCTAATTGCTATGACAATTGGAACTCTCATGGTGTCATTCCTCTTTATGACGATAGTAGTGGTATTAGGTTCCATTTTTACTCGAAATACTTTTTTTATTGATAATATTGAGCGAGGTGTTGCTACAAAATCCTTAATTATGGGGGCAGTGATGGCCTGCTATTGCTATGTGTTGAGAGACCATGTGTTAGAACCGGGTATTAATAAACTTGTATTTACGATAAGTCTGATTGGCATAGTTGGCAATGCTTTGGTAGGTGAGTCTGGAGGTGGTAGAATATTTTGGAGTTATTATATCGTAATGTTATTGCAAATACCGCTTACAATGTATTATATCCAGAATAGAGTTTTTAAAGGTCTCTATTTAGTGTCTGTATTGTCACTCTTCACATTGTTCTCCTATGTTTTAGCGGGTGATGTGGTATTCTATCTGGCATTGTCTTTCATCATATAAAAAATGTTGAGTACGTTAAATAGAGTATTGGGCCATTATAGAAATCAAGGTGGTCTAAAAATGATAAAACAATGGTATAGGTGTGGTGTGTTGCCTATTGCCGTTATAGAATTTCTACTGCTAGGCAGCTCTGACAAATCGTTAGAATTATTGCGGCTTATTGTTGAGTTGAAAATACAGAAGAAATTAGTTCGGCAGTATGCAAAAGTCTTAAAAAGCAGAAGTGTTAAGAATGAAAATGCATTGCCGCATATGGAATCAAGGCGCCTTTGGGTATTTTGGTGGCAAGGAATTGAAAATGCTCCAGAATTGGTACGGAAGTGTTATGATTCTATTAATTATCATTATAAGGATTGGCAGCTTACTCTGATTACCAAGGATAATTATGCGGATTACGTTTCTTTCCCTCCGTATATCATCGAAAAATTGGATAAAGGGGTTATTACGTTAACCCATTTCTCTGATTTGTTGCGATTAGAGTTGTTAATAAAGTATGGAGGATTATGGTTAGATGCAACCGTGTTATGTACGGGAGGGGACATACCTCGCTCAATACTTAACTCGGATCTTTTTGTTTTGCAGACTCAAAAACCAGGTGCAGATGGCCATGCTACTTTAATGTCAAGCTGGTTGATGTACGCAAAAACAAATAGTAGAATATTACTTGCTACCCGTGATCTCCTATATGCATACTGGCAGAAAAATGATATGATGATTGACTATTTTTTACTTCACCATTTCTTTACGATAGCATGCAGTTTTTATGAAGACGATTATAAACGAATACCTTCATTTTGCAATTCTGTCCCTCATATTCTTTTACTGCACCTTTTTGACGAGTATAATGAAGACTTATGGACTGATATAAAGAAACAAACTTGTTTTCATAAACTAACTTATAAGTTGGACGACAATAAATTGAATTTGTGTAATACATACTATTCTGAAATAATAGCGAAATATGGAAGAGTTAAATGATAAGGCAGCAATGTCTATGAAAGAGATACAATCTGTCTCTTTAGAAATTTTGAAAACTGTAGCAGATATATGTGAGCAGAATAATCTACGATATAGTATGGCTTGGGGCACCCTGATAGGCGCTGTGAGACATAAGGGATTTATCCCTTGGGATGATGATATTGATATTCTGATGCCACGTCCAGATTATGAGAAACTGAAAAAATATTTTGGAGATAATCATAAAGAACTGTATCCCTATAGGCTCTTTGATATTAGTGTGAAAGATTATCCATATTTGTTATCAAGAGTATGTGATGATAGATATCGAATAGATGTTTGCAATGAGAAATCTTGTGGAATGGGTATTTTTATTGATATCTACGTAATGGATGGGATGGGCGATTCTTTTGATGAGGCATGGAGTTTTGCGAAAAAGACGTGTAAGTATCCCCGCCTCATTTTTTTGTCAACGCGAAAGCATTATCATTTTGGTATGACAAAGGGCTTTTGGAAGAGAATGGCTAAAATCCCTGTGTTTTATTATGCTAAGTTGATGGGAAAGGACTACTTTATACATAAGTTACTAGGGATGATTAATTTGAACTCTTATGAATCTTCAAATTATGTAGGTAGTGCAACTTGGGCGGAAAGACCAAAATTTGCTGTTATAAAAAAAGAAGATATCGAAGAATTGATTCCAATGCAATTTGAAAAATATCAGTTCAAAGGGCCTAAGGCTTATGATAAGTTATTGCGTCAGTGGTATGGAGATTATATGCAATTACCTCCAGAGAAGGACCGGGTATACCATCATTTATATAAAGCTTATAAGAAATGAGTGGGATTCCTTTTTTCTCGCTTCAGCGGGTCGTTTCAGTAATCTTTCTTAGGTTACAGGAATTGAATATTTGGCCAGGATGTGTTCGTTGTCATCTTTTGAGGTTGGCAGGAGTTAATGTTGGTAAGAATACACATATTGGTGGTGGAAATTTGTTTGATTCGATTCGGCCTGACTTGATAAGTGTTGGAGATAATACAACAATCTCGGTGCGATGTGTGATTGTAAGTCATTTTGTGAAGCAAAAGATTGGCAGGCGCGAATGGTTTTTTGGAAAAGTTATTATTGGAGAAAATGTTTATTTGGGTGCAAATGTTGTAATATGCCATCCTGTTCGCATTGGTGATAATTCTGCGGTTGCAGCAGGTGCAGTTGTTACAAAGGATATTCCGGCTGGAGAAATTTGGGGTGGAGTACCTGCACGTTTTATAAAGAGAATTGAAGAGTAGATAATGAAAAGTATTGCTATCATAGGAACAGTAGGTGTTCCTGCAAATTACGGCGGTTTTGAGTCGTTAGTAGAGAATCTAATAGGGGAAAATTCATCAAAAGAAGTAGAATATACTGTTTTCTGTAGTGGTAAATCCTATAGTAAGAAAGAAAAAACTTATAAAGGTGCAAATCTGCGATATGTCAATTTAAAAGCTAATGGCGCACAAAGTACGTTATATGATATTGTTTCAATGCTTTATGTTGGTAATAAATATGATGTGACTCTTGTTCTTGGTGTGTCTGGATGTATGTTTCTTCCAGTATTTCGCTTGTTTAATAAAAAGAAGTTAATAGTAAATATTGATGGCCTTGAGCATAGAAGAGATAAGTGGGGGAAGTTTGCAAAGTGGTTCCTAAGAAAGTCTGAGGCTATGGCTGTAAAATATGCAGATGTGATAGTGGCAGATAATAAGGGAATACAAGACTATGTACGTGAAACATATCATAAGGATTCTGTATTAATCGCTTATGGTGGTGATCATGTAAAAAAGCACGTCTCTCAGGAACGACAAGAAGAAGTTTTGTCGAAATATGGCGTAATTAAGGATGATTATGCAATTTCTGTATGCAGAATAGAACCAGAAAATAATTGCCATCTTATTTTGGAGGCATTCTCTAAGACACAGATGCCTTTAGTTTATATAGGAAATTGGGATCGAAGCGATTATGGTCGGGAGTTGAAAGAAAGGTACTCAAAATGCTCCAATTTGATTATTCATGACCCAGAATATGATCTCAATGTCTTATATGCATTAAGAAATAATGCAAAGTTCTATATTCATGGTCATAGTGCAGGAGGTACGAATCCATCATTAGTAGAAGCAATGTTTTTCGGGAAAACGATATTTGCTTATGATGTGATATATAATCGCGCAACGACTAACAATAATGCATGCTATTTTAAAACAAGTGAGGATTTGATAAATCTGTTGAGTAAAGGAAAATGTGATGACGGATTGTTGAAAGAAATAGCAGAAAACCATTATACATGGAGGCAGATCGCGTCTCAATATGAGTCAATATATTAAAAAGACAAAGAAAATGATAAATTTTACTGTAGGACCTGTTCAATCAGATAATGCTGTTTTGGCAATAGGAGCAGAGCAAGTTCCTTATTTTAGGACCTCTGAATTTTCAGAGGTGATGCTGGATAATGAGAGACTGATAAAAAAGTTTGCACATGCCAGCGATGATAGCAGTGTCGTTTTTATGACTTGTTCTGGGTCTGGAGGCATGGAAAGTGCCATCATGAATACATTGACCAAGAATGATAAGGCTCTTGTTGTTAATGGAGGTAGTTTTGGTGAACGATTTGTTGAATTGCTTAGGCTACATGAGATACCTTATACTGAGATTAAGTTAGGCAAAGGTAAAGCTCTCAAATATGATAATTTGAAACCATTTGAAGGACTGGGGTATACAGCTTTTTTGTTGCAGAAACATGAAACATCAACAGGTGTTCATTTTGATATGGACTTGGTTAGTGATTTCTGCAAGCGTAATGGTTGTTTTTTGATAGTAGATACCATCAGTTCTTTTTTAGCCGACTCTTTTGACATGGCTGCGTTGGATGTCGGCGTGATGATTACTGGTTCGCAAAAAGCATTGGCCTGTCCACCAGGTATAGCTGTGATGGTTTTGGCACCTACTGCTTTGAAACGTATTGAAAAAGCAAAATGTTGTTGTCAGTACTTGGATCTAAATTTGGCATTGGTGAATCAAAAAAGGGGGCAGACTCCTTGGACTCCGGCTGTAGGGGTTTTGAGACAGATTAATGTTAGGTTAAATGAAATCGATGCTGCAGGAGGAGCTGACTCAGAGATAAATAGAACAGCAAGACTTGCTCATTATTTTCGTAATAAATTAAAAGATTACAATCTTCCCTTCGAGATTGTAAGTGAAAGCTTGAGTAATGCTGTCACTCCATTGCATCCTACTACTCAGTCAGCATATGAGATATTTCTTAAGCTAAAAGATGAGTATGGCATCTGGATTTGTCCCAATGGTGGTGATATGAAGGATAGTGTGTTTCGTGTAGGGCATATTGGATGTTTAAAGGAAGCTGATTATGATTTGTTGATAGATGCGTTCTTAGATTTGAGAGAGAAAAAATTTATCTAAATTATGGTAAAGGTTATAACATACGGGACGTATGATCTGTTACACTATGGCCATATCCGTTTGCTTGAACGGGCTAAGGCCTTGGGTGATTATCTTGTTGTTGGAGTCACAGCAGATGGCTTTGACCAGTTGAGGGGTAAGATCAACGTTCAACAGACTTTGATGGAGCGCATTGAGGCTGTCAGGGCAACAGGTTTGGCAGATGAGATTGTTGTTGAAGAATATGAAGGTCAGAAAATTGATGATATAAAAAGGTATGATATTGATATATTTACTGTAGGTTCTGATTGGAAAGGACATTTTGATTATTTGAACGAATACTGCAGAGTTGTCTATTTAGATAGAACAGATGGCGTTTCTAGTTCAGAAATCCGTTCAGAAAAGCATACGTTGCGTATAGGATTGGTTGGAGAACTTCCTGCTTTGGATAAATTTCGTAAAGAATGTCGGTTTGTTAATGGTGCAATAATTAGTGGTGTGTTCTCACTTGACAATCGCCTTCTTTCAGATGAACTTAAGGCACTCCCGTCAGTATGTGATTATAAAGAATTGCTGGACATTTCTGATGCAGTTTATATCTATTCTAGTTCACAGTATCATTATGACCAAATTTTAAATGCACTCCAAAGAAAAAAACATGTTCTTTGTGAGTCTCCAATTGCTTTGACTGTAGACCAGTGGCAGCAACTAAAAAACATAGCCAAACAGCAGCAGGTGGTCTTGATGGACTCTGTTAAAACGGCCTTTGCTACTGCTTATTACAGACTTTTGCTAATGGTTAAAAGCGGTGCAATTGGTGAAATCGTTTCCGTAGATTCGGTGTGTACGAGTTTGAGCAATCTTCTGATGAGCAAGGCGAATAATTTCCCGTATATATGGAACAGTATGTCAGAATGGGGTTCCACTGCGATGCTTCCAATATTTCAGTTAATGGGTACAAATTACAAAGAAAAAATAATTACGACCCGCATTCAAGAAGGAACTGATGATTTTGATCTTTTTACTAAGATATCATTTATATATCCTCATGGAGTTGCATCCATGAAAATTGGGCAGGGTGTTAAATCTGAAGGCGAATTGATAATTTCTGGAACAGATGGTTATATTTATGTTCCAGCACCATGGTGGAAGACTGATTATTTTGAAGTTCGATATGAAAATCCAGCAAATAATAAGCGGTATTTCTATCAGTTGGAAGGTGAAGGTATTCGATATGAAATTGTTTCTTTTTTGAAAGAAATACAACGAGGAACAGATTATCATTATATAGATGACTCTGTCTCTAAGGCTATTGTAGAAGTAATGCAAGATTTTATAGATCATAAATACATTGTCATTTAAAAATGAGAAAAATTGTATTGGCAATTGCTTTGTGTCTTGGTTTGGGCACAACGCATGCACAAGAGAGCGACAAACGAGAGTCAAACTTCCACCTAGGTCTGGATCTTCAGACAAAGTATATTTGGCGTGGTATGGAGATGATGACAGAGGATGCAACTCCTGTTGTCTTCCCATGTCTTAATTACTCTAATAATGGTTTTTATGCTTATGCAATGGGAGGTTATGCTTTCAATGGTAAATATTCTGAGGTTGACCTAGGTCTAAGCTATACCTGCAAGTGGCTGACAATAGCTCTGAATGATTACTATTATCCGACTATCAATAGCTCAGATGACCATTATTATAATCTAAAGAGCCGCGAGACTGGTCACTGGTTTGAAGGTGTTGTCACCATTGCTCCCCCAAATATCCCAGCATTCTTATCTGTTAGTAATTTTTTTGCCGGTGCAGATAAAAAAGAAAATGGCAAGCAAGCTTATTCTACTTATGTAGAGATTGGTGGGCATTATGATTTTTTGAATGATAATAAAATCGGCTTGTCTGTTGGTGCAGCATTGAATAAAAGCTGCTACAATGGATATGAACATGATTTCAGTATTTGCAATATAGAAGTGAAATATACTTATAATCTTAAATGTAAGAATGATTTTATCCTGCCTCTTAGCGTTGCGTATATCACAAATCCTGTTTACGAGAAGAGTCATGTGAATTTTATAATGAATTTGTCATTTTAATCATTTATAATGAACGCAATCATCATGGCTGCGGGCACATCCTCGCGTTTTGTCCCCCTTTCATTAGAGACCCCCAAGGGATTACTTGAAGTAAAAGGCGAGGTGCTCATTGAGCGACAAATACGGCAAATTAAAGAGGCGGGAATTGAGGACATAACTGTTGTTACAGGGTATAAAGCTGCTGCATTTAGCTATCTTAAAGATGAGTTCGGTGTAAGTCTGGTTTATAACGAGCATTATAATAGATATAACAATACTTCATCACTTATTCGTGTTATAGATCGTCTTTCTGATACTTTTGTCTGCTGTTCCGATCACTATTTTTGCATAAATGTCTTTTTGGATAAAGCCGACGAAAGTTATTATGCAGCACGCTATGCAAAAGGAATGACAGGAGAGTATTGTTTGTGTTTGGATGCTCATGATTATATAAAAGATGTGAGAATAGGAGGACATAATACTTGGTATATGGCAGGTCATGTTTATTTTACAAACACTTTTTCTCGTAAATTCCGCGAGATTATGAATAAAGAATATTCAAAGGATAGCGTTAAAAATAGCTATTGGGAAGATGTTTATATTGAACATATTAATGAATTACCGATGCAGGTTAGGCGCTATGCAGACAATGAAATCTTTGAGTTTGATACTCTCGATGAATTGCGTAGCTTTGATGAAAGTTATATAGGGAATACCCGTTCTGTTATCTTAAAGGACATTTGTAAAAGAATGTTGTGGAATGAATCTGAGGTTGTTCATATTAAAAAACAGTCTTTTTCAGAGACAAACGCAGTGTTTACTCTTGAGCATCGAGGTGAACGCTTCTGTGTTGTTTGGACCCCTGAGAATATCAATATAGAAAAGCAATGAAAACAGCCGTAATTCTTACTGCACGTAAAGAACGAGATTCGGAGATTCCATATCCGTTGTTGACTTTTGACAAGAATCTATGCCTTATTGATCGTTCTCTGTTGTTGTTGCGTGAAATAGGTATTAATAGAATTGTGCTAATTGTTGGTTATTGCTCAGATTTGTTTGATAAGTATCGTAGTGAAGATGTTGTTATTATAAAAGCATCTAACTATGAATTTTCTGGCTCAATGGCCTCGCTAGCAACGGCAGCCGAAATTATAGACGACGACTTCTTACTTGTAGAAGGTGATACTTTCTTTGAGAAAAAGGTCCTGGAACAACTTGGTGCAATTGATGAGGGTAATTGTTTGCTGGTGACTGAAGAAAGTGGTAGTGGTGACGAGTGTTTCGTTGAGTCTCAATCTGGATTCATAACTAAAATATCTAAGGATAAACATAGAATCTGTAGATTTGAAGGTGAGCTGTTAGGTATTTCTCGTATTAGCTATGATACGTTTCAGGCGATGCTTTCCAAATGGCGAAAGAGTAATAACTCATATTTAAACTATGAGCATGTTCTAATGGACGTGACAACACCTCTTGATCGACCATTCCTTTTTTTTAGGAATTTGATTTGGGGTGATGTGGATTGTCTAGAAGATTTTAAGCGACTGAAAGAAGTAACTTATCGTATACTACGCCGTAAGGAAGATCCGTTTGATAAAGAGAACTTATACCAGTATCTTATCGAAGTATTCCCCGGAAAGGATGTCTCTCAAGCAGAGATCGTCAAGATTGGTGGTATGAGCAACAAGAATTATAAAGTCGTTTTTGAGGGAAAAAGTTATGTGCTGCGAGTTCCTGGTTTAGGTAGTGAAGGTATGGTGGAGCGTAGCAATGAGGAATTCAATGCTATTGAAGGATGTCGGATGGGAGTCAATCCTCAAATCAAGTACTTCAATGCTAAGACTGGCATAAAACTGGCTGACTTTATTGAGAATGCTGAGACGTTAAATTCTGGTACTATACAGCGTCATGAGAACCTGCGTAAAATTGCTGATATATATCATCAAGTACATGATTCACACGTGCGGCTAAAGAATGAATTTAATATTTTTCAAGAAATTGAGAAGTATGATAAACTCATTACCCAAAAGAATGCGGTTATGTATAAAGGATGGGCTAACTTTAAACCCAAGGTGATGGCTTTGGAATCTCATTTAAACAAAATAGGAGTGGAGTTAACGCCTTGTCATAATGATGCAGTACCAGAGAACTTTATCAAGGCTGAAGATGGAACAATATATCTTATCGATTGGGAGTATAGTGGAATGAATGACCCCATGGCTGATTTTGCTGCACTATTTATTGAAAGTGAGTTCTCGGTCGATTCTCAGGATTATTTCTTAAAGGAGTATTATCATGACGATTTGCCACCGAAAATTGAAGAGCGCATTCTCTGTTATGAGATTCTTTGGGACACTTTGTGGGCTCAATGGGCTGTTATTAAGGATGCTTGCGGTGATGACTTTGGAAGTTATGGATTAGATCGCTACAACAGAGCAAAAGAAAACTATAAAAAAATGACTAATAAGTATTTATTTTAATGTAATGAAGGCAATTGAGAAAATTGGGACTAAAGTAGATTGGACCACAACTCTTATACCGTTTGTTATAGTTCTGGTATTGATGATTGTGTTTATGTTTGTTCCTGAACAGTCAAAAGAATTTGTTGATACCATTCGTGGTTTCTTAGGTGATACTTGTGGCTTGTATTATGCAATCTTTGGGGTTGGTGTTTTAATTACAACGCTATATGTGGCCTTTTCAAGGTTTGGTAAGATAAAATTGGGTAATCAAGCCCTCCCCGAATTTAGTAATTTTAAGTGGGGTACGATGATTTTTACTTCCACGATGGCTGCTGATATTCTCTTTTATTCTTTGTGTGAGTGGGCACTCTATGGAGCAGAGAGTCATGTAACTGATATGCCTGGTGGTATGGCTATGTGGGCCCCTACATTTACTCTTTTTCATTGGGGGCCTATTGCTTGGTGCTTCTATGTTATTCTGGCTATATGTTTTGGCTTTATGATGCATGTGCGTAAACGTGACCGCCAGCGTTTCTCTGAAGCAGTACGTCCTTTGCTGGGTGATATGTCCGATGGATTCTGGGGTAAGCTTATTGATGTGATAGCCATTTTTGCTATTGTGTGTGCTACTGCGACCACTTTTTCATTAGCAACACCTTTGCTTTCTAAAGCGTTATCAACAATCGTTGGTATAAAAGATGGAGTAGGATTAGCAGTTATTCTTTTACTTTTGATTTGTGTGGTATATACTATTACTGTGTGGTTTGGCGTTAAAGGTATTTCTAAACTGGCCACATTCTGTTCCTATCTGTTCTTTGCTTTATTGTTCATTTTCCTGTTCCTTGGTGGTGAGACTCGCTTTATTCTTGAATCCGGCTTCCAGTCACTGGGAAATCTTGTTCAGAATTTTGTAAGCCTTGCTACTTATATGGACCCACTGCGTGAAACAAACTTTGCTCAAAATTGGACAATTTATTATTGGGCATATTGGATTGTATGGTGTTGCGCTACTCCGTTTTTTATAGCTCTTATCAGTAGGGGGCGCACCATTAAGAATATGGTGTTAGGCTCATATGGATGGGGGCTCGCTGGCACCTTTATGTCGTTCATTATCATCGGTAATTATGGTCTTGCTCAAGAGCTTAAGCATGGCGTGAATATTTCAGGCTTCATAAGCGATGGCGGCAGTATGTATGATGCAATTTTGAAGATATTCGATACACTTCCTATGCCAATTCTTGCTTTGATTATGTTGGTTGTCACAATGATTGCTTTCTATAGTACCACGCTCGATGGTATTACGTATGTGGCATCTTCATATTCCTATAAGCATCTTTCTGCAGACAAGGAGCCTGATCGCAAAATACGTACTTTTTGGAGTATTTTGCTTATTCTTTTTCCTATCGCTTTGATTTTTGCTGAGAATTCGCTTTATAGTATACAGTCGGTAACTATTATTGCGGCATTTCCTGTAGTGATACTATCAATACTATGTACAGTCTCCTTCTTTAAAGATGCTAAGAATTATTTAAAAGAGTAGTATTTAGCCTGAATATATTTTTAAAAAACATCTTCATAATAAGTGCTGCCTACATTGTGGATGAGAT
>AUXO010512283.1_pt1 | contig 24065 bp, 23 predicted proteins | sample 768731 | NCBI WGS metagenome assembly AUXO01 (sample SAMN02715735, study PRJNA202380) | gut metagenome | biome: sheep rumen | host: Ovis aries | place: New Zealand: Palmerston North | reverse complement strand
TAGTCCTTAGCGGAGTCGAACCGCTGTCACAAGATCCAGAGTCTCGTAGGATTGCCACTACCCTAAAGGACTAAAATAAAAATAACTATTATTATATATCTCAAATTATATATTTATATTTTTTTCTTAATATAAAAAAAATATAGTAAAACAAAAAATTATTGATTTAAATTTAAAAATAAGAAAAAGAAGTTAAGGAATATTTAAACAAAAATTAAAATAATTTAATTTTTAAACAAGAATTACTCTAACTTCTCTAAAAATGATTGAAAACTATAAATAATAGAAAAATATAAAATAGATAACAATTATTAAAAGAAAAATAAAAAGTGAGTTACAATGAATGGCAATAGAGGATTATTAATAGGTAGAATGCAACCTGTCCACAAAGGTCACATTAATGTAATTAAAGATACTTTAAAAGAAGTTGATGAATTAATTATAGGTGTTGGTAGTGCTGACAAAAGCCATACTAATTCAAATCCATTTACAGGTGGTGAAAGAATATTAATGTTAACCAAAGCTTTAAGAGAATCTAAAATAGACCCTTCAAAATACTATATAATACCATTAGAAGATATTGCTTGTAATTCCATATGGGTAGGACATGTAAAAATGTTAACACCACCATTCACAAAAGTATACTCAGGAAATAGTCTAGTTCAGCAGTTATTTGAAGAAGAAAATATTAATGTTATTCAACCACCATTATTCAATCGAACAGAATATTCTGGAACCGAAGTTCGAAAAAGAATATTGAACAATGAAAATTGGGAAGATTTAGTGCCACTATCAGTTGTTAAAGTAATAAAAGAAATCAAAGGAACAGAACGTATCCATAAACTTAATAAAAAAGAAATAAGTGAACTAATTTAATAAAAGAGTTGTTTAAAATGGGATTTATTAGAGATAGTATTCATGGTGATTTGCATTTAACTGACTTTGAATTAAAAATTGTTGATACAGTTGAAATGCAAAGACTAAGAAGAATAAAACAATTAGGATTCACAAACTTAGTATATCCTGGTGCTAATCATACACGTTTTGAACATTCAATAGGTACATTATTCCTAGCAAACAAAGTAGGGAACACACTAGGATTAGATCAAGAAGTAATATCATTACTTAGAGTATGTGGTTTATTACATGATATAGGTCATTCACCTTTTTCACATGTATCTGAAAGAGCATTAAACCATAAGCATGAAGTTGTTACAAAAGAAATTATAGCAGACTCACATATAACAGATATTGTTGATGAACGATTTGATGTTAAATTAATAAATAGTATTATAGATGGTAAAACTAAATTTGGTAAAATCATCTCTGGAGACTTAGATGTTGATAGAATGGATTACCTTGCACGAGATTCATATTATACTGGAGTAGCATATGGAGTTATAGATACTGAAAGATTAATTTATAGTTTAACTTATAATGAGGACAATTTAGTTCTCACCCCAAAAGGTGTTCAAGCTGCAGAATCAACATTACTTGCCCGATATTTTATGTACCCTACAGTTTACCAACATCACACAACAAGAATAGTAAATGGTATGTTCAGAGTTTCATTATCCCATTTATTATCTGAAGGAATAGTTAATGAAAAAGAATTACGTTATCTTGATGATGGGGATTTAATCAATATTACAAGAAATACTAAAGGGTTACCAGAACAAACTATGAAAAATTTAGATACAAGACATTTATATAAAAAAACAGATACAATTAATTTAGCACAATTCAGTGATCCATCTGCAATAGTTGAAATGGATAAAAAATATATTACCGAAGCAGAAGAAGCAATTGCTAAAAAATTAGATATAAACCCCGAAGAAGTTATCATAGACACACCCGAAGAATTATCATTTAAAAAGATGAATGTTCTTGTAGAAACTAATGATGGACTTAAGCCATTAACAGAGGTATCTACTATCATAGATTCATTGAAAAAAGCACAGTATAATTATGCAGATTTAGCATTGTTTATGTCACCTGAAAATAAGGAAAAAGCTATTTCAATGAATATTAAAATAGAAGATTATTTAACATTACCTCAATAACCTTTTTTTTGAATGAAAATGTAATGTTAACAAAAAGTTAACATATAAAAACATCGTTAATGTAACCTTAAATCAGATCATCTTTATTTACTACCACTTTTTTTATACGGCTTAAAAAAAATGTTAACTATAAAATATCTATATATGAAAAAAATTAACAAAAAGTTAACTTTTAATTTTTAATGAAAACAAGAAAAAGAAAAAGTTAACAATCATTATTTTTAATTAACAAATGTTTTATTTTGTAATATCATCCATTTTTTTAGCATAAATTAATATTAGATAAATAATAAACATATTAATTAAGAAAAAACATGTTAACAAAATGTTAACCTGAAAATTTATTATGGAATTAGTTGAAATTCAACTCAAAGGAAAATAAAATATTAGAAAAAAAGAAATGTTAACAAAAAGTTAACAATAAAAATTATTGAAAACATTAGAGAGTAATATGTTTTAATAAAATAATTTTATGTTAACTTTAGTTAATAAAATAAAACAAATGTTAACAAACTATATATAGTACATCCAACATATAGTGTAACAAGAAAGAAATGTTAACATGATGTTAACAAAAATAATTATTTGGAAAAAATAACTAGATTGAGTACGGATGAAATAAAGAATTCACAGATACAATTAACATCAGTATATTTTATCTCTTAATTAATTGTTAACATAGTGTTAACATAAAATTTCCCACTTTTCAAAATGAAAACATTTTGTTAACCTTGTTTTATGAATAAAATATTATTATGGTGAAGACTATGACTTCTGGCCAGGCTACCGCAAGAATTAAAAATATTGAAGTATGGCACAAATTTAAAGAAAATGCAGAAACAAAAGGAATAAAAATTGGAGAAGCATTAGAAAGTATTTTAATAGCATATAATGAGGGTAACTTAGTAGATATTGAAGAATATGAAAAACTTAAAAAAGAAATATCTGATTATAAAAATACGATAGAAAATACTGAAAATGAACTACGAGATATACAAGAAAAAAATTCAAAATTGGAAAAAGACATAGATACGTTAAATAATGATATTTCACAATTAAATAATGAAAACAAAATTCTAAAGTCCAATAATTCTGATATACAAAACAAATTAAATAACTCTGAAAAAAAAATTGAAGAATTCAATCAAGAAAATACTGATCTAAAAATCAAAACTTCCGAAACAGAAAATATTAGAACAGAATTACAAACCAATATAAAAAAAATAAACGAACTAGAAAAAGAAAATCAAACATTAAAAGAACAGAATAAGTTATTAGAAAAAGATAACCACCAGTTAACAGAAGAAAATATCAGATTAAAAGGTAGTTCAGAAGTACCCGAAAAAGAAAAAGCATTACTTCAAAAACAATATGATAATCTAGAAGAATTATACGATAATTTAAAAAGTGATAATACTGTTTTAAATGAATCATTAAAAACATTAACAGATGAACTAAAACAACAACAAAAAGATACTAGAACAGCCAGAAGTGATTATAAACATATTGTAGAAAATTTAAATAAACTACATGAAGAGTTTAACGAAGTACAAAATGAAAATAAAAAGTTTAATGTGATGTTTGCAGAAATTAAAAAAATGTCCATGATGGAACGTATACTAGGAAAATATCCTGAAGATATTAAAGAATTAAAATCTTAAAATCAAAAAAAAGGGGTAAAGAAAGAAATTAATCTCGTGGATGATAATTAGGACTTTCGTTAGTTATGGTAATATCATGAGGATGACTTTCAGACATACCATTAGGTGTAATATGAACTAATTCAGCTTTTTCATGCATTTCTTTAATAGAAGATGCACCAACATAGCCCATAGAAGATTTTAATCCACCCATCAATTGATAAACTATTTGACTAGCTTCCCCTTTATAAGGAACTACTCCTTCTATTCCCTCTGGAACTAATTTTGTTGAATTCATATTACTACCAGAAGTTTGGAAATACCTATCTTTTCCAGCACCTACTCCCCCTGTCATAGCACCTAATGAACCCATACCACGGTATTGTTTATATTTACGACCATTTCTTATTGTCATTTCACCAGGAGATTCTGTAGTACCTGCTAATAAACTACCAATCATAACTACATTAGCCCCAACAGCCAAAGCTTTAGCTATATCACCAGAATAACGTAAACCTCCATCTGCAATAACAGGAACATCATAATCCAAAGCCACATCAGCTACACTACTTACTGCACTTAGTTGAGGTACTCCAACACCAGCAACTATCCTAGTAGTACATATTGAACCTGGACCTATACCTACTTTTATACCATTTATTTCAGCTTTCAATATATCTTCAGCAGCTTTAGCAGTAGCTATATTACCTAATAATATATCAGATTCTACATTTTTATTCATTTCCCTGACTGATTCTATAATATCAGTTTTATGACCATGAGCACTGTCAATAGCAATAATATCTGCACCTGCATCACTTAATGCCATTGCCCTATCCATATCGAAAGGACCACATGCAGCGGCAACTAAGTATCTTCCATTTTTATCACGTACTGCATTTGGAAATTTTTTACGTTCTAAAATATCTTTCATAGTTACTATTCCAACTAATTCCTGATTATCGGAAACTACTGGAAGACGTTCTACTTTATTTTCATATGCTAAATCTAATGCTACTTCTAAATCAGTGTTTTCAGTTATGGTAACAACATTATGAGTCATAGCATCTTGAACTTTAGTGTTCAATCGTTTACCACGTAAAGGTTTAATATCTCTCCTACTTATGATACCTATAACTATGTTATTGTCATCTACTACTGGTAATCCACTTACTCCTTCCATATCCATTATTTCTTGAGCATCTGAGACAGTTTCATTAGGTGAGATTGTTATAACTTCTTTGACTGTTAATTCATTAGCGTATTTTACTTTTTTAACTTCTTTTACTTCTTGTTCTATAGTTAAATTACGATGAATTACACCTATTCCACCTTGTCTAGCTAAGGAGATAGCCATATCGGATTCAGTTACTGTATCCATTGCAGAACTTATTACTGGAATGTTTAAATCATAGTTGGTAGATACTTTAGTATTTAATGTTACATCTTTCGGTTCAATACTTGATAATCCCGGTTTAATAAGAAAATCATCAAATGTATAAGTGTCTTCTGCTTTAGTTAATTTTTCTGTAAAACTACTCATTATAATACCCCTTTAAATATAATAATCTTATAAAATATTAAAATTTATATTAGTAATATCTTTATTTTAAATCCTAATTAAATGTTATCTTTTAAATCTTGAACTAATTCTCGATTTATTGTTCCATTATTTCTATCTCCATGAGTGCATACACAACCTCTTACTCCCATGATATCACAATTAATACGTTTTAGCATAGTTACATCAGTTTTATTAACTGAACCTGCTAAAGCTACTTTAAGTCCATAATCATGTGATTTTTGAACAAATTCTTCTAATTGTTGTGTAGTCATGTGATCAGTTAATCTGTGACCATCCTTAATATATGTGTCTAACATTGCAATATCGGAGTTACTGTCTTTTGCAACTCGAGGAATTTCTTCAGGTAAAACTGAACCTATTTTATATGCATCTGCATAACCACAGGATACTACTGTTATATTTTTATTATAGTCTTTAATTGTTTTGACAACTGCATTCATTACATCTAATGCTTCGTCATAATTTTTTGTACCATATAAACCTACTTTAACATAATTTGAACCAGACACAGCACTTCCTAATGCAGCTAATGAAACAGTACCTGGTTTGTATGGAACATCACCTATAGTTGTGCTTACAATTATTTTGTTGTCTGCATAGTCACTTATTTCTTTAATAATCCATGGAAAATTTGCTCCTAATGATCCTTCTTTAGGATTTTTTACATCAAGAATATCTGCTCCACCTTCTTTTGCTTCTTTAGCTTCGTTTATATTTATTGCACTGACTAATAATTGCATATAATCAACTCTAAAAAAATATAAAAATAGTTAGAAATTAAAATACTTTTAATTCTTTCAATAGTTTGTCTCTTTCTTTTTTGAGACTGTCTATTTTTTCTTTATTTTCATCTTTATTTTCTTTTTCAAGCATAGTTATTGTATTAGTAATTGCTTCAAGATTTAATTCTAATGGACTTATGACCATAATTTCACCCCTTTTCTAAAATGATTTGATGTTTTTAGTTACAGGTAAATTTCTTAACCAACCTATGTCACTTTGATATAACATTCTAATATCTTCTACATTACATCTCATCATAGCTAACCTCTCAATTCCTAAACCAAAAGCTGCGACTTGTGTTTTAATTCCCAGAGGTTCAAGTACTTCTGGACGGAACATTCCGGATCCACCTAATTCCATCCAACTTTTCTTTTCAGGCACGTATATTTCTGATTCTACTGATAAGTAAGTGTATGGGAAATAGGCTGGTCTAAATCTAACTTTAAAACCTAGTTTTCTGTAAAATTCTTTTAGGATTCCTAAGAGATTTTTAAAACTCATGTCATCTCCAGCTACTATTCCTTCTACTTGATGGAATTCTGGCAGATGCTTATAATCTAAGGTTTCTCGTCGAAATACACGTCCTACTGAAAACATTTTAAGTGGTGGTTGATGTTCTGAAAGATATCTTACGGATAATCCAGTAGTATGTGTTCTTAAAACCATTTGTTTTGCTATTTCTACATTCCATTTATATTGCCATCCTTTACTTCCAGTATTACCTCCTGTTTCATGTTCTATTTTAGTTTTTTCAACAAGCTCTGAGGAAGGTAAATCGGCAATAGGTGGATTATTTACATAAAATGTGTCTTGCATTTCTCTAGCTGCATGGTCTTGTGGTTGGAATAACATGTCAAAATTCCAAAATGCTGATTCTAATATGGTTCCTTTTGCTTCATCAAATCCCATGTCTATAAATATACTTCGTATTTCTTCTATTGTTTGTTGTAATGGATGTACTTTTCCAGGGAAACTATTTGGTGCTGAAGCATTAATATCATAACCTCTGTAATGAAGATTTTTCCATGAGCCTGTTTTTAACTGTTCGTGTGTTAATTGAGTAGCTTCTTCTTGGATAGTTATTCCCTTTTCTACTATTTGATTTCCTAAGTCGTTTAATTTAAAATCAAATTTCTGTGTAGTTTTAATGTTAAAAAGGTCTTTTCTTTTTTTGAATTCTTTTCTAACATTATCAAATTCTTTAGGTATTTGATCAATAGATATTTCTTTTGAATTATTAATAAATTTAAGGAATTTTACTTGAGGTAATTCTTCTATATTGGTATTTAATCCTTCATCTGTGAGGGATATTTTACCGTTATCCATTTTAGTCCATCTGTGACGCATCATTACGCCTATTGCGAAGTTCATTTGGTGTTTGTTTACACCTGATTTTTCTATGAGTTCTTCTATAGTTGCTTCTTTTTTACCTTCTTTATCAAAATCTTGAAGAGCTTTAAGAATTCTATGTTCTGGTAAACCGTGAGTTAGATATTGTTGTCCTTCATCAGATAAACTGATATTGTCATTAGATGTTTTATTTACTGTGATAATATCTTTACTTGATAACATACCTGCGGCACTTGTTACAGCTTTTAATGGCATGTCTTCATTTTCGGCAATTTCTTCAGGTGTAATATCCTGATTTTTAGACAATTCTTTAAGTAATTTTTTTTCATATAAATGTAATTCATTTATCATTTTATCTAACATGAAATTCATTCCCCCTTTTTTTATTATTAATATAATCCTGTTTTTGAGTATTTATCAACTAAGCCTACGAATAAAGATGCTGCTGTAAAATCAGCTGTTGTTCCAGGGTTATATTTATTTTCTCTAAGATACTTGTCAAATTTATTCATCTGTTTTAATCTTTCTTCAGTTGCTATTTCAGTATCTTTTAAAATAACTTTTGCCCTTTTTGTAATGTCAGCTGCTATTTCTTCACCATATTTTCGATTTATGAGAGTATCTGGAACTTTTGATAATAAATTTAAATATATTTCTAATGTAACATCATTCCTGGAATATTCTCCATCATATTTACAATAAGTGGGATAACCTATTTCTGAGATTATAGGTAAACCATTAGTAAGTTCATAAGAAATTTTATCAAATTTTGAAGAGATTTCAAATAAATCATACATATTAACATTGTTTTTACTGATTTCATTAATTGTATTCTTATTATTTATATCATATTCTGAAGTTTTATCATCCAGTCCACCAGCATTAGCTAGTACTATTGCTTTAGTTAATGCTACTGCATCTTCAGGACGAGTATTTTTCATAATAATATCAACCATTTTAGGCAAGTTATATATTGATTCTTCGTTTTCTAAAGCTCCAAAACCCGCTGAAATAGGTATCAACAACATACTTATCCCTAGATTAGTATTAGTGTTTACTAAGTTTTGAGTAGTTTTGATTGAGCGTAAAATTGCATCACCAATTTGTATTTTATCTAAAAGATTAGGATAATATTTTGATGCATTGTATGCGACTATTTCAAGATTTTCTCTCAAAACTGATCCACTGATTAAAAAATCTTCATATACCATGTTTTCAAAATCTTGTGTCCTATGAACATTACCTGGTTTAGGATAAGCACTTACTTCTAATAAAGTGGCTATTTCACCAAGTTGGGCAATATTACGAGAATTTAATATCATCTGATAAATATCTCCTGTTAATATAATTAAAATGAAAATAATTAAAAAAATTATTATTTAATATATATAAAGATATGTGGTTAATTTGATATTAAGTTATGCAAAAAAAAGAAGAGTTAAAAAAAATTATTCAATACCCAATAGTTGAGGTACAAAATAACTGATTATCATATCAGCACCTGCTCTTTTGATGCTGAGTAAAGTTTCATCAAGTAAATCTTCAGTAATATATCCTTTTTCAATTCCTGCCATTATCATAGAATATTCACCACTTACTTGATAAGCAATTGTTGGCATTTTAAATTGTTGTTTAACTTCTCTTAATACATCAAGATAGGCTAGAGCAGGTTTAACTATTATTGCATCAGTTCCTTCTTGAACATCCAAACTAACTTCCCTAATTGCTTCATTAAAATTAGCTGGATCCATTTGATATGATTTTCTATCACCAAAACTAGGTGTTGAGTCTGCTGCATCCCTGAAAGGAGCATAATAAGTTGAAGCATATTTAGCTGCATATGAAAAGATTGGAGTGTTAATAAAATCATTTGCATCTAATCCTTCACGAATTGCTTTAACTCGTCCATCCATCATATCACTAGGTGCAATTACGTCCACCCCAGCTTCTGCATAACTAACTGCTATTTTTGAAAGATAGTCTAAAGTTTCATCATTTTGAACATATTGATTTTTAATTATCCCACAATGTCCATGATTTGTGTATTCACACATACAAACATCACCTAATACAACAAGTTCTGTTTGATTTTTTAAGCCGCGAATAGTTTCTTGTATTATACCTTTAGGATCATATGCACTGCTAGCAACTTCATCTTTATGGTCTGGTATTCCAAATAAAATTACTGATGTTAATCCACTATCTTCTAAGAGTCCTGCAAATTCTATTGCATCATTTATAGAATATCTGTATTGACCAGGCATTGTTGCAATTTCTTCTGGTTCTCCATCTTTAGCTGATTCTTTAATATATATTGGATAAATTAAATCTTCAATACCTACACTAGTTTCTCTGAACATTGCACGTATACGTTCATCTGTTCTCATTCTTCTCATTCTTATATTTGGAAACATAAATTCTCTCCTTTAATTTTTTAAGCATAAATAATCATATATTACTTGAGCTGCATTGATGCTAGTTGAATCTCCAATAGTATTTGATGAAACTTCAACCACGTCCAAACCAATACTGTCTTTTTTTGATAATACTCCTATTATTTGTTCTAATTCGTATGGATTTATTCCACATGGTGCTGGAGTTCCCACTGATGGGACATATGCTGGGTCAAGCACATCTATATCTACTGTAATATATATTGGCGTGTCTATTTTTTCTAAACGTTTTAATATATTTTTTAAATCATTTTTTACATCATAATTAGTATAATATGTTATGTTTTCATGTTGTTTAACATATTTAAATTCTTCTTCTTCAGCAGAACGAATTCCTATTTGTATAATCTCTTTAGGATTCATTTCATGTATTCGTCTTAATACTGTTGCATGAGAATATTTTTCACCCAAATATTCATCCCTCATGTCAAAATGTGCATCCAGATGAATTATTGTTAAATTATGAAAATAATCTTCATCATAATCATATATTGCTTGCATGACCCCATTAGTAACAGTATGTTCTCCACCGATCATTATAGGTTTTAGACCCATATCTAATAGAGATAAAACTGTATCAGCAATCATCATATGAGTAGTTTCATAGTCTCCATAATTTACGTTTACATCTCCTATGTCATAATTGTTAACAGTAAGTGATGTATCAAAATGTAAATTATATGTTTCAAAATTATATGATGCTTCTCGAACAGCTTTTGGACCATAACGAGCACCGGATTTGTAACTGGTGGTACTGTCAAATCCCACTCCAAAAATAGCATATCCTTCTTCTACGTCATCCTGATTATAAAGTTCTGTTGAAAATGCGAATTTTGTCATATTTTCTGTATAAAAAAACATTTAAATATCACTCAAATTTATGATTATTGTATTAAAATTATTATTCTTGTATATATAATTATAAATTTTAAATTAATTAAAATATTGCCTGATAAAAAAAATATTATTAAAAAAAAAGAATTAGAAATCAAATAATGTTGTTTGCTTATATTTTTTAGTTTTAGGTTTTTCTTCATCAGTTAAATCATCAGAAGATTTTTTATTTTCAATTTTTTTGTCTGCTTTTTTATTTATTTCTTTTTTAGTTTTTTGTGTAGTTTCTATCGTTTTTATTTGTTTTTTTATTGTTGGATTAGTTGTTTCGTTCTTAATTGTAGTTTCAGATTCTTTTTTTGTTTTGCGTTTTTTGGAAACTGTACCGGTAGTTTCTTTAGTTTCTTCTGATTTTTTAGTCAATAGATTGCTGTCTTGTTTTTCCTGTTCCTTTTTCTTTTTTTCCTGTTCTTTTTTCTGTTTTTCCTGTTCTTTTTTCTGCTTTTGAATTTCCTTTTCTTCAAGTTTTTGTTGTTTTTTAAGTTCTTTTATTCTGTTTTTTTCTACTGAAGCCGGTATTTTTCTAGACCTGAATAGTTTAACTTCTTCATCTTCCAATTTGAAATATTCTTTTAAATCATAAGCCATCTCGTTATCTTCAAATAATATTTCAAAGAAAGGTAATTGTTTTTCTAATTCTTTAGGTGAAGTATGCAACTTTACTGACATTTTATTTGTCACTGCTTCAACCAAGTTTTTTCTTTTTCTGCTTTTTGACATTTTTTGGAAAACTGATGAACCAGTATATCTTGCAAATTTTTTGTATGTTTGTTTTTTACTAGCTGCAACTCCCCTACCCATAAATAGAAAAGCATATTTCCAGTAAGTATAATTTTGTGTTCTGAAAGCTCTACCAAGGTTTAAATCAGCTAAAGCTATCATTTCATATGCTTTTGCAATTTCATCAACCCTATCATATTCTCTTGGTATATTTTCAGCTATGAACTCTATTAACATTGATGGTTGTGCATCTACCCTCATAGCATCTTTAACATGTTCTGGATTTTTACTTTTTAATACTGTTCTCACTGTATCAAATATGTTTTGTTCTCCATCTTTTTTGGATATTACAGAAATACTTTCCATAGTGATGTTCTTGTTTGCATCAACTATTGCTTCCAAACTAGTTATTGCAGAACGTAAGTCTCCATTACTTTGTTTACTTAATGTTTTTAATGCTTCAGGATCATAAGTTATATCTTCATTTGCACATATTCTTTTTAATTGAGCATTAATAGTGTTGGAATGTACTTTTGTAAATTTTATGGCTTGACATTTACTTTTTATACTGGTTAATCTTTTACTATATGGATCATTTGCCATCATTATTAAAGGTTGTTTTGTATTTTTTATTGTTTCGTTAATTGCTCGGACTCCACCTGAATCATCACGTCCATTAATACCATCTACTTCATCCATTATCAATAGTTTATATCCATCTTGGAAAAGACTTCGAGTTTGTGAAGCTTCTCCAATACTTCTTTTTAATATATCATATGAACGTTTATCACTAGCATTTACTTCTATTGTTTCAGAAAAATATTCTTTTCCAACTAAATGTGCCATTGTTGTTTTTCCAACACCTGGTGGACCCATTAATAATAATGGCTTTTGAACTATTCCTTTAGACCAATTATTTGCCCATACTTCAATTTCTGCTTTTATTTTAGCATTTCCAAGTACGTCACCCAATGTTTTAGGTGAATATTTTTCTACCCATTTCAATTTGATGCAACCTTATTTAACTAATAAAAATTTACTTATTAAGGCTTCGAGTTGGAGTCTTGGATTAGCTCCTTCTCTTATCCTATAATCACATTCACTCATGTATTCCATTATTTTTACAAAATTTTCTTCATCAAGTAATCCTGAAGTTGACATTTCGGTTACTTCTTGATATAACTGAGTAATTAAATCATCCCCACTTATACCTTCAACAATTAAAATATCACGTAATAAATCTCTTGCACCCATAAAATCTTTGTCTAATGCTTTGTTAATTATTTTTCTAACGTCTTTTGGTTTTGCTCTGCTAATTACATCATAAACGGCATCTTCAGTAATTTTTTTATCTTCTGTTGTGGATGCTTGTAAAATATTAATTGATCGACGCATATCTCCTTGTGTGAAATATACTATATTTTCGAGAGCTGTTTCTTCAGCTTCTATTCCTTCTTCTTGTGCTATATATTTTAGTCTTTTTATTATTTCAAATGCTTTAATAGGTGCAAATCTGAATATTGCACATCTTGATTGAATAGGATCTATGATTTTTGATGAATAATTACATGATAATATAAATGATGATGTTTTTGTATACATTTCCATTTCACGACGTAGTGCTTGTTGTGCATCTTTAGTCATGTTATCTACTTCATCCAAAAAGATAATTCTAAATGGTGAACCTACTGCTTTGAGTTTACAGAAACTTTTTATTTCATTTCGTACCGTGTCAATTCCTCTTGCATCAGAAGCATTTAATTCTAAAAAATTTTGTTGCCAATATTCTCCAAGAAGACTTTTTGCTAATGCTAGTGCACATGTTGTTTTTCCGACACCGGCTGAACCTGTAAACATAATATTGGGCATTGAGTTTTCGTCCACATATCTTTTTAATCTTGTCACTATTTGTTCTTGTCCTACTACATCATCAAGTGTTTGAGGTCTATATTTTTCTACCCACGGAATATTCATTTTTTCACCTTTTGCTTTATCCTATTATTAATTTAATAAATATTATAATCAATATTGTTAGTACTGCTACAAATCCTAATATTTTACCAACAATATTATATATTTTCATTTGTTCACCATTTTTATAAATCAAGTAATTGTTTTTTCTTTTGTTCAAATTCTTCTTCGGTTATGATTCCGTCTTCTTTAAGTTCGTAGTATCTTCTTATTTGGTATACTGGATCAAATGTATTTGTTGTTGTTTGATTTAAATCGCCTTGGTTTGAAATTTCTTGATTTATGTTATTTATTTTATCATTTATTTCATCTTTTACATTAGATATTTCTTCTTTTAAATCATTTTGAGATTTGTTCATATCTTTTTCAATGATATTTTTTTCGGAAGATACTTCTTGTATTTGATTTGTTGTAGATTTAATTGATTTTTCAATATTTGTATTTTCTGTGGTTTTTTCTATAATTTTTTTATTTTCTTGAGGATTACTCTGAGGAGTAATGTTATTGTTATCATTTGTTTTTTCTGGTTTTTCTGTTCTTTCTTCGATAATTAAATCTTCTTCATCTTCGACTGTTACTGTGTCATCTGTTTCATCTACTTCTTCGACAATTACTTCAGTATCTTCTTCATCTTCAACTACTAGTTCATCATCTTCTTCATCTTCAACTACTAGTTCATCTAATTCATTATCATCTTCTAATATTATTTCTTCATCATCATCAAAATCTTCAAAAGCATCAAATTCATCAAATTCATCAGATTCTTCGATAAGTTCGATTTCTGATTTTTCTTGTTTCTCAGTTGCATCATTTTTTATAGCATTAGGTTGATTATTTGAGTCTGCTTGTTCTTTTGATGAGATAGTTTCTTCTTTTGTTTTGAGGTTATTTTCTGTAGTTTCTTGATCATTTTCTTCCAGAACAGATTCTAAATCTTCTGATTTTTTAGATTTAATTGTTAAGAAATCTTTAATATTTTTAGAGTCTTCTTTTGATTCTGTATCTTTAACATCTTGATTAGTTGGTGAATGTTTTTTAGATAAGAAACTTTTTATTTTGTTTGTTGTTCCTGCAGATGCGGTTGTATGGTCTAATTCTTTTTCCACTTCATTTAATTCATCTATATCTTCGTTAAGTTTTTTTGAATCTTTAGAAGCTTCTTGATTAACAGAATTGGTTTTTTGATTCTTTTCTGTTTTCTTTAAATTAAGAATTGATTGATAGAATGCTTCCAGTTCTTCATCATTATTATCAACACCAGCCAAAGTGTATTCTTTTTCACCAAAGCTTATGCCTAATTTTGGTTCTTGAAAAAAATTTCCCGGATCATAACTTAAGACAGATATTGCAGATATTGATTCAATTATAGGATAATCTTCATCATAAGATTCTAGAATTATTTTATGAGATTCAATTCTTGCAGATGCTTTACCATAACCACTAATTTTAACTACTCCAACACCTTCTCCTTTTTTAATAAAAGGTTCCATTTCTGGTTTAACTTCTATTTTACTAAATAATGACATTTTTACACCCAAATTATTTTATTCTTGTTTAATTATTTTAACTGGTTTATTGTTTTCTACAATTACAGTCATCATATCCTCAGCATAAACTGTATTTTCAAAAATTTCCTTTGCTTCATCTTCTAATGATTTAGAACTTGTATATCTATTTGACAGATGAGTTAATATTAATTGATTTACATTAGCTTCATTAGCTATCCTTGCAGCATCTTCTGCGATAGTATGGCCGTTTTCAACAGCTTTATCACGGTATTCTTTAGCAAAAGTTGCTTCGTGTATTAAAACATTAACATCTTTTGCAAAGTAAATCATTTGTTCCTGAGGTATTGTATCTCCACTATAAACTAATTTCACTCCTTCTCTAGGAGGACCTAAAACTTGTTCTGGAAGTATGGTTATGCCATTCACTTCTACTGAATGACCAGCTTGTAATTTACCAAATAATGGTCCTGGAGGGACTCCTAATTCTATTGCTTTTGGCCTTAAAAATTTAGGTTGTTTTATTTCTTCTATTTTGTATGCATAATTAGTAACTGTATGTTTCATTTTCATTGCTTTAATTAAGAAATTATTTTGTTGATAAATTACTACATCATCATCTTTTATTTCATGCACTATGAGTTCATAAGAGATAGTGAAATAACCTAATTTTTTTATATGATCTATCAAATCATTAATCCCTATTGGCCCATATATGTTTAAAGGTTTTGTACGACCCCTAAATGCTAATGATTGAATAATACCAGGTAATCCCAGTATATGATCGCCATGTAAGTGCGAGATATAAATATCATCAATTTTCATAGGACTTACTTGTGCATCCATTATTTGTTTTTGAGTTCCTTCACCACAATCAAATAACACTGTCCTATCATATATTTTTAATACAATAGCAGTATGATTACGAGTTTTTGTAGGAATAGCTGAAGCAGTACCCAAAAAAGTTAATTCTATTATATTAATACCCCATTATATAATTATTTTTTATTAATGAAACAATAAATTGTTATATAATATTATATCTATATTTCATATTTTTAATATTTTAAATGAAAAATTATTTTGTAAAAAAATAAAAAAATAATATTTAATTAAAATGAGAAATTATTATATATTAAATAAAAATTTATAAGGGGATTTTCTAATATGACAATTTTTAGTGATAATCGTATCATCGAAAACATATTCGATGATATTGGTTTTGAAGACATAACCACAAATAGTCTTGTACCTGAAAATAAATGGGCTCAAGCAGAAATTTTATGTAAGGAAGAGGGAATACTTGCAGGGATGGATGTTGCTCATTATATTATTGATGAATTTGATTTAAATATTTCCAGTACTTTTTTTGATGGGGACCAAATACATAAGGGTGATGTAATTTTAGAATTTGAAGGTAAAGCTAGAGATATTTTAATGGTTGAAAGAACCATTTTAAATTATTTGATGCATCTTAGTGGTATTGCAACCATTGTCCGAAATACAGTAGATAAGGTTCAAGAAGTTAATCCAAATGTTCGAGTTGCTTGTACACGTAAAACTATCCCCGGTCTTCAAAAATTAGAAAAAAAAGCAGTTGAAATTGGTGGTGGAGATACACATAGATTTAAGTTAGATGATTGTGTGTTAATTAAAGATAACCATATTCAAGTGGTTGGTGGAGTTATCGAAGCAATCGAATTAGCTAAAGAAAATGTTAGTTTTACAAAAAAAATAGAAATTGAAGTAGAAAATGAAGATGATGCTGTTCGTGCTAGTATGTTTGGTGCAGATATTGTGATGTTAGACAATATGTCCCCTGAGGAAATAAGTTCTGTTTTAACCACACTTCAAGAACGTAGATTACGTGAAGAAGTTATCATTGAAGTTAGTGGAGGTATTACTCCTGATAACATATTGGATTATGCTAAATTAAATGTAGATGTTATATCAAGTGGTTTTATTACAAATAGTGTTAAAACTATTGATTTGAGTTTGAATATTTTATAATTTTTTTATCAATGAAATATTAATTTTTTTTCTTAACTATTTTTCTATCTTTTTTTTAACCCAAAAAGGAAATTTAACCCATATTTATCTTTATTTTTTTGAGAAATTTCATTAGTAAAATTTAGTAAATTAAATAGTCTTTACACTAAAATATGTATAATAGATTTAAATAGTACGTTAATTAATCATAAAATACATTAAATTGACATTACATTTATTAACTAAAAATAACATAATTAATAACAGTACTTGAATTTAAGTAATATATAAAAAAATACACGTGATTTTTATGGCAGAATATGAAGAAATAAATGAAGAAATCGAAGAAACCGAAATTGAAAATTTAGAAAGTGAAGAAAACTTCGATGAAAATGAAGAATACATGGATGAAGATGATGAAAAATTACCATTTGCAAAAGCAGAAGTTGTACGTTTAATGAAACAACATTTAGACGATGACAAAATGATAAGAGAACGTGTTAAAGTAGAAATGAATAAATTTTTAGGAGATGTTCTCGCAAATGTATGTAAACAATTAAATGATTATCCTTATTCCACTGTCGAATATGAAATGCTTAAAGAATCAACATACCCATACACAAATATAGAACGAATAAACGAAGAAAAAATAAGAATTTTAAAACATTTAGATGCTATTAAAGCAGACTGTGATGCATTGAGTATGGACGTTAAAGCAACCTTAAAAATTAATGATAAACCAAACCAAGAAGATGAAGAAGACGATTTATTCTAAAACTCCAATTATTCACCCCCACAGTTACTTTTTTTTAAATAATAGTTTTAACATAAATTTACCTATAAATCAATAGGAAAAAAAATATGAAAACTAACATTAAAAATTTACCCATTTCTATAGGTGGAGTTGTTCTAGGTATAACTGCAATGGGAAATTTATTCCATGATTACTTCCCACTTAGCAGAGAAATATGTGGATTAATAGCTACATTTCTTATAATTTTAGTATTGATTAAATTAATTAAATACCCTGAAACTCTAAAAAAAGATTTGGAAAATCCGGTTCTAGCAAGTATTATAGCTACTTTTTCTATGACATTAATGTTATTATCAAATTACATCTATCCATATGTAGGTTATTCTTCAATAATACTATGGATATTTGCAATATTGTTACATACTTTTTTCGTAATTAACTATATAGTACGATTTTTTTATAAGTTTGATTTAAGTGATTTTACTGCTGGATCTTTTGTTGTATTTGCTGGAATTCAAATGATAGCAATAAGTGCTCCTACATTTAATCAGGAAGTTATTGGAACAATATCCTTTTGGATAAGTTTAATCTTTGTATTAATTGTTTTTGCAATAGTTTCATATAGATATTTGAATATGCCTATTGTTAAACAAACAAAACCAGTTATAGGTGTTTATGCTGCACCTTTTAGTTTGTGTGCTGTTGGATATTTAGCTTCAGTGACGCCAAACAATTTTTATTTAGTAATATCTTTTTATGTAATTACTAAATTATTGTATATTTTCGTACTAGCAAAATATATTGAATATATCCATTTTCCATTTTATCCAACATATGCTGCATACACATTCCCTATTGTAATTAACACAATAACGACTTTGCAAACTATGAAATATTTAACAAACTTAAATATTTATCTTGGGTATATGCAATATGAATTAATTATAGAGATAATTATAGCTCTTATATTAGTAACATATATATTGATTCAGTTTTTAATCAATATTTTTGCAGTTCCGAGAATATGGAAAAATTTTAAAAAAAATAGATTTAGATGAATTCCACTAATTCATCAATACTTTTTCTATCAGTACCCCTAGGTTCAGCATTAGGATAACCTAAAGGAGTTAATAAAACAGGTTCATAATCTTCAGATAACTGAAGCAGTTCAGCTAACGGCTCTTTATTAAATGCTGCTATGTAACAGGTACCTAAACCTAATTCAGTAGCTTCCAAAATAATATGATCCATAACAATTGTAGCATCTATATCAGCTATATTTTTTCCATCCCACCTAGTCCAAGCATCTTTAGGTTTTGAAACAACAGCAATGATATATGGAGCTTCAGTAAACCATTCCCATTTACCTATTTGTTTTAATTTTTCTTCATGTTTTTTTGTATCAATTACATAAATTTTAAATGCTTGAGCATTTACTCCAGTAGGTGCAACTTGAGCAGCTTTTAAAATTTTATTCAATTTTTCTTCTTCTATCTCCTTATCAAGATATCCTCTTACACTGTATCTTTTTTCCATCACATCAAGGACAGTCATTATTCCACCTCATCTTGATCGATTGTTGTGAAGCCTGTTTGTAATTTATCAACTTCTTCTTGAGTTAATAATTCTTTATCAGCATCATCATCATCAATTAAACTGTTACCAAATGGGTCTTCCAATATAAGTAATGTTGAATATTCACCAGTTTTAATTTTTGTAATAAATTCTATTATATCAAGAGCTTTTTCATTAACATCCCTTTCTATATCCGCACCTTCAAGTTTAATAGCTCGGACTACCGCACTTTCAAATCGATTTAATATACCTTCAACGTTTGAAACATAACCCTGTGATTTTGGTCCAGGTTCCACTTTCAATCCCAAATCAGGAATAGTGATTGTGGCCGTCTGTGACTTTGCCACCCTCGTATTTAATTTAGTATTATCAATTTTTAAGGAATATCTTATAGGATCATTATGCTCTAAGGATATACTATCTGAAGATTGGTATCCGCATTTTTTACAGGACACTGCTGTCTCCAACATGTCTCCAAAGTAAGGTATATTATCCGTTCTATTAGTTACCTCTAAAGTTTTAACTCCACCACATACTGGACAATCAGAATACATTATCTCTTTAGTAAAATCAATATTATCTTCGTTCATGTTATCATTTTAATACTTAATGTTATTTAAAAATTAATTTTTAACTGGTTTTTCTATTACTAACCCATGTTTTTTTAATTCTTGAATAATTCTATCTAAATTTTCTTTATCAGGAGCAGAAATATGATGACTATGAATATTATTTGATAACTCATATAATTTAGCCAATGATTCTTTCTGTTTAGAATCTGATTCTATGTGACTAATGAATTTATGTGAATTAAATTCATCATCATACTCATCAATTTTACGAGTTAAAGGTTCTTTAAACTCAGGAATGAAATATGAAATATCTGTAATTTTTCCACCATATTTTGTGATTATCTGGCGTTCCAAATCTATTTCTTCAATACTATGTTGCAAAAATACTTCTTCAGAAACTTCATTAATTATTTGTAAAATTTTCTTCAAAGTATTATCTTTAGATGTATTGTTTATTACTGGAATTGATAAAGAATTTGCTTTACGTATGAGATCATCGTTAATTATTCTGTTTTCTTTAAAATAATCCAGTTGAGCCCCACCACGTTTTATCGCCATAGCTCTGGATATAAAACGTTCTTGATGAGCTTCTTTATCAGCTGTTAAAATAAAAAAATACACATTAGCATCTTCTTTAAATTGTTCAATATTAATTAAACCAGGAACTAAATGAACTCCTTCAATAACTATGGAATCTTTATCTTTTACAGAACGTTTTATTACTTTTTCTATAGCTGGAATAACAAAAGATGCATGCTCTTCAAAACCTGCTTCAATAAGTTTTTCTTCAGTTTCATAGTTATAGGAATCTCTTAATGTTGTGTATGCATTATATGAAGATTTATGTAAAGCAGGAGCATAATCCGATCCGATTATTCCACGAACTATTTCACGAATAAAATCAGTTTCTATCAAATATTTAATGTCCAATTTTTTTGAGACTTCTGAAGCAATGGTGGATTTTCCTATACCAGATGCAGAACCTATTAAAATTACATAAGGTTTCATTTTATCACCATAAAAAAATATATTTTGAAAAAAAAAGTATAAAAAAAAGAAAAAGGTAAAAACAGTTTTTACCTATAATATTTCAACATCTACCTTTTTACCTTTGATTTTTGGAAGAGTTATTGTTAATTCATTATCTTCAAAAGAAGCTTTAACTTCTTTAATATCTACTTCAACAGGTAAAGGGATTACGTTTTTGGTTTTTCCAGAACATCTTTCTTTTCGTAAAACTTTAACTTCTTCATCTTCTGCAAGTAAATCAGGGAAATCTACAATTATTTCAACAGAATCAGTAGACATTTTAATAGATATATCATCTTTTGATGCCCTAGGTGTATCCATTTTAATAACTAAATTTTCTTCATATTCAAGTAAGTCCACTGGTGGTTTATTAGCTGTGTATTCTTCAAATGTTTTATTCCATTCTGATTGTCTTGATTTTAATGTGGCAACGACATCATTAAACATTTTTTCAGCCATATTCTTGGTTTCTTCAACAGTTTCTTTACCATATTCTACATAATCAAAGTTTTCTTTTTCTTCAGTACTTGCTTCATCATCCACAGTTTCTTCTACATCTTCTGCTTCTTCTTGAGTGTTTGATGTTGTTTCTTCAGTTTCTTCTGTATCTTCAACTTTTTCTTGAGTGTTTGATGTTGTTTCTTCAGTTTCTTCTGTATCTTCAACTTTTTCTTGAGTGTTTGATGTTGTTTCTTCAGTTTCTTCTGTTACTTCAACTTTTTCTTCTTCTTTGTCGTCTTTTGAATCTACATATACCTTTTTCATGATATCATTCCTCACTTTTTTACTGAAAAAAAAATATATTTTATTTTATTATATTAAATAATATATCTCTTATTTATTTAAATATTTCGAGAATTATTTTTGAATCACATTTTCTTATTCTTTTCTATGCCTACGCCTTAAATTATATTCTGTAAACTCATCCTCTTGAGCAAATTCTTTACCCATTGTTTGAATTAATTTTTTAATATCATCTATTTTACTTAAATCATTAATACTAGTTTCGAATATAGGATCATCAATTTTATCTGCATATTCGTTTATTACAGATTTATCAGTTAGTAAATCCGTTTTGTTAAATAAACAAATCATTGGTGTTTCAAATACTTTTTTAATTTCTGAATATAATAAATATTGATTTTCCATTAAAAATCCAGAAGTTTCAGATGGATCGAAAATATAAATAATTATATTTCCCAAATGTTCTAATGCTGCTATAGCATTTAATTCAATCTCATTCATATCATTAATAGACCTATCAAGTAAACCCGGCGTGTCTATAATTTGATATTGCCTATATTGAAGTTCATAGTTTCCAATTTGTAATCCTTGTGTAGTAAATGGATAGTTTGCAACTTTTGGACTTGCATCAGTTATATTGTTTAGAAGAGTGGATTTTCCGACATTAGGAAATCCTGCAATAACAACACGTATAGCATTGAAGTTAATATTAGGCATATGTTTTAATTCTCGTTTTGCAAAATCTAAGAAATCCAGTTCATCACTTATTCTTTTCACAACAGAAACAATCCTACCATAAGCTTCTTTTCTTATAGGAATTGCACTTAATGAATCTGATTTACGTATTTTACTAGCGTATTGAGATTCTATTTGTTTTAAAACTCCTAAAGCCCAAAACACTGCCCCTAATGAATGTTTATACTGATCAACACCAACAACTATATCTATATAATCTTGGTAAAATTCAGGTAATTCTTCAATTATTGGTGTTTCAGTTACAATTCTGTTAAATGTACTGTTAATTACTTCACATGCTGTTTGAACACGTACTTCTTCAATTCTCATACCTTTAACACGTGGGTGCAGTTTAGAACTTCTAACTTTAGATGCTGCTTTACTTGCCCTATTAAATGCCTTGTCTATTATTTCATCAGGCGTTGGTATATTTGGTAATTTCATTATATCCCTCCATTATTTTTCATTAAATATTTGTGCTTGAAATGAATAAATTTTAGTTTTTTCATCTTTCCATGAATTTTGATGTAATCCTGCTTTGTAACATAAATTTTCTAAGTAAGTTTTTACATCCCATTTTTGTTCTACTGGAACTTGTGGTAACAATAAACCTCTATGATAAGAATTTTCTATTATTAATCCATCACGTCCAACTTTTATCAATGAAAAATAATCTTCATAATTGCCAATAGTAATTATAGTTGGTTTTGTTAGAACACTTACTTCAATTTGAACATTATCCAGTTCTTTTAAGGATAAAGGATTAAAACGTGGATCTTCCAGAGCAGCAGCTATAGAAACATCTAATAATCCTTCAATTAATGGCATGTAAGGTTCTGGATATCCAATACAACCCCTTAAATTTGAATTTATGGAAAGGGTTACAAATACTCCTAAATGTTCATAAAATTTTTCAGGTAAGTTATTTGGTTGTGAAAATTCACCACCTTTTAGATATGTGGAAATATTTTCCCTAGCCAGTTTAATTAGTAGTTGTCCTTCTTCAGGAGTTAAATAATTAGTTTGCATTTATTGTACTCCACCAACTGTAGCTCTACTTACTCGAATATGTGGTCCACCATCACCTACTGGAACAGTTTGACCATCTTTTCCACAGAATCCCACACTTAAATTAAAATCTGAACCGACGCCAGTAATATTATTAAGTATATCCAGTGTTGTTCCTGATAATGACACGTCTCTTAAGTGAGCACCTAATTCACCGTTTTCTATATTATATGCTTCAACTGCATTAAATTGGAAAATTCCTTTACCTGTATCAACTTGTCCTCCACGAGATCCTTTTAAGTATATTCCGTTAGGTAAATCTTCTATTAATTCTTCGAATGATGAGTCACCAGGCTTAATATATGTATTACTCATTCTTACTAGTGGTTTGTTACTGACTGATGATCTTGCATTTCCACTAGATTCACCATCTCCAACTTTACTAGCAGTTTCACGTGAGCTTAGTACTGATTTAAATATTCCATTTTCTACTAAAGTTGTTTTTTCAGATTTTGTACCTTCTACATCATAAGGATAATATCCGAATCCTGTTTCAATTGAAGCATCATCAATTACTGTTACTAAATCTGAACCAATTTTTTGTCCTAATTTATCTTTTAATATTGAGTCATTTTGTAATATTATGTCTGCTTCTGATGCATGACCTAATGCTTCATGTATAAATACTCCTGCTA
>AUXO014536904.1_pt1 | contig 24068 bp, 22 predicted proteins | sample 768731 | NCBI WGS metagenome assembly AUXO01 (sample SAMN02715735, study PRJNA202380) | gut metagenome | biome: sheep rumen | host: Ovis aries | place: New Zealand: Palmerston North | reverse complement strand
TGACGGAATGCCAAACGTCCAATACGTCCAAAACCGTTGATTGCAACTTTTACTGTCATATCAGTAATTCCTCCTTTAATTATCAAAATAATTATAGAAAACGTTGGGGAATTTGTCAATGTTATCACAACTCATTATAGATATTGAAATCACGTTTTTAATTATTAATTAAAAGTGATAGAATACTTTCAAGGAGGAATTTTATGAATCAGATTCAATTGTTGGAACTCCTGGAAAAAGATGCCCGATTAACAGCTGTAGATCTGGCCGATATTCTACAGGAAGATCCAGAAGTCGTTAGAAATGAAATCAAAGATTTAGAAAAATCACAAATCATTTGTGGCTACCATACAATCATAAACTATAATAAGGCTTTGCGTGACCAAAAAGTCATGGCCTACATTGAAGTGTCTTGCTCGCCGCAAAGAAATAAGGGTTACGATAAAACGGCAATGCTGATTGCCAATTATCCAGAAGTAGATACTATGTATCTGCTAAGCGGTGACTGTGATTTTTTGTGTCTGGTAGAAGGAAAGACAATGTTTGAAGTGGCTCGCTTCGTTTCCGACAAAATCGCCTGCGTAGAAAATGTGATTTCCACCAAGACACTGTTCGTTCTAAAACAATATAAACAAAGCGGTGTACTGATGGAATCCAAGATTCAGGAAGATACAAATAGATTGGTTGTGACGCCATAATGAAACCATTATCTTATACAGTGCAGGAATTGAAACCAAGCGGTATTCGAAAATTTTTCGATCTTGCCAATACGATGGAGGGGGTCATCTCATTAGGCGTCGGCGAACCGGATTTTTCAACACCATGGCATATTTGCGAATACGCTATTCAATCCATGAACGAAGGGAAAACGCATTATACAGCTAACCGTGGTCTATTTGAACTTCGTTACCTGATCTGCCAATTTCATCGCCAGCATTACCAACAGTTTTACGATCCAAACACAGAAGTACTAGTTACAGTAGGAGGCTCTGAAGCCATCGATCTAGCCATGCGCGCTCTATGTAATCCAGGCGATGAAGTCATTGTGTGCGACCCAAATTATGTAGCCTATGAACCGGCAATCCTTTTATCTGGTGCTGTTCCGGTGCCAATCGTACTTACCAAAGAGAACGATTTTAAAATTGTACCTGAAATCCTAAAGGAAGCCATTACTGAGAAAACCAAGGCAATGATTATTAACTTCCCCAGCAATCCTACTGGGGGCGTGATGACAAGGGAGGATTACGCAAAGCTGGTACCAATCATTAAGGAATCCGGTATTTATGTTGTCAGTGATGAAATATATGCTGAACTAAGTTTTGATCAAGCTTTTTCATCATTAGCTCAGTTTGCCGAAATACGCGACCAGATTATTGTCGTAAACGGTTTTTCCAAAGCTTTCGCCATGACAGGATGGAGACTCGGCTATTTATTATCTAATCCGAATGTTAGTTCTGCCATGACAAAGATACATCAATACGTCATCATGTCCGCTCCGACTGCCGCTCAGTATGCAGCCATTGAAGCCTTGAAAAACGGCTATAACGACGTGATAGAGATGAAAGAAGCCTATCGAAATCGAAGAAATCTATTGGTGAACCGACTCAATCGAATGGGCCTGCAAACCAATATGCCGCATGGTACATTCTACGTATTTGCGGATATTCGGCCTACCGGATTAGACAGTGAAACATTTTGTTCGGAATTGTTGAATCAACAAAAAGTGGCGTGTGTCCCAGGAAATGCGTTTGGTCCACATGGAGAAGGCTTTATCCGTATTTCCTATGCATACAGCCTTGACCACATTAAAGAGGCAATTGAACGAATCGAAAAGTTTATTGAGCCTTATTTGAAGACAAAATAAACACCTTATTAAAAGGCATTCTTTGAAAAAAATAAAGGATTGTTGCCATATAGAACAGGCAGCAATCCTTTTCTTATTCTTTTTATGTTTTTAAGCTGTTTTAACTCTTTTAGAAAACAAAACCTTTAAACAAACAGGTACAAGAATGGAACTGACGATAATCAACAAAATGACTGAAGTGAAGAATGTATCTGTTAATAAGCCTACCTTCATTCCTCTTTGGGCCACAATTAATGCTACTTCTCCTCGTGTCATCATACCAACACCTATAATAAAAGATTCTTTTCCATCAAACCCTAATAGTTTTGAAATACCGCCACATCCAATGATTTTACTGGACAAACCGACAACGATAAATGCCAGAGAAAACAGCATTACACTGGTATCCAATGCATGAATATCGGTCTGTAGACCTATACTGGCAAAGAAGATCGGACCAAATAACATATACGATTCAATATCCATTTTTCTTGAGATATAGTTGGAATCTTCTAAAGAACACAAGATAACACCTGCCACATAAGCACCGGTGATATCAGCAACCTGGAAGTATGTTTCGGCAATATATGAAAATGCAAAAGCCAAAGCCAAACCTAAAATAGGAATTCTTTGTGTATGCGGATTTCTGTAATCCAGCCATTTAAATATTTTATAGATGATAAAGCCGGCAACGACAGAAAAAACGAAAAATAAAAGAGTACTCAATAATACTGACATAATATTGGAGCTTGGGTCTTTAAATCCCATTACAATGGTCAGGACAATGATTCCAATAACATCATCGATAATAGCAGCACTCACGATTGTCGTTCCAATAATATCATTCAGTTTTCCCAGCTCTTTTAAAACTTGCACGGTAATACTAACAGATGTCGCAGTCAATACTGTACCAACAAAAACAGCTCTCAAAAACTGATCCGAACCAATTGATGCCCATCCATAAAAAGAAAGGTATAAAATCGTTCCCAAAAGAAGAGGCATTAGCACACCGAAGGTCGCTATTAAAAAAGCTTTTGCCCCGGTTTTTTTTAAATCATTTAAATTGGTGCCCAATCCAGCAGAAAACATTAAAATAATAACGCCTATTTCTGCAAACATACCTAAAGTATCATTGTTCTGGACCCATCCGAACACACTAGGTCCGATTAATAATCCGGCAATGATCTCCCCTGCTACCTGAGGGGTCTTAAAATGGCGAGCTGTTAAACCAAAGACTTTTGCAAACAAAATAATAATGGCCAGCTGCCGACATAACTCCAAAGAATCCATACTCTTTTCCTCCAAACAAATGTACATTTTAGTCTTTTTTTTATAGAAATCAATCGCAATATAGCTGTAATCGCTTACATGATAGATGAGAGGATCTTTCCTTTGCATGAGTTTATAAAGACTCATAATGATCCATCCTACCCATGTACTTACTTTTTCAGGAGACGATGCATAAAAAAGCGCTGCAAACTTTTTGGGTTTGCAATCGCTTCTTTTCCGTTCGATTAAGCTTCTGTCAACTCTGCCATTGCTTTCTGGAACTTTTCGGTTTTTGCATGTGCATCGGCCTTATCAGTTCCCTTAATACAATAGTAGAACTTACATTTCGGTTCTGTTCCGCTTGGACGTACCGCAATCCAGCTGCCATCTGCCAGGTAGTATTTCAATACATTAGATTTTGTAAAGCCTGTCAACTCTTTTACTGAATCGCCTTCCTTTATTGTACATTCCTGATAATCTTCACTTTTAACAACGTCGGTATCTGCAATCTTTTTAGGTGCATCGGCACGTAGATCTGCCAGGATTTCTTTAATACGATTTGCTCCAGCTTCTCCATCGAGCGTTAACGCTACTTGACTTTCTTCGTATGTACCATGACGATCATACAGTTCATCTAAAACGTCTACCAGGTCTTTTCCGCGTTCTTTATAGTATGCGCAAGCCTCTGCCAACATTAGTAAGGCTTGTGGGGCATCCTTATCACGTACGAATGGCTTGATTAGAGAACCATAGCTTTCTTCATATCCAAATACATAGTTCTTCTCGTTCGTGATTTCATATTTAGCTACTTTTTCACCTATAAATTTGAATCCAGTCAGTGTTTTTTCTGTCTCTACACCATAATAAGCTGCAACCTTTTCACCAAGATCACTTGTTACGACGGTATTGAACATAACAGGGTGTTCCGGCATTAGACCTTTTTCCTTTAATTGTGAGCAGATATATTCAATTTCAACCGCACCTGACTGATTTCCTGTCATAACAACATATTCACCGTTATGTTTAACGCCGACACCCATACGGTCAGCATCTGGGTCACAAACCAAAATCAGATCAGCATCATTTTCTTTGGCATATTTTAATGCCAGTTCATAGGCTCCTGGTTGTTCCGGATTCGGTGTCGGTGTATTTGAGAAATCCGGATCTGGTGTACATTGCTCTTCAACAGGAATGCAGTTATATCCTGTAAGTTTAAAAATATCTCTTACAGGCACATTTGCGGTTCCGTGTTCAGGGCTAAATACAATTTTGATATCTTTTTTCACATCCGGATTGATCTGGATGGAAAGAACATTTTCATAATATACATCATCCACATCTTTTCCGATGACCTTAATTAATTTTTTCTGTTCTTCTGTAACGTTCGCGTCAATTGCTAATTCATCTTCAATCGAATTAACCTGGTCAATAACCTGTGCAGCTAATGCAGGAACCAATTGACAGCCTTTTTCATCATATAGCTTATATCCATTATATTCTTTCGGATTGTGGCTGGCAGTGATCATGATTCCACCAAAACAACCAAGATGACGTACCGCAAAGCTCAGTTCCGGTGTTGGACGTAAAGAATCAAATACGTAAGAGCGTATATTATTCTTTGCTAATAAATCAGCACAGTCAAATGCAAATTCTCTAGACATATGACGATTATCATATCCGATAGCTACACCCATATCACAAGCTTTTTCGCCGGCATTCTGAATATAATTGGCAAAGCCTTGTGTTGCTTTACGGATTGTATGAATATTGATCCGATTCGTTCCAGGACCTAGAATTCCACGCATACCAGCTGTCCCGAATTCAATATTCGTATAGAATGCATCATTTTTTTCCTGATCGGTCATTGAAGCCAGAACATCTTTATAACGAGGATCCAGATTTGGATGACCAATCCACTTTTCATATCTTTCATCAACTACAGACATAAACAATATCCTCCTAAAATCTATTAGTATTATATCACTATCCCTTTAAGAAGAAAACGTTTCCAATGAAAACTTAACCAATATAAAAGGCCGGTTCCCCAGCCTTTATAAATTCATAATTCTAATTAACCGATAATTTTCTGAGCACGCAATACTTCTTCGATAGCAGCGATAGCATCGTCTTCGTCTTCACCATTGCAGCTGATAGTAATTTCAGACTGAGTAGGGATACCTAAAGACATAACACCCATGATTGATTTCATGTTTACTTCGCGACCCTTGAAAGCTACGTTGATTTCGCTCTTGAATTTGCTGGCAGCATTAACAGCTACAGTTGCAGGACGTGCATGCAGTCCAACTGGATCGATAACAGTTACAGTAATTTGTTTCATGTTTTATTTTCCTCCTAATATGAATACTACAATAATTTTATGACAAAACATTGAATAAAACAATACTAAATTTATACAGTTATAATTCAAATATGAGAATATCATTCTCTTTTAATAATTGAGTAAATATACCACTTCCGGGAACCAGTGTACGCGTAAAAGATCCATCATAAACAAAGTTTAGACCACAGCTCGGTGAGTTTTTCTTTAAAAAGGCTACTTGCACCTGATGGCTCTTTGCTATTTCCAAAGCCTTCTTTGCACCTTTTTGGTAAAAAGATGTGTAATCATGGCCATCTTTTCCGATTACACGATTTCCTTGTATCTCACACGGAATACGTGGACACGGTAAACCACCTAACATTTCCGGACATACCATTATGATATTGTGGTTTTTTATTAACTCTTTTAAGATGGGGGAATTATTATTTCCCCCATCGTATTTACAATTACAGCCTAATAAACATGCACTGATCAGAACATTCATCGATCAATCAGTTCATTATACAATAATGTGTATGTATTTGCACTAGCATCCCAGGATACATCTGTATTCAGCGCATTTGTCTGCAACATATCCCAGTCTTCTTTACGATTGTAGAACACTTCAATTGCATAATACAAAGTATTGATCAGATCGTTGGAGTCGTATTTTTCAAAACTAAATCCGGTTCCACTCTTTTCGTATTCGTTATATGCATCAACTGTATCTTTTAAGCCACCGGTTTCACGAACAAGAGGTAGTGTGCCATATCGCATAGAAATCAACTGACTGATTCCACATGGTTCAAACAAACTTGGCATCAGGAACAAATCACTACCCGCATAAATGCGGTGTGCCAGGGATTCATTATATCCATAATAGAAACAGATCTTGCCCTTATTTCCATTCTCCAGTTCACGGAATTTATTCTCGATCGGTGCTTCTCCATTACCTAAGATCACTAACTGGATAGGCATTGCACACAAAGCATCCAGTTGTTCCATCATCAGATAGAATCCTTTCTGCCATGTTAAACGACTTACCACACCAACCAGCATTACATTCGGATCTTCATTCAGACCCAGTTCTCTTTGCAGAGCAGCTTTGTCTTTTGCTTTTTCTGTCTTAATATTGATCTTGTTATAGTGATAAGGAATCTCAGGGTCCGTGGCCGGATTCCACGTATCCGTATCAATGCCATTTACAATGCCCCACAGATCATATTTACGCATATTTAATACGGCATCCAAGTGTTCACCATATTGTGGTGTTAAAATCTCCTGTGAGTACGTAGGAGATACTGTCGTTACTTTGTCTGCATACAAGATTGCTGATTTTGCAAAGGAGATACCGCCATCAAATCGTACATTTCCGTTATCCAGCAAGTAATATGGCAGACCTAAACACGAATCCAGCATTTCCGGACCAAAGTTACCCATGAATGCCAGGTTATGGATCGTATATACAAAGCGAATGGCATTATAACGAGGATCCGTATCATGAGTTTCCTTGATCATACAAGGGATCATTCCTGTCTGCCAGTCATGGCAGTGAATAATATTCGGCCAGTAATTTAGCTGGTTCAACATTTCAATAACAGCTTTTTGAAAATACGCAAATCGTTCGCCGTCATCTTCATATCCGTATAAAGTATCTCTTTCAAAGTAACCTTGATGCTGTACAAAGAAGTAACATACATCCCCGACCATTTTTGAATAAATACGCACCGGTACTTCATGATAATTGATATTGACTGTAAATTCGCAGTCAAAATACAATTCGTTTTGATATTTTTCCCAAATCTTGCGATAGAGAGGGATACATACTTTTATCTCGTGACCTTTTTTAGCCAGTGCCTGTGGAAGAGATCCGCAAACATCAGCTAACCCGCCTGTTTTGATGAAAGGCAGGGCTTCACCAGATACCATTAAAATTGAAGCCATTAAATATTCTCCCTTCTGGCAATATATACAGGATTATCTTGCGTTCCTTCGATATCCTTTTTCTTGGAAATTTTTGTATGCTTGTCAACAATCGCATACTTCAATACAGAGTTTGGTGCAATGGTTACACCTGTACTGATAATACAATCTTCAACAATGGCACCCTTGCCAATTTTTACATTTCTTCCAATGACAGAACGAACAACTTTTCCACCGATTTCCGTACTGTTGCAAATCAATGATTTAGAAGCAGATCCATCTTTTAAATAGATTGCCGGCGCCGAATCATTTGTACGTGTATAAATTGGCCATTCCGGATTGTTTAGTGCCAGTATGTTCGCTTCATCCAGCAATGCCATGTTGCAGTCATAGTAAGATTTCAGATCGTAGATATAATAAACATTTCCACGATAAACAGTACCACGTACATTCAAAGTATCATTTTCACAATGATCACTGATGATATCCTTTAACCAATACATAGAACTTTCCTTACGTGCCTCTTCAATCAACTGCAGGAATAAGCTTTTCTTCATAATATAGGTTTCCAGAGAGATGTTGCGATTCTTATATTTACCTAAGTTCGGCTCAATTTTCTTAACACCTTTCTGACGATTCAATACCAATGTATCACAGTTAATATATTTTTCCTTTGCCTGATCTGTTGTCTGATAAAGAATAGAAATATCAGCTTCGCTCTCAATATGTTTTTGTAATAAATCGGAGTAATCAGCAATATATATGATATTTACCGGAGCAATTACTACATATTCGTTTTTATCAGCTTCCAGAATATCCATAACTTCATAATAACTGTCAATATCTGTAATGTAAGCTTTGTCATCTTCGTTAATCAAAGGAAGAAGATCCAGACTGCCATGCTTAGAGTTGATATTGTATTGACGAGCCCCTTCACTCAGATGATCGATAACCGGACGAATGTTTCCGTTCGCAAATAATTTGATAGAATCGATACCTGAGTTTGACATATTAGAAATCGGGAAATCAACTAAACGATAACGGCCTAAAAAATTATAAGCGGCTACCGGGCGAAATTTTTGTAATCCTTTTACCGAAATGTTCGGATCACTGATAGGAACAATACCTAATGCGCTACTCATAATCTTTATTCTCCTTTCTTAACATCTTTGGAAATCAAAGCGATGTCTTTACTATTTAAATCACCAACAACGGCACCTTCTTCTACAGAAACACCTTCTGCGATAATTGCACGGTAGACCTTAGCACCATTTCCGATTCTTGTACCTGGCATTAATACAGACTGCTGGATTTCTGCTTTTTCACCAACACGCACATTGTGGAATAAAACAGAGTCTTTTACTTTACCACGAACAATCGCACCCTGGTTAACATATGAATGTTCAATTAAACCGTTTGTGCTTGTGTAATGAGGCAATGCCGGAATATCTTCTGTATAAATTTTCCAGTTTGGATCATCCAGATTTAATTCATTGCTTCTGTCAATTAAATCCATATTGGCTTCCCATAATGAACTGATCGTTCCAACATCTTTCCAATAGCCTTCAAATGTATAGGCATATAAACGTTTCTTACTGTTTAAGAAATCCGGAATAATATCTTTACCAAAATCATGGCTGCTTCCTTCCACGTCTATATCTTTGATCAACGCATCTCTTAATTGTTTCCAGTTGAAGATATAGATACCCATGCTGGCCAGATTGGATTTTGGTTCTGCAGGTTTTTCTACGAACTCTGTAATTTTACCACTGTCATCTGTACTCATAATACCGAAACGACTTGCTTCTTCCCATGGAACAGGCATAACCGCAATTGTACAATCTGCATTATTCTTTTTATGTACGCTTAACATGTCAGAATAATCCATTTTGTAAATATGGTCTCCAGAAAGAACCAGGACATAATCCGGGTCAAACTCATCGATAAAATCAATATTTTGGGTAATTGCATCAGCTGTTCCTTGATATACATCAAATTTTGTGCCATCTTTTTCGCTTGGTGGTAATACAAATACACCACTGCCTCTGGAATCCAATCCCCAGCGCTGTCCGGCACCCGCATAGGCATTCAGCTGAACCGGTTCATACTGAGTCAAAACACCAACAACATCAATACCTGAATTTGCACAGTTACTTAACGGGAAATCAATAATACGATACTTTCCGCCAAAGTAAACAGCAGGCTTTGCGTTTTTCTGTGTAAGGTCAAATAAACGCGAACCACGACCGCCCGCCAAAATCATAGCGAGCATATTATCTTGTTTCATACTCTTCCTCCTAAAACGTATTACTTTATAGCAATTATATCACAGTTTTTGAAATTTACTATGCCAACTACAACTCAATGTAACCGGTTTAAAAAAACAGAGCTTGTGTTTCCACAAACTCTATTCGCTTCGTAATGCTTCGACCGGATCTTTTCGCGCTGCAATTCTTGCAGGAATCAAACCGGCGATGATCGTCAATACCAGACTTAATAAAATCAAGATGATTGCACCTTGCCAAGGCAGTTTGGCCAAATGAGAAACCCCGGCCAAATGATACACAATGGCATTGGCAGGTAAGATCAACAAGATTGTTATCAGGATACCCATAAGCCCGGCGGTTAGACCAATGATGAAGGTTTCAGCGTTAAACACACGTGATATATCTTTCTTGCTAGCTCCGATTGCACGCAGAATGCCGATTTCCTTTATTCTTTCCAATACGGAAATATATGTAATAATTCCAATCATGATGCTGGACACCACAAGCGAAACACTGACAAAGCCGATCAATACATAGCTGATCAAATTTATCACGTTGGTTACAGATTTCAACATTGTTCCAATCAGATCGTTATAGGTCAGAACATCACTTTCTTTTCCTTGGTCTTTTTTCATGGTATTGTAATCAGAAATCAGATCCGTTAATTTTTCTTTATCCTCAAAACTAGATACATACATCATGACAGCCGTCGGCTTATCATAGTCCACAACGCCAAGCTTTGTCATAACAGAATCATAGGTTGCATTGATGTTCTCATTATATGTAGCCATGTAAGACATTAATTCTTCTTGCGACATGGAAGCCAGCTGCATCTGTTCTTCGACAGAAAGACTGGATACATCAAAACTTTCCCCTTCCGTAAACTCTTTGCCCGTAAAAACATTGATGTTCGGATTCTCTCTTTGTTGCTTCACAATTTCACTGTTTTCAACATGTTCGATAACATAATCCTGCATATCTTTCGTATAGTAAACAGCTCCAAAGAATCTTCTTTGTGCCGTTGATTTTCCCGGACGGATGATACCGACCACTTTGACTTCCTTGCTGTTGGAAACAATCTTTTTCATAGCTTCTTTATCATCGCTGCGGTTGATCCATACCCCATTGACGTTTTCATACATATCACTGTTCAGGACCAAACGGAACTTCACATCCATCAATTCATCCATGGTATACGTCTTGGTTGGAATCTCTTCCAGCTCATCTGTATTTCCAGATACGAATTTCTGATAGCTTTTCACCAAGGAGTCCTGATCTAGTAAGCCCAGTGACAGTAAAGCATAATCACTGATTTCATTATTTTCATCTACCGCCAAAACAACCTCAGATTCATCTTTTGGCCAGTGGCCAGCTACTAACTCAAACTCATCGTCACGAAGTTTTTTCGATTCCGGCAACATACACCATACATCCTGCCCATCATTCATACTTGTCATGCTAAATTGACCTGTTGCATTCAGCATATCACTGAGACCAAGCCTATCCAGCATACCATTCGGGCTCACCTGAACAAGTCCAGAATCTGTATCCTCGTTGAACACCTGTAGTTTCAGATCATAGCTGTATTCAATTGCTTTTGTATAATCCCGGAATTTTTTCCCTTTATCGCTTTCTACATATTTCTTAAAGCTTGTAAGATTATTCTTCTTGGAAGAAGATACCGAATCTAGTATATCCGCTACCATAGGATATGTATAAATTTTGTCATCTTCATGACTTTCATGCTTTTCCTGCATATCCATCATTGTTGTCATCATAACCGTCATGTCTAGAGCATTTGCTTGGATTTCAATCGGATAACTAGCCATTGTGTCGTTTTCAACCGTATCAATATATGTCTGCATTCCATTAGATAAGGACAGAATCAATGCAATACCGATAATACCTATGCTTCCGGCAAACGATGTCAAAAAGGTTCTTGCTTTTTTGGTCATCAAATTGTTCATGCTTAGAGACAGTGCGGTCCCCAATGACATGGAAGGACGTTTTAATTGTCCCTCATGATCTTCCATATCTTTTTCTGTGGCCGGATTCGTATCGCTTAACACTTCTCCATCCAGCAACCGTATAATTCGTGTTGCATATTGATCAGCTAGTTCCGGATTGTGTGTAACCATAATAACCAGTTTCTCTTCAGATATTTCCTTTAATAAATCCATAATCTGAATGCTTGTTTCAGAATCTAGAGCCCCTGTTGGTTCATCGGCCAGAACAATGTCCGGATTATTGATCAATGCACGAGCGATTGCCACACGCTGCATTTGTCCACCGGATAACTGGGTCGGCTTTTTATACATCTGATCTTCCAAACCTACTCTTTTCAAAACATCCTTGGCTCTTTTACGCCTCTCTTCTTTTTCAACACCGGTCAGCGTCAAAGCCAGTTCCACATTTGACAGAACGCTTTGATGCATGATCAGGTTGTAACTTTGAAAGACAAATCCTACCCTGTGGTTCCGATACGTATCCCAGTCTTGATCACTGTACCTTTTTGTTGATCGTCCATTAATAACAAGATCTCCACTGGTATATTGATCCAAACCACCAATTATATTTAAAAGAGTCGTCTTCCCACACCCACTTTGTCCAAGAATAGCCACAAATTCCTGATCTCGGAATGAAAAAGACACGCCTTTCAATGCATGTACTACTTCGTCTCCAGTTACATAGTCTTTCACTATATGCTGACAATCCAACATATATTTCACCTCATTTCAATCAATAATTAATATATCATAAAATATAAAAACAGGCATATATATGCCTGTTTTTAATAAGAATCATATATTTTTCTATTCAATGACAAATTCTTTCTTCCACAGACCATGCAGATTACAATATTCATATACTGTTGCATTGCCTGCTTTACCTGTTACGTCAAAGACAGCCTCCGGTGCTGTATCAGGAATTAAAGTTTTCTTATCGACCGTTCCATCTGCATATTCAACCCAAATTGCAGTAATATAATGTTTTTCGAGCATCGGATGTGCCACATCCCCAACGACAACTTTCAACAAGTTTCCATCTTGAGATACAGCCGGTACATGTTTTTCTGCAGCAGCATCGACTTCCCCTGCCTTTAAAACACGCATTTCTTTGCCACAACAAGTCGGAATACAGTTTCCTTTTCCGAGTGTTAATTCGTATACGTCTTGGCATACAGTACATTTTAATAATTTCATAATAATATCTCCTCTTGATTATTTTTATTATATCATGCCTCAAATGAGATATACTATTAATATGACCAAACTCTTTCAAGTTTTGGATGTTGATGCATATCATCTTCATATAGAAATTAAAGAGGCATGTACCCTTCCAGTGCTAAAACGGGCTCTCGGTTTTTATAAAACTCGCATGAAATATATTCAGTCTATGGAACCCATCCATGCACAGTATGAGGCCAAAGAACATGTTATCGTTATTTTTCACACACAAGATACAAAACGAGAATTTAAAAGCCCTGTTAACATTGTTTATGAAGATGAATATCTTCTCATTGCCAATAAACCACCGTTTTTACTTGTACATAGCGACGGTAACACCACCGATACTTTATCAGCAAGGATCCAGAGTTACCTATTTGATAACGCCTGGCCTCACAAAGTCCAAGCTGTTCATCGAATCGACACAGAAGCTTCCGGTCTGGTTCTTTTCTGCAAAAATCCTGCATTTCAGGCAAAGCTCGATGAGATGATGCAACAACACACTTGCATAAAAGAATATCGATGTCTTGTCCAAGGAAAGTATCCATATAAGAATAAAACCATCGAACTTCCCATATCGAGAAATCGACATCAGTCCGGTGCCATGATCGTGCATCCGAACGGAAAACCGTGCCATACGCAAGTGAAACGCATTCAGATCTATGAAAAGAAAACACTTCTCACTGCACAGATTACCACTGGAAGAAAACATCAGATTCGTTTACATCTGGCTTCTACAGGTTATCCAATCATCAACGATCGTATATACGGAACCGTTATCAATGAAAAAGGATTGTTGTTGCAGCACTATCATTTTTCCTTCCAGCATCCTTATACGTTCCAGACAGTGAATGTGTCTATCCCTATGGAGAAAAGAATGGAAGAATGGTTGTATACCAAATCGCATAGCCTTTAAAAAGGCTGACACCAACTCCAATACTCATACACGTAAGAAACGGAATCATCGATTGTTTTCGTTTCTTTTTTATGAACAACCATATAAAAGCAATAAACAAAGAAATACACATGGCCACCATCATTCGATAACACCCCAGCAGAGAACCATAATAAAAAAAGAAGCCGACATCCGCACTGCCGATCCAGTCTCTGTGCCAAAGATGCATAAACAAACCAGGCAGTCCGTAAAGACAAGCCCCTGTGACCGATTCCCATACAGGAACCGGGTATACTGTCAACATACCAATACCGACAGGCAGTAGAACAAGGATCCACCATCGAGAAATAAAATACGTGCGCATGTCCTGTATACCGATTGCCACCAGCATACTATAAAAAAGGACCTTCATACCTTTCAGTATAAAAGTCCTATGTGAATAAATCCTTATAAACCGGCAATTTCAAATATTTTTACCGGCATTTCCAAATTTAGTTCCGAAAGATCCAATTTATATGCAATTAAGGAATAAGTACGTTTATTGCCTCGATATCCATATTTATGATCCCCTTCCAGAGGATGTCCATAATAGCTCATCAACGCACGGATCTGGTGGAATCGACCTGTCAACAGTTCGATCTCACATATGCAGAAAGCCTCTTCCTCTTTCAAACAACGTACATACATCGCTGCTTTCTTAAATCCCTCTTTTTCAACCGGACTGACAAGGGCTTTGGTTCCCTCTTTTTTTATATAAGCCTGGTACAACTCTTCCGTTATTTGTCCACAGACTTTTGCCTGATAGTATTTATGTATTCGCCGCTCAGCGATAGCCCGATTGATCATGCGCAGGGTTTCAGCATTTTTACACCCAATTAACAATCCTTCTGTGTTTCTATCCAGACGCTGGCAAATGGCAGGAGCGAAACTATGTTCATGCACATCATATTCATTTTTATCATATAGATACTTACGCATTCTAGATACAACACAATCGCCATGCTTCTCATCACTTTGTGATAGCATTCCAGCCGGTTTATGAATGATCAATAAATTGGAATCTTCATAAAGAATATGTAACCGACCGTTTCCGTTCGGGATTTCTCGCTGTTTTCTCTCCAGACAATCCGGTGGTAGAAACAAAAGGATTATATCCCCCGGCTGCAAAATTTGATTATACAAGCAGCGCTTGCGGTTGACTTTGATTTTTTTATTCCGAATCCCTTTATACATCATGGATTTTGTCAGTTTCGGAAAGGTTTTCAACAAGAACTTATCCAGTCTCTGACCAGCATCATTAGCTCGGATTTCTATTTGTTCCATATATACTCCACGCTTTCCAGTAAGGAGCCAAAAACAGGTGCTCCTGTCTTTCGCAAACGCAGCTCGCTTTCATGCCCGGTCGTAACCAAAACGCATGGACAATGCACCTGGCTGGCCACTTCATAATCATGAACCGAATCCCCGACAAACCACAATGCATCTTCTTTATACTGTTCTTTCATTTCCCGTGCTAATTCAGCTTTGCTGCGAGCATAAATATTACGGATGCCCCATATTGAATCCAGTTGTGTCTCTATGTCAAACAGATGGATCTGATCAAGCAGATAGTCGATTTGGCTTGCCGATAAAACAATCTGTTTCATTCCCCGTTTCTTTACAGTCTTTAAAGCCTTTAAGGCATCTTTCTGCAACGGGCAGTGCAAGCTTCGGACCTGGTAATAATCCATATATTCAGCAGCCAGCTGACTATAGGGTGTTTTTGAAAAATCAAAGCCGGCCTTTTTGTAATAATCTTGTATTGGAAACCGAAAAACCTCTTTGTACTCATCAATCGTCTGAAGCACAGGAACCTGATACTTATCCAGCAAAACATTTATACATTCAAAACATAGCTCTAGATCATCGAATAAGGTTCCGTTCCAATCCCATACAATTCTTTTCATATCGTAGATTATATCAAAGATTGATCCAGACTTATACTTGAATATTTAAATATTTTGTGAAAAAAATCACTTTTAAAAGGACTTAACCTACGTTATAATAAATTTAGTATATTAGGAGGAATTATGAGAGGAGTTTATAATTCGGTGACGGATCTTCGTCGTAAGGTATTTGCAGCTATTGCAGATATGGCCTACGACGATGATACGAACTACGCCAAGAAAATGGAAGAGATTCCGTTCAAAATCTTACCTGGAACTAAAGGACAGTATCGCGATAATATTTTCTTAGAACGCGCTATTATCGGTGAACGTTTACGCTTAGGTATGGGCTTACCGGTTCGTGATGGATCTGAAGTAGGAGCAATTTCTGATGGAATCGAGAAAAGTACGATTTCCACAAAATATTATGATGCTCCATTAGTAAATATTATCAAGTTTGCATGTAATGCATGTCCGGAGAAGAAAGTCATAGTTACAGATAACTGTCAAGGCTGTTTATCTCATCAGTGTACAGAAGTTTGTCCAAAGAAAACAATCAGCATTGTTGACGGACACAGCTATATTGATCAAACAAACTGTATTCAATGTGGACGATGTACGGATGCTTGCCCTTACCATGCTATCATTAAAATTGAAAGACCATGTGCTACCAGCTGTGGTATGAATGCTATTCATAGTGATGCAGATGGTAAAGCAGAAATCAATTACGACAAATGTGTTAGCTGTGGTCAATGTTTGGTAAATTGTCCATTTGGTGCTATTGTCGATAAAGGACAAATTTTCCAGACAATTTATGCAATGAAGGAAGGTTACGAAGTAATCGCAGCCATTGCCCCTGCTTTTGTTGGACAATTTGGTCCAAAAGTAAGTCCGGAACAAGTAAAAGCCGCTTTAAAAGAACTTGGTTTTGCTGATGTTGTTGAAGTAGGTATCGGTGGTGACTTATGTACAATTGATGAAGCAAATGATTTCTTATCTAAAGTTCCTAATGAATTGGACTTCATGGCTACCAGCTGCTGCCCGGCCTGGTCTGTAATGGCCAAGAAAGAATTTCCGCAGTTTGCCAAGAATATTTCAATGGCTTTAACCCCAATGGTACTGACCGGACGCCTGATCAAACGCGACAAACCTAATTCCAAAGTTGTATTTATAGGCCCATGTGCTGCTAAAAAATTAGAAGCAAGCCGTCGTTCAATCCGCAGTGACATCGACTTTGTGTTAACTTTTGAAGAAGTTATGGGTATGTTCCAGGCTAAGAATATTGACTTGGAAAATATTGTAGGCGACGAACCAATGGACAAGTCCACTAAAGCAGGTCGTCAGTTTGCCGTGACTGGTGGTGTAGCTGCATCGGTAAAAGAATTGATTGAAAAGGAACACCCAGGTACAGTTGTCAAGATCCAGGCCGCCGAAGGTCTAAAGAATTGCAAAACAATGCTAATGATGGCCAAAGCCGGGCGGTTAAACGGTTATCTGTTGGAAGGTATGGGTTGTCCTGGAGGATGTGTTGGTGGTGCCGGTACATTACAGGCTATTCCTAAATCCAGTGCTCTTGTTAAGAGATATGCAAATTCGGATGATATGAAGACAGCCGAAGAATCTTCTTACTCCGATCTTGTTCATGAATTAGTAAATAGTTAATACAAAAAGGAGCTTTAACGAATCGTTGATATTCCAAAGTCAACGCTGCGTTATCTGCTCCTTTTTTTATTGTCGAATTTTTATCGTAGATATTTATTTTTTGCGGCCATTGGGTATTTAGCGTGTTTCTCCATTGGAGTGAGTACTCCCAATCCGCATTGTTAACGCTTGTTATTGTAGTTGTCGGTGTATTCAGTGATTATTTGAACCACATCTTCACAGCTACTGAATTTATATTTGTAATAACGCTTTCTTTAAAGATCCTCCAGAATCCTTCCATCGGGCCATTATCAATGCATTTCCCCACCCTGGACATGCTTTGGATCATTCTTTGGTCCAGAAGTTTCTGATGGAAAACGTTGCTTGTATAGTGAAAGCCCCGATCGCTATGGACTATTGGATGGGCATCCGGATTCATCTTTACCGCCTTCTTGAAGGTTTCATAGACCAATGGATTGTTGTTGCTGTCCCCGATCACATATGCCACGATGCGCCTGGTTCTCGGCCTGAAGTCTTTCGATCTCTGTCATTTCTTCAACTGGTTTTGAACGTCCTCACTGGTCAACGAGATCATCGACCTCATTTGCTTTTCGCGATTCCTTTATTTATATACACCTATAGAGTCGCTAATGGCTTTAAGCGATTCACCGCTTTCCAAATGGCACTTTACTGCGTTCAGTTTTTATTCAGCTGGTGTTCTTCGTCCCATTTTAAAGCCTCCCAGATAAACAGTTTTATTATTTCAACTGTCTACCTAGGAGGCAGCATATCATTAACAGTTGGACCGGTCATCTTTACTGATCTGTCGTTTTAGTTGTAATCTTGTCAATTTTACATAACAGCCTATTCTTTTATTTGTTTTAAAATTGCTTCCATGACCGGTTCGAAACCAGTTTTTTCTGTGCTGCTTACCGCATATATCTCTTTTAATGATGTGTGAGCCTGATTCGAAATTCGTTTGAGCGAGCGAATACGATGCGTCTTAGGTACCTTATCAATTTTAGTTGCAACAATAATATATGGTATTTTTAAGCATCGGACATATTCCACCATATCCAGATCATCTTCCGTTGCATCATGTCTTGCATCGATCAAAATAACTACGCAAGCTATCTGTTCTCTTTTCGTGAAATACTCATCCATCATCTTGCCCATTTGGATCAGCATAGATTTGCTCATACGGGCATAACCATAACCCGGCACATCGACCAACATCCACTGATCATTAATCGCAAAAAAGTTGATCAGTCGGGTCTTTCCGGGGGTATTGCCGACATAAGCCAGTTTTTTTCTTTGACATAACGCATTGATAAAACTGCTCTTACCGACATTAGATCGTCCCACTACTACAATTTCAGGCAGGTCGGATTGTGGCCATTCTGCCTCTTTTGTAGCACTTGTAACAAATTCACACTTCATTATTCCTGTACCAATGCATGCTTCAGTACTTGTTTAACTGAAGTGACCGGAACGAAATGAACATTGTCTTTGACTTCTTCCGGAATCTCGTCTAGATCCTTGACATTCTCTTTAGGAATCAGAATTGTCGAAATACCAGAACGATAGGCAGCTAGTGATTTTTCCTTTAATCCTCCGATTGGCAATACATTTCCACGTAATGTAACCTCGCCAGTCATGGCCAGATCAGCTTTCACCGGAATATTGCTAAAGCAGGAAACCAAAGCTGTGGTCATCGTGACTCCAGCACTAGGCCCGTCCTTAGGCACTGCTCCTTCCGGCACATGAACATGGATATCACAATTTTCAAAATCCTTTGGATCAATATGATATTCTTTTGCATGTGCTTTGATATAATCCAGTGCAATATTAGCACTTTCTTTCATTACATCACCTAGCTGACCCGTTAAGATCAGATGACCTTTACCTTCGAAACGATTGGCTTCAATTTGCAGTATATCACCACCGAAGTTCGTATATGCAAGTCCGGTAACTGTACCTACCTGATTTTGTTTTTCTTTACGGCCATAATCCACTTTTTCATGTCCCAGCCATTCATTTACACGTTTTTTGGATAAACGTATAGATTTCACATTATCCTTCAGAATAGCCAGAACTGTTTTACGACAAATATTACCGATCGTTCTTTCTAACTGACGCACACCGGCTTCTCTGGTGTAATAACGGATCAGATATAAGATCATGTCATCGGAAATCTTCAACTGTGATGGTTTTAAACCATTTTCTTTCAATTGCTTTGGTAGCAGATGCTCTCTGGCAATATGTGTTTTTTCTACATCTGTATAACTTGATAGCTGGATAATTTCCAAACGATCACGTAAGGCCGCCGGTATATTTTCCAGATAGTTTGCCGTTGCGATAAACAAAACTTTCGATAAGTCATACGATTCTTCAATATAATGATCCGAGAAGAATTCATTTTGTTCCGGATCTAATACCTCAAGCATCGCACTGGACGGATCTCCTTTATAATCCGATGCCATCTTATCAATTTCATCAATCAGGAATACTGGGTTCACCACGCCTGCCTTCTTCATTCCTTGAATAAAACGTCCCGGTAATGCACCTAAATACGTTCTGCGGTGTCCACGGATTTCTGCTTCGTCACGTACACCACCTAAGGAAATCTTTACAAACTTTCGGTCTAATGCACGAGCCACGCTTTTTGCTAAACTTGTCTTTCCGACACCCGGCGGCCCTACCAGACATAAAATTGGAGCTTTTAAAGAATTGGTCATCTGTTTCACAGCAAGATATTCCATGATACGTTCTTTTACTTTTTCCAAACCATAATGGTCTTCATCCAATATCGACTGTGCCAGATTCAAATCTGTAATATCGACTGTTTCCTGCCACCAAGGGAGATCCATCAACCAGTCAATATATGTTTTAATAACACCGGTCTCTCCACTAGCCATAGGAAGCATCTCGTATCTTGATAATTCATCCAGAACCTTTTTACGAATAGCTTCCGGATATGGATTCTCTTCCAATCGTTTACGGATGCGATCAGCATCCCGATCCTGTTCAGCAATATCTCCCAGCTCCTCTTTGATTGCATTCAGCTTTTCACGGAGATAATAATCTTTCTGCCCTTGATCAATACGTTGTTTCACCGTTTCATTGATTCTTTGTTCAACTTCCGACATCTTTTTTTCTTTTTCCAGATCCTGCAGCAGCATTTCCAATCGGTCATTAATACCTAATTGCTCCAGGTACTCCTGTTTTCTCTGTAAAGATAGCCCTAATGTCGGAACAGTCTTATCACTGATCATATCCGGACCAAGACCTTTAGAGTATTCCATCATCAGATCTTTCGTTACATATTTTTCAATTTGTGTAAAACTTTCAAACGCATTGACAACCAGTCGCATCAAGGCTGCTTCTTCCATTGCATCCTGTGATACACTGTCAAGAATATCAACCAACGCCAGTTCACTCTTATCATCCTGGATCCAGTCTTGTATTGCAGCTCTTTTAACACCTCTGAATTTTACACGGATATAATTGTCAAATCGGCGGATATGACGAATTTCACAAAGTGTACCCATTTTATAAATATCATCCATTGTCGGATTATTTGTAGTAATATCTTTTTGTGATACAAGAACAACATAGTTCCCATAATGCATTTGGCCATTATCAACTGCGTCCAGTGATGGTTTCCGTCCTACATCAATTACAATATCCTGATCAGGAAATACAACAACTCCGCGCGTGCATATTAATGGATATGTCTCATTCATCTAATCACCTGCCCTTGTCTGTGAATTATGTTTATTTTATTCTAAAAAAGACGCCATGCGCCTTTTTAGTTTACTACTTTACACTAGCTTTAATCAATTCTAATGCTTTTTTCTGAGCCAGATCATCCTTCATGTTCTCAGCTGGCAATAAACGACGGATCTGATCCACTTCCATGGAATACAAATCAGACATTTCTTTGTACTCGTTTTCAATATCTTCTTCCGTTACTTCAATATTTTCAGCTTTGACCACTGCATTCAATACAAGAGAGGACTTGATACGGCTTTCTGCTTCTGGAGCCATCTGTGCTTTCATAGCATCAGCTGTTTGAGAAGTGGCTTTCAGGTATTGTTCCAAAGTATATCCGGAACTCTGCATCTGCCGAGCAAAGTCATTATACATACCTTCAACTTCAGCATCGATCATTGCCTGAGGAATATCTACTTTTGCGTTAGCTGTAACAGCATTGATAATGGCAGCACTGAATCCATCTTCTGCATCATTTTCTTTTCTTTTCTGCAGTTCTTCACGTGTGACTTCTTTATATTTTTCCAGTGTCTCCACTCCGTCACGCTTTAACATTTTGATCAGTTCATCATTTACTTCCGGTAATTCTTTGTATTTAATGTCGTGTGCAGTAACAGTAAATACAGCGTCTTTGCCAGCCAGATCCTTTGCTTGATAATCTTCAGGGAATGTAACTTCTACATCCTTTACATCATTGGTCTTCATACCGACAACTTGTGCTTCGAATCCAGGAATAAATGAATTAGATCCTAACACCAAAGGATAATTCTCAGCAGAACCTCCATCAAAAGCAACACCGTCTACTTTACCTACGAAATCAATAGTTACTTCATCTCCGTCCTGCGCTGCTTCGCCATCTTCACGAAGTACCCAGTCAGCATAGCGGTTCTGTACATTTTTGATTTCATTTTCAACGTCTTCATCCGTTACAGTTGCATCTACTTTATGAATATCCAAGCCTTTGTATTCACCTAGTTCTACTTCCGGCATGACAACGATATCAAATGTCAATGTTACGCTTTCATCGTTGGCATCTTTGTAATCCAAAGTAGGACGAGCTACAACTTCTAAGTTATGTTCATCAATACCTTGTCTTAATGCTTCATTGGCAATACTATCCACTGCCTGTCCGTAAATATATTCTTTAGAAACCTGTCGACGGATCAATGCATCAGGTACTTGTCCCTGACGGAAGCCTTTTACATTGATGTTTTTCTTTACATTGTTAAATGCTTTTTTCTGCGCCTTTTTCCAGGAATCTCCATCTACTACAACTTCCAATGTTCCTTCTGAATGCTCGTTTAAAGTCCAATTCGTTTTCATGATTCTTCTCCTCGTCTTTCAATCAAAAGCGGCTGTTCCGCAACATCCTGCAGTCCTTTTTTTTCGGAAAATACCGTAAACTCATCTAGTTGACCGAACGCTTCGCTTACCAATCTGACAATTGACTTTGCAATTGCTCTTGGATCCAGTTCTTCAAAATCGAACGGTCGATTTTCTAGAATCTCCTGCTTCAGCAATCGATGACAGAACCGGCAAAATGTCGGATTATCATTGGAAAACCAGTCATCAAACAGCTGCTGGATCTGAATTACCGTATCATCTTCATCCGTCATACGGATTGCACTTGGAATAAATGTAATCTCCAAGCCGGATTTCTTTATATGATAAGGTGTATCGATTTTCTGCTCCATCAAGCTTTCAATCAATTCTCCTTTTATTTCATCCAGTAAGTATGTAGAATCCAATAGTGTCTGCACTTCATTGCTGTACATCCTTAAATTCATTTTGGAAAGATGCATCACCGCCAACTCCTGCTGTGACTGATTTCCCTGGATCAGACTTTCCAGATCCGGTACTTTTTCCGGCTGAGGCAGTTCTTCCAGGCAAATCTGACGGTAATCCCTTAAAGGCTTTTCAATCTCTGCCGGTACATACGGCATGCTCAATTCTTCATCGATCAGCTGTAAAGCGGCTTCAAAATGATTTTCTCCTATCTCTTTCGATATTTGTTCAAGAAGCGATTGATAATATGAATTCACATATCCTCCTAGCGAAACATTATAAGTTTATCATAAAGGATTTCAATAATCAATCAATCACGATTCATTGATTTCCTTCTTTTTAAAACGAGCTGTAAGCACTCTGTCACCTACTGATTTTTTCCGAATAAACTCGGTTTTTCGTCCTCTTTCGTTGTACCAGCCTATAAATTCATATCCTTTCTTATAAGCCGGTTTAAATATAATGGTCGAATCTTCGAAAGTATATGTCGATGGATTGCTTCGGGCATGATACCCTCCATCCGTATTATAGGTGATCGTATATGTCAACAATTCCCATTTTGCATATAATGTACAAGACTCATGAATGATCTGGCTATGGTCATACGGAAACAGAAATCTCGGATCCCAGTACCATCCCTGAAAAGAATAGCCAATACGCATCGGTATCAGAATTGGTGGCAGGGTCCCATCCGGAAAGGCAGCAATAGAATTCAAACGTCCTCCTCCGTTGGATTCAAAAGAAACGATCGGTGTAGAAACAAAATGCGCTACTAGCATGACAGGCTCTGTCAATCCACCCGGTACACTCGTAACCGGTTTTCCATCCATTGTCCACTCTTTAAAGCGCATATCCTTCTTACGCGCCGGTTCCAATACGACCTCCCTGGATTCGGCACTGACAAAACGAGGGTTTTTTCTAGAATTTACGCCCCCGTTCAGCTGATATAGTATCGGGTACCATATGGGTACCCATTTATCGTATAAAGTTGTAACTCTTGGTAAAATTCCACCCGGATTGACTCTCTTTTTTCTCTCCGGATCGACATACCATCCAGCAAATTTATAACCTTTTTTTTCCATTTTTTATTCCCCATTGAAATTAGAAACTGTTTTTGATAAAATAACTGTGCTGTCCTCTTAGCTCAGTTGGATAGAGCAATCGCCTTCTAAGCGATCGGTCGGGGGTTCGAATCCCTC
>AUXO014429553.1_pt1 | contig 24068 bp, 3 predicted proteins | sample 768731 | NCBI WGS metagenome assembly AUXO01 (sample SAMN02715735, study PRJNA202380) | gut metagenome | biome: sheep rumen | host: Ovis aries | place: New Zealand: Palmerston North | reverse complement strand
TTAATTACAGTAGTTTTTCCACTACATTCTCCACCTTCAAAGGTAATAAATCCCTTCATTTCCATAATTACTTCTCCAATAAAAAACATTTGTTTATATTATACAACATTTCTCCTTTTATTAACATAATAAAAGTCATTTTTTGTATTATCATATTTTGGCACCACTCTTTATGTAAAATAGTGCCATTTTGGCACCATTACTTTATCTAAATGGTGCCAAATAAAAAAGGAGTGCAAATGCTCTTGCTTGAGCATAACACTCCTTTTCGTTTGTAGCTGTTATTTCACTCCTATTAGTTTGGAGCACACACTCCTTATAATTTGAAGTTTACATTTATGGTTCACTCCTTATAATTTAGAGAACCCTTTTTTTATTATATTTTAATACTTATGCACTAAAAATATAGTAAGAATGATTCATATTAGAAATATCCTGTATTTCACCTTTAAATTCTAAGATTACAGGTTTTCCATTGCATATTATCAATCCATTAAACGAATTATATTCAACTAATATATTAGCATCTATAATTATTCTTGATAATAATTTCGAATTAGAGAATGCATAATCACTAATTCTAGTAACAGTGTATACTATACCTTCATATTCTATACTATTACTTATAGTAAATATGTTTTCATAACCTTCTACTACTCCAGCATTTAGCTTAGCTGAGAAAATAATATTCAAACTATTATCATCATTAACCATATAACAAATATTATTTGTATAAATATAAAATTTATTATCTTTTTTAGTTAAATATACTTTTTCGCCATAATTTAAATTATCAATGTCGCCATCTGCAAATTCTAGCAATAAATTTTCACATCCAATAAATGTATATTCCTTTAAAATGCTAGTTGATGAAATTTCAAATTTAGAAATGTATTTAACAGATTGGAATAAATAATCATTTAATATAGTAGCATCTTCTCTAATCTTAACGATATCAATATTTATAGCAGATGTAAATAATATACCATCAAGAATATATTTTTCTTGATCCATATCATAATATTTACGGTATAAAATACCATCGCCACCAGCTAGTGCTGATTTATATTCATAACTAAATGAATCGTTTTGTGGAGTATCCTTATTAATGTCGATTGAAGTAATATTTATACATCCCTTAAACGTATTTGGATATATAATTGTATTATTTGCTAATATAATTTCTTCAATACTTCTACAGCCCATAAATGCATAATTACCAACATTAATAACATTAGATAAATCTAATATCTTTTCTGTATATGCTTCAACCATCGCATAGTTTAATATTTGCTTAGCATTAGATATTACTTTAGATGGATTTGTAACATTAAATCCGCATACAAGAGTTGAATATAAATCATCTGCTGATTTAGAATATAATGCACCATCAATTATTTTATAACGTTGATCATCATTTTCGTAATCAAGTAATTTTATATCCTTAAGCTCTCTTATTGCATAGAATGATCCGCCTCTTATATCTACATAAGTTGATGGAATATGTATTACTTTAATAGTTTTTCCAACAAATGCAAATTCCTTAATACCATAAACATCAATTTGATTTATCTTTTTTGGTAATGCAACATCATAATCTTTTCCATTATATCCTGAAATATATAATTTATCGTCAATCAAGGTAGTTTCAAAATTCGATTCATCAGTTTCAAAAGATGGAGTGAAATATATATCAATTATCAAGTTCTCACCTATCATATTGAATTCTAAATCCAATTTATCATTATTTGTAAGATTGTAATAAATCATACCATTTTCAAGTAATTCATCTACAACATATGATTTATCATTTATATTAAGATATTCATAATACTTCCTAGTTGAACACATAACAATCTTATACATTTCGTAATTCTTTACATTAATATAATCCTTCAATGATACTTCTTTTCCTTCGGGAATACTATCATTATAAATATTATATACGTCTCCACTATAATGTTGATTGATACTCAATTTATGCTTTTTTGCACCAAAAACTATTTGTCCATCAACCATACACCAATCATTTGATGTAAATGCTTTTAAATAATATCCTGATTTAAGAATATTTTTACTTATATTTTCAAAATATACAGTCGCTTTTGAATGAAAAGCCAGAGAACTTATATTTTGCGATTTTTTAGAAGAAACAATATACGTTACATCAACAGGATAAGTCATTTTAAAAGCATATGAACCTATATATTCAACATTTTCAGGAATATAAATTTGTGTACCAGAAGATAAAATTGCTCCTGCAAATGCACTATTATCTATACGCTTTAATGTCTTTGGAAGAGTAATTTCGCTCACAAAACTTGTATAAGTTCCACCATATGCATTAGAACCTATTTCTACAACAGGTTTACTATCAATATATTCAGGAATCAATATATTGTAATTACTATTTTGTATATATATCTTATTTATTTTTATTCCATCATTGATTACTTCATAATCAAATTTTTGTGGTGATATTCTATAAACTTGACCTTCAATATATATGTTACAATCTGGCATTTCAAAAGATAATGAATCATCAATATTTATTTCTTGATTATCATATTTAACTTTAATGAATAATGGTACATAGTTATCCTTGATTTTTATCTTAATAATATCCCCTATATTACCGATGGTTTCCATATTAACCAAGTAATCCTTTAATTCATCAGATACAACAATATTATAAGTATGGATACCGTAAGGTGTATCATCAATAAAGTACCATTTATGCGCAGTAAATATAGAACTATAATAATTCCTAATCAATTTATTTGAATATTTAGAATACATATAAATTTCAAGCGATGAATCGAAATTAATATCATTAAAATTATAATCTGGATTATCAATAACAATATATTTAATACCCTTAGACTCAAATTTATTTATTGTGATTTCATTTACATTTAATCCAAATCTAACGCCTATATATCCTTCTAATATTGCACCATTTGATATATATTTTGTATTAATATATATTTTTCCATCCTTTGTTTTTGTTGTTTTATATGTAATACTATAATCTTTTGATGTTAATAGATTGTTTTCATATAAATAATTACTATTATCATTTACATCAAAAGTAATATTAGGTACATTAATAAATGATTCACCATAGATATTCTCTAATTTTGAATTAAAGATTACACATTCTAAAGAATCAGAGTTTGAAATAGCATACCTATTTATGGTTTTAATATTAGAGTATAAATAATAGTCTTTATTTAATTCTCCTGCTTTAACTAATATAGAATATTCATTATTTTCATCTTTTTCAAGCAATGAAGAATCACTTCCATAATTAGATGGATTAATGCTTTTATATTTTTGATTTTGACTATCAACTATGAAATTATGAACATTTTTAGTGAATGCATTATCATCTATTTTAATGATATTCTTTCCAATATAAAGATTATCTATATTTTGATTAAAGCTATTTGTCAATATTTCATCTACTACAACACCTTGATAAGTATCTGGAATTAATATATTAGAATTATTTCCATAATAGCTAAATACAGAATAATTATTTCTAGAATTATAAACATAATTCAAATTATTTGAATCTATTAATTCTGGATTTAATTTTAATGTATATTCAACAACAAATTCTTTATTTGGATCAATATTAGTAGGAACTATAAAATGGAAGTTTGAAATGACGAATGTTTGTTTTTCGTTATAATATACATCATCATCAACAATACCAGATTCATAATTTTTAAATCTAAAGTATGAATATGAAATACTATCTAATGTGTATTTTTCGGAATAATCTATAGCCATTTCAATACTATCACTAGCTTTACATAATTTTTTATTAATGTAATATGCACTATCATTGGCAGAACGAACTCTTATCTTATACTCTACTGGTTTTGTAGTTATCTCTAGCTTAACAACAGTATTTGGCATTTCGAAAATAACATCAAGCTTATAATCATGGTTTACAGGATTAATCTCAGGATTAATTTTATCTTTACCTCCATGAATATAAATATCATCTAACATATATTCATCTTTAAAAGTAATTCTTAAACTAATAATATCATTATGAGCAAATTGTCCGATTGATTGTTCAGTTGAATCAATTTTTATATATTCAATGTTTTCAATATTACTTGCATCGCCATTAAGTAATGCATTTCCAATTAATTCCATTTGATTGTTTTCATCAAATTTAGAATCATAAATTAATAAATCGTGAGTTTTCTTAAATGCTCTATTAGTTCTAGTATATTCAATTGTAAATGTCTTACTTACATCATTTAATAAGCTTGTTTTATTAACAATACCTAAATTTATATTTTTAGTAAAAACAGACCAGAATGATAATTTTCTATTTTGTTTAAAATTATATGAAATATCAATTTTAATACCATCTTCAAAATAGTCATTATTCAAATATATATAGCCATTATACATAAATAGTTTAGCATTATCTCTATTTTCACTAGATAAATATTCCGCTAAATTCTCACTAGAAATAACAGGGCAATTGAAATATTCACCATCAATATAATAAATAATGTTATATAAAAGACCATTAGATGAATCTCTCAATTTAGCAAAAGCATCATCTGTAACATCAATTGAATCTATATTATATTTTTCATTAATCGGATTTAAGCCTGTATGGTTAAAACTAAATGAAGCTTGTGACGAAACATCAAAAAATTGTCCTACAGTATAATCAAATTTATCATTATTATCTAAATATTTTGTTACATCAATTCTAATAAAATCTTTATGTTCTGTATTTTCAAATACATCATCACCATTAGTATCTTCTACTTTAAAATATTCTTCATTTATTGTATCATCAATATCAATTTCAGCTTCATCACTTTCAAATTTTTTAAAATATGTATTAGAATAATCTAATGTTAATAATACTACTTTAAATCCTACCGAACCATCTACTTTTACAAAGAAGAATTTTGCTTCTAATTTTATAGAAACTTCAATAAATACATCCATACCAAATATAAATTCCCAATCATCTGGTATATACCATTTATCATTCTCATCAGAATAGTTCATTTTAAACTTTCTATTTAGAGTTACAAAAGAAGTTTTTGTTTCTTCGTTAGAGTTTACTTCTGTTATATTTAACGAAATTGTTCCATTTTTAGGGTTAAATTTGATATTATTAAATGAATATCCTGTAGGCATTACAGAACCATTCGCTGTCAAAGTAATAGTAAAATCATCATTTAAAACATATTTAAAATTACCAACATATCTTGTTGTTATTTTATTCTTAAATCTTTCAATTAAAATACTAACCTCGTTTGTAGACTTAAATTCAAAATTAATTTTAAAATTACTAAAACTTTCATCTGACGAATATGAAGTTCCACTATAATTTTCTAATCTCAATTTTTCTAAATTAGAAACCTTTTTCTCGAAGCAAACATTAATTATTTCAGTAAGTGAATTTATTCTCTCATCTCGAACTACAAACTTACATTCAATATTGGCAGTTTCTTTATTATATAAGAATTGATAAAAGCCATAGCCAAATCTATCATCATATATCAAATCATCACCTGATATAAATTCTAAATCTAAAATATCATATTTTTCATTACGCATCTCTAAAATATTGTAATTATATCTTCCTGATGCTTTCCAAGGAACAGACTCTGAATTAGAATTAATCATTTGATCATCTATAGATAATACTAATTCTTTCTCATCATATATTTCAATTTTTGCATTGATAGAATTCTTTGCTTCGTATTCGTCAGCAATTTCATAGTCTTCTGTATCATATGCAACATATGCAAGTCCATAAATATCAACACCTACACCCACATTAACTTCTGCAGAAATGCTAAGACTTTCAATTCCACAAACACTAATTGTAATTTTCAATGCTGCATAACCTGATATAGTCACTTTACCAAAAATTCCACCAAAAAACTCATAATCTGTTCCGGTTAAATTATTTTTAACACTACCATTATGTGAATTCATTTGATAATGGAATGTTGCTCTAAAATTAATTGTAGCTAGCATTCCAAAATCAATTTTAATACCAAAGCCAACCTTAACACCTAGTATAAATGGTGTTGGTCCCAATGATGTAGCGCCAATTGGTATATTAATACTCTTTTCGAATTCACTAAATATATCTCGTGAATTTAATTCGCTACAAGCATCTACTAATTCTGTTATAGCATCATCACATTCACCTTTTTCGATCTTATTAAAGGCTTCTATAAGCATATCTTTTAAATCTTGAGTATATACTGTTCTTTCAGCACTATCTTTATCTTTATCCCAACCGTTATAAGTATATTCTGTAGTAGTTGTAACTGAAAAATTAAAGTTTACGCTAACGCTAACATCATAAGACAAATTAATGTTAATATCTCCAATACTAGCAGAAGTTTTCATACTTAAGAATTCTACACCAAATTTTAATCCGAAACCAATATTAAAACTAATCTTTTCTTTAACACTGTATTCATTATCAAAATCTTCTGAATATTCCTTAATAAGCTCCTGAACATATTCAACATCTATCTTATTCTCAGCAAAATAATAAATGTCTCTAATAGTTTTTAAAAATTCAGGAAGCTCATTCTTTTTTGCATTAACAAAACCTATTACCAAATAATACTCATCTAATCCATCACAGTTTTCATCTTCTTTCAAGAATCCAAATACTAAATGATTTTTTATGAATTCTGCTAGTTTTGAGATGCCACTAATTTTTTCTCCATCTTCTTGTAATAACAATTTGTTTTTGGTTAAAGCTTGATCTATTGCCATAGCATATGCATAAACAGCTTTTACTACTGTTTCGTTAGAATTGAATAATTCTTCGTAATCAGAAAAATAATATATCTCTTCTTCATCATCGCCTAATACTGGATCTATATCTGATTTAATTGTAGTTTCAGCTGCAAGTTGCATGTTTTTAAATATATCTTGCTCATCATATGATTCAACAATGTTATATTTTATTATTAAACTTTCAGAATCATCTTCAATAGCTGTAATTGTTGCGACTAAATAACCATATACATTTTTCTCATCATCAACTTCTTTAAATAATAAGTAATTATTTTCAATTGATGCCTTTGTTTTTAAAAGTTCGATATATTCTTCCCAAGAAGGATTTAAAAGACTTGCATATTCGTCTAAACCTTCAGCAAATTCTTTAGTAATTATAAATTGCTTTTCTGTGCTTTCTTGATTAATATTAAATTCTTGATTAAATAAAAGATTATACTTATCTCTAATTAAATTTTCCTTTTTTGAATCACTAGCATTTATATATTCGTCACTATTTATAAGCTCATCAATATTATATCTATCTCTATTGATTTCAATTCTTACAACATTTTCTTTAACTTCTTCATTAAAATAAGCATTATTTGATGCTTCTACGCATCTTATTTTCTTGCATCTATTCGGATTTTTAGTTGAAGTATTAAAAGATAATTCAGCAGTAAGTGTAATTATATATGTTTCTTCAAAATCAATTTTCTTAAAACTCAAATAGAAATAGTTTGTTCCACCAGATGATGATCCACCACCAGTTATATTTAAAGTTTCTAATTTATCAATATCTGTTCCACTTAGTGAACTAATACTAATACAATTTATTGCATCATCCAATAACATATTTTGTTTATCAAATGTATAAATTGGAATGACATATTTATCATAATCTTCTGAATTAATATTATTTTTATCTGGTATTTTAATTAAATCTAAAGATGCTAAATTTGAATAATCAGTTTTTTCTAAATAAATAGCTTTAATTGTAACATTTCTATTTGGAACAATATATGTTAAGCTTCCAGCATGATTTGTAGCATGCTTATTATCAACCCAAATATCCCACATACTAAAGTCATAATTATCATTTGGTATAGCTCTCAGAGTCAATACTTCACCATAATTTTTCTTAATAGTTACTTTTTTACCATTATCTACCACTGTATTTTCTTCAATATTTTCAATCATATAATCCACAATTGTTCCATTTGGTGATTCAATTGTAACATTAACCTCTGGTATATATACAAAAACATCAAATTCAGCAGAAAAACCGCAATAATTTAATTTTAAAGTTTGAGTTTCTGATTGTTTAACATTTGTATTTAATAAATTTGTGAAATATTCTTCATTCAAAAATATAATTGAACATACTGTATTTTTATTTGTAAATACTTTAATTGCAACCCTTGAATAATCATATATAGAACCAGCTTCTATTTCAGAAATATAAGTACCTATTTCTATATTATTAACATATTCAACATCTTCATAAATAATGCCATAGTTAATTTTATTATTACTACCATTAATGAAACTATTACTCCAATTTGGATTATTATTAGCAATATTTTTTAGTGTTTCAACTCTAATAGTCGAATCATTTAAATAAAACGCATTATTATAAATATAAGTGATTGTCTTAGGCAAATATATATCCATAAGTTTAGGACAATATCGAACCACACCAGAGCATAATTTATCAATTCTATTACCCAGTCTTAATATTTCAAGATTATCACATTCTTCAAATGCTCTTTCACTAATAACTGTTTTATATTTTCTCTTTATAATTTTATATTCAAAATCAGAAAAATATACTTGCTTTAAGTTATCACAACCGTAGAAACAGCCTTCGCCTACTTCTATAATATTGTTATTGAAATAAATAGATTCAATTGCAATATTCTCAAATGAGTATGCACCTAAAGTTTTAATATTACAATTAAACTGTAAATTAGATAATGATGTACAGTTTTTAAAAACATGATCATTAATAATTAATTCTTTTTCAGTATTAAATAAGACATTATTAAGAAGATTATCATTTAAGAAAGCTTCAGAATCAATGTATTCAACATTTGTAAAATTAAAAGATTCGAGCTTTTTACAATCTGAAAATGCATTATTATAAATAATTCTAACATACTCTCCAGAAACATTTTTTAAAGTTGACAATTCCTTAAATACAGAAGAACCTATAGTTATAACATTGTTTAAATCTATATTCATTAAATTTTTAGAATCTGTAAAAGCCCAATTTGCAATTACTTTTACATTATCTGGAACCTCATAATCTGTTAATACATCAGAATACTTATAAAGAATATTATCAATTATTGCTATTTTCTTATCATTAATTTTTTCACCATTGATAGTAGCGCCGTAAAAACAATTTGAAGTAACATGTACTATTTCAGATAAGTTAATAATTGAATCAATAGTAGAATTTTTAAACGCATTAGCTAATATAGCATCAAAGTTTTCGCCAAATATAACATTACCCAATGTATAATTTTCAAATACATTTTCAGAAATTTCAACTATTGGATAATCATCGAGATAATCTAATCTAAGATTTCTTTTTTGACCTTTAAAATATGCTTTAATAATGTGTAATTTTTCATCTTTAAGACCATACAATATATCATTGTCATAATAACAATCATCGAAATAATATACTGTTGTTCCATTTTTCCATCCAGATGCAAAACCATAAGTTTCTGATTCGACTAGACCGCTTACCATACAAATTGAATTACTAGGTAAGGCATATGCACCTATATATTTAATATACTTATCTATTTCTACAAATCTCAATGATATATTTCTTAAACCATATGTTTCAATTCTTTCGATTGTGTTTGGAAATTCTATGTAATTAACATTACCAGCTATACTATTAGATTGAATAGCTGTAATTTTTAATTTCTTTTCTCCAATTAATATAAATGCATTAAATTGATATGGATCAGTTACATATGCATTAAAAATTTTTAATGTATTACCATCTTTTATATATTCAACATCGTTGATTAATATATATTCATTGCCATTTTGATCTATTTTTGCATTATTGCAATATGTTGAATAAGGATTATTTTTATTCCAATTTTCACCCCATTCTTTTTCATCAAAATCTTTTTCAAAGCAAATTAATGTATTTCTTAAACTAAACGCTTCTTTTTCAATTAATTCAACATTATCAAGCCATATTTCTTTAATGTTTTGTTTAGTTGTAAAGGCATTAGTTTCAATTTTTTTCAAATTTTTAGGCAAATGAATTGATGTATAATCAAAGAATTTAGTTCCTAAAAAATTACTTGCAATGATAGAAATATTTTTACCATTAATTGTATCAGGTATAAATAAATCTTTATCATTAATTGTTAAAGATAAAAGCTTATATGTATCATCTTCTAATAATTCCAAAGAATAGCCTGATATTAATCTAGAATATTTAGCATAAATATCATATGTACCTGTAAAATCAGAAGGGACTTCGTAAATTCTTTCTTTAAAATCAATATCTTTATAGAATCCATCAAATGAATAACCATCAATTGGGTCTAATTTTAATTCATAAGGTTCCTCTAACACTTTTGTTTGATATGAATCTAATCCACAGACATTTAAAACTACTGTTTTTGTATCTTCATATTCTGGATATTCAGTCTCACTTGTTTTTTTGTATAAATATAAGTTTGTATTTTCAGTTATTGATATTATTTTATTGTCATCAAGTTTAATTCCATTTAATGTAAAATAATAATTCTCAACAAAATGATCACTTATTTTAAATTCATATCCGTATGATACTGATTCATTAAATATTACTTCATCTTCCTTATATATTGTAATAGTATATAGAATATCTTTTTTATCGAATAAAGGAATTGCTAAATAGCTATTATCAAGTTTTGTAGGCAATTCATCAGCTACGCCATCTTCGTTTAAATCCCAACCAATAAATGTATACTCAAAATAGAAATCTTTGTAATCATTTAATACATATTCAGAAACATCTAAAACATCATTATATTTTCCTTTTATATTTTTTAATATACTTCCATCAGATGACACAAATGTAATAGAGTATTCTCTTTCTATTTCTTCAAATAAAGGATATACATTTATATCATTTTTAATATTATTTAATTCCTTATCCCAACCTAAGAAACGATAATAATATTCATTTGTTTCCATCTTATAAGGAATAGTTCCCTTATAGGTAGATGTACCACCATAATCAATATAATCAACATATAATACATTATTTTTAGCTTCATCGTAATATGTAACCTTTAATTCATCAACAGATTCGATGAAAACAGGGCTCAATTCCATATTTTTTTCAACAGTTACGCTTTTTTCAATTTCACCATCATTATTTGAATCCCAGCCAATAAATGTATATGTTTTATTATTTTCTTTATAATCATCTAATTCTTCATATTCTAAATTAATTTCCGTAAGATAATCAGCTTCTAAATTTTTAAATATATCGCCATTTTTATCAAATAAACGTACTATATATTTACACTTTTCAACTTTAAATATCGGATATAAATTTAAACTATTAGATACTTTACTTGGAATAACATCTTCTGTTCCATCATTATCATAATCCCAGCCCTTAAAAACGAAGCTTTGTGCTTCATTTTTAAGTTTAATAGGCTCATTTATTCTTGGAAAATTAGATCCTTCTTCAATTTGAAATTGTTCTAATAATTCGCCATCATCTGAAAAATAATTTATAGTATATATTTTCTTTTCTATATTGTTACAAGAAGATATTACAAAAATCATTATTAGCATAATTATTGAAACAATAATCTTATTTAGCTTTTTCATATTTTCCTCCTCCTATTTAAGATCATTACAAATGACAACAACATCAGAATGTCTTATATAGTCATCTTTAAGAATTTTTACTAAAGCATAGTATTGATTATCTTTAGTTGATAAATATAATCCACCTTCATATTCAACTAATGTAGCTTTAGTCTTATCTAAAACTGATGAAGACATAATTTCAGTTAAATTAGTTGACACAGTAATAGTTGTTACATTACTTAATTTTTCAAATGTTGTTTCATAAATTATATCACCTAAATATTCTATTTCTACTAAAGTTGCAGGAACGCTGTTCTTTGTAGCATCTTTATTAAAATATAGACCTATATTAGGATATTGTCCTCCAACACTCAAGAATTCCAATTTTTGGCAATTCTCTAAAATACCATATTCAACACCACTAATTGATAAATATATTTTCTTTAGATTTACACATTTACCAATTGATGATGCATTTGCACTATTACAAATACTAATATCTATTTCCTTAATATTACTGCATTCATTAAAAATATTATTTCCTAAATCTATATTTTCAGTTATAGTAATACTTTCTAAAATAGAACTTACATAGCTATTGCTTGAATCATAATAATCAGCTGAATAATAAAAATATGATAATCGACTTTGTTTATTTCTCATATATCCAACAAAAGGCGTAGAAAGCTTGGTAATATTAGTATTATTTAAACAAGCATTATAAATATATTTTGTGTCATTAGAAATAGTAAAATCTGTACCTTTATAACTTCCATCAACTTTTAAAAACATAAACTTATCATTAGTTTTTGAAGGCACATAAATACCATTATCAAAGACATTTTGATTACCGAATTCAACATCATAGAAAGATCTTATACCTACTTCAATTAAATTATCATTAAATACAAAACTATCTAATTTTAATCCTTCAAATGTATAATTACCAATAGACGATAAATCGTCATTTAAAACAATATTTTTTACATATGAGGCGTTTTTAAATGCATGATTTCCAATTTTTCTTAATGAATTTAAGAAATTTATAGTTTGTGGAAGCTTTGCATTTTGAAATGCATTGTTTCCTATAGTAACTAAACCTTCACCAAATGATTCTAATTTTGTTAAATTAGCACCATAGAATGCACTTTCACCAATAGTATTAAGTGATGCAGGGAAGCTTGTGTCTAATAATGTAACATATCTATAACTTCCTATACCAATAGTTTCAACATTATTTGGAATTATAATTTGTAAATTACTACATCCGGAGAATGCATAATCACCAATTGTTGTAATCTCATTTTTTAAAGTTAATGATTTAAGTTTACTACAATTTTCAAATAAATTATTTGATACATTATTAATATAGTCACTACCATTAATTTCTAATAGACCTGTTCTATTTTTAAATGCATAATCTCCTAAATTTACATTACCTAAGAATTCAAATGATGACATATTTGTGCATCCACTATTACATGCAAATGCATATGCACCTATAGAAACAACATTTTCATGAAGCTTAACTGTTGTTAGGCTTCTACAATCATAAAACAAAGATTTAGGCAATTCATAAACACCAGATGGAATAGTAAAGCTACTAATAGCTGTTTCTTGAAATGCATTATTATCAATATTAATAACAGATGAAACATCACCTACTGATGCTAATTTTGAACATTTAGCAAGTGCATATGCACCAATTGTCTTCAATGATGTACCAAAATTTAATGTTTTTAATGTTGAACAATTATAAAAAACTTCTTTATTAATATTCTCTATATTATCAACATTTATTGTCACTAATTTTGTATCATCTTTAAATGCACCTTCTCCAATTGTTAAAACAGTATTTGGAAGTAATACATTTGTAAGACTAGTATTATTTGAAAATGTAGAATTAGCAATTTCAGTTAGCTTAGTATTTGATAAATCAATTGTGCTTAAAAGGCTACAACCTAAGAATGCTTTTTCTTGAATTGAACTAATTTTCTCAGAGAAAATAAAACTAGGTAATGATGAACAATTCATAAATGCTTCACTACCTATTTCTTCTAGTGAATTTGGAAGCAATATATTCTTTAAATTTTTATTATTTCTAAATACACCATTTTCAATTTTTGATAAATTTAATGATGATAAATCTATTTCTAAAAGATTACAACCACTAAATGCATCATTTCCGATTGAAGTAATGGTATTAGGCAATTCTATTGTATTTAATTTAGTGCAACCTATAAATAATTCAGGGCTTATTATTTCTCCAGATTTTAATACGAAACTAGTAAGATTAGGTTGTAATTCTGATATTTTTTTACTACCATCGCCAAACAAAAATTCATATTTTTCGTTATTTTGTTGATTTTTATCAATATATTTTGGAGTAGATATTGATACAATATTTTTAGAATTTTCAAATATTGCAAACCCAAAATTGTCAATATCAGTCAAATCAATATTCTCTAATGAATAACAATTTGAAAATGCTCTATTATCTATTAATCCAACATTTGAAATAATTATAGATTTAATACAATTGCAGGAATTAAATGCTGCCTCACTAACTTTTAAAACATTACTAATATTAATATTTTCTATATTAATACAGTTAAAGAAGGCATTTGCACCGATATTGTCAAAATTAGAAAAATTTATAGTACCATTTAAACCCTTACAATTTGCAAAAGCATATGGTCCAACATTAAAATTAATTGAATCTAATCCAACTATTTCTTTTAAACTTTGGCATGAGTAGAATGCGGCTCCACCTATTTTTTCTATATTCTCATGTAATTCTATTGTTTCTAAACTCGAATAATTAACAAATAAATTATCATTTATTACTGTTACATTATTTGGAACAATAATTTTTTTTGCATAATTAATTAGATCGCTATCGCTATATAATTTATCTGCATAAAATAATGGATTAGCATAATAATTTTCAAATTTTTTATTAAACCATCCATCAATCGAATTTGTAATAACAGATTTGATATTATCACATAGGTAGAAAGCACCCTCTTTAAATGATGTTAATTCGTCTTTCATTTCAATTCTAACTAAATTCTTTAATTTAGCAAAAGCATACGAATCTATCTCTTTTACATCCTCAGTTAGAATAATTCTTTCAATTGATGAAGCATTATAGAATTTATATTTATTAATTGTATTAGAGTTTAATACTAATTCTTTTATTTCATTATCATTTTGATCAAATAATTTACATCCATATGTTGTAGGAACTGAATAAATATTTTCAAATTTAATATCATTATACTTATCCAATGATTGATTTAATTTAACTTCGGTTATATTTACAGTTCCTAAAAAACAATCTTCCTCGATTTTTTTTAAGCTTTGTGGTAATGATATTTTAGTTAAACCAACTAATCCTGCCAATGAATTTTTTCCAAGATTTTCAAGTTTATTTGAAAATAATATATCAGTCAAATTAGAACAATCACTAAAAGCATAGTCTTTAATATCTGTAATATTAGATTTTGACATATCTAATTTTGTTATGCTTGATAAAGAAAATGCATAGTCTCCTATTTCAATCATATTTTGATTAAATTCTATTTCTGATAACGAAGTATTATTATAGAAAGCTCTTGAAGCTATTTTTTTTACGCCACACAAATCACTTGAAAAATTAATTTTCTTAAGATTACTACATCCCTCAAAAGCTGAAACACCAATTTCTTTTAAGCTTGTAGGTAAGACTAATTCTTCTATGTATTTATTATCAGCAAAGGCATAATTTCCAATTCTTTCAACTCCCTCAGGAATTTCAAGAACCTTAATGTCTATTGTTTCACAATCAATACCATCTGCTTTTAATGACCCATCGCTAAAATCAATTGATACCCAATTTTGTATTCTAGATATTTTTAATGTTTTAACATTAGTATTTGTTAATGAATAAGCTCCAAAATTAACATCTTCCTTAAATTCTAATACATCCAATCCCGAAATATTCGCTAAAGCAAAATCAGCAAGCTTATTTGAACTTGTAATTGTAATATTTTTTAGTTTAGTAAATTCGCTATTTTTGTTATATGATTCACTATCTAAAAAATATGAAATCATTTTAGGTTCGCTAGCAGATTTACCAATAAATGGTAAAGTTAAAGAATTAACTTCATTTCCAATTAAATTACCCTTTCCAACTTCTTCTAATGAATTTGGTAATATTAAATTATTTATATTATTGTTAGATATTGCAAAATTGCCGATTCTAATCAAATTATTAAATTCAATATTTGATACAGAATTACTTTTCAAATTATATAATGCGTAATCGCCAATTTCTTCTACATTTAAAATACATTCTATATCAATATAAGACTCTTCAAAACTATGATTTCCAATTGTTTTTAATTTTTTAGCAATAATGTTTTTTATATTTGAACCATAAAACGCATATTCTCCTATTTCAGTTAATGACGAAGAATATAAATTTATAATCTCATTATTAAATTTAAAGAATTCGTTCGGAATTTTATCAATGCTTGAAAGGTTAACATTTTCAAAATGTAAATATTTTAAATTAAAAATATCATCAGATGAATAATATAAATATTTTCCAGTGTTATTAAATATTATACTTGTATTTAATTCAATGTTTTGACTAAGCGAGTTAATAAATAAACTTGTATTTTCATTTATTACTATAGAATTTGATCCTAAATATTCTAATTTATCATTAATGACGATACTATCAAAACTTGTATTAATAAAAGCATCATTTCCAATATATTCTACATTTGGTAAGCTTAAGCTTAATTCTCCACTATATTTACTAAATGCATAATCACCAATATGACATATAGAATTAGGGATTATCAATTCATTAACATTTTTCGTCAAAGCATTATCATTAATGATTTTTGTACCATCAACGATAATACTTGTATTTAATTCATATAAGAAATAATATGGATTATCTAATGTTCCAAAATAAATATTATTATCTTGAGCTAAATTAAGTGTTGCATTATTAAAAGCATTCTTTGAAACATATCTTATTGATTTTGGAACTATAATATTAATCTTTTCAATATTCATAAAAGCATTATCTTTTATGCTTTCAATTTGAGTATTTGTTATATCTAAAGAAACAATTCCAGCCAAATCACAAAATGCATATTCAGCTATTTCTGTTGTGCTAGCATCAATATTTTCTATATCGTTTCCACTTATTAATCTTAAAGAATTATCTTTCTCTAAATAATATTGATTATTTATATTAACCACATTATCATCGTCAGTTAATAAATGAATTTTACAATACATTGGTTTATTAGAAATTTCTTTTGTAGCTATAACATAAATATTTGAATTATCAAAAGAATTTGCTTGAGCATTAATAGTATTTGCATTAATAAATATTTTTTTAGAATTAGTTGGTAAAGAATTCTTTGATAAGTTTAATTTTGAATTATTACAAATAATATTCTTAGTAGAACTATTATAAAATGCTTCTTCTTCAAATGTTATTTCATCTGATTCAAATGTTACTAAATCAAAATCTGTATTTGCAAATGCAAGTGATAAAACCTTTGTTACTGGCAATTCATTAATTGTTGCAGGTATTACTGGTTTTAAAGCATTACATGATAACACATAATATTCACTGCCATCAAATACATACTTCACGTTATTTTCTTCATAAATATCTGAATATTTATAATTATAAAAATAGGTGTTTTTTGATGTTGTATTTACATTATTTGAAAATACAATTCTTTTTGATTCAGTATTAAATGCGTTATCTTCAATAGTTGTTACAGATTCTGGCAAATAAATGTAGTCAATTTCATTTGAGGGAGTTGATTTAAAAAATGCATATTCTCCAATAAATGATAAATTACTTGATGCAGAAAAATCTAATTCTTTTAATTTTTCACAATTTTTGAATGCATTAGCTTCAATTACATTTAAAGAACTATTAAAAATGATTTTTTCAATATGAACATTATTTTCGAAAGCATTTGATTTAATTCCAGAAATCTCTATTCCTTGATATTCATTCGGTAAAGATATTTCTTTTTCGCTACCATTATATTTGGAAATATAATACTTATTCCCAACTAATTCATATTCATAACTAAATTGATTAAACTTAGCATATAATGTTATATCTGAATTTATTGAATCATCTAAAGAGGTAATAGGATTATTAAATTCATTATCAAGAAACCAACCTCCAAAAACAAATCCATTTTTTGTTGGTTCTTCTAATATAAATTCATCTTCTTCAATTTCAAATGTATTGGGATTATTTTTAGAATTAATACCACCATTAAGAATATACGAAATTTTATATCCTTTTATAAATTTGGCATATAATTTAATATCACCACTAAAGGTAGAATCTATTATTTCTATTTCTTTTTGGAAATTGCTATCAATATACCAACCATCAAATTTGAATCCTTCTTTTGTTGGAGGTAATAATACTAAATTTGTATACTTGTTATATTTAGTTGGATTACTAACATTATTAACGCCACCATTTAAATCATATGTGATATTATAATTTTCTATTGGTGTTACTCCTGAATCAATTACAACAGTCTCTTCTTTCCTACATGATGTAACTATAGGTGCAATAGTGATTAACGATAATAATGTTATAATTATAAATATCTTTCCCTTCATAACTTTATTCCTCACTCCATAAAACTGGTTCATTATTAGAATTATAATGCCAATAATTTTCAGGATTACTTTCAGTTTTTTCTTCACTATAATAATATATATTTGTTGTTGCTAAATATGTTTTATTATTATTCATATTAATAGCACTAAATGATTCAACATCACCTAAATAATATATTTTCTTTAAAGTAACATATTCGAATGCATCATTTTGAATAGTTAAAACTGATTTTTGCAATATTATTTGTTCTACTGAAGTTTTTAAAAAATAACTACTATATAAAACAGTGTCAACTGAAAAAACAATATTTGAATTTGTACCTTCTGGTCCTGCTGTTTTCAATAAATTTGAACCAGAAAATGCGTTTGACCACCAGTAACTAGTACCAATACTACAATTTTTAGGTATATTAATTTTGTATAGTTTGTCACAATTACCAAAGCTCATGGTTCCAATACTTTTTACAGTATTAGGAATATTAACTATATCTAATGAATCACAATCGCAAAATGCAGAATCGCCAATTGTAAGTAATTCACTAATAAATTCAATATTTTCTAATTTTTTACAATTATAAAATGCAGAATTACCTATAGCAGTCAAAAATTTTGAATAATTTACGCTTGTTAATTCAGTACAATTATAAAATGCATAATTTCCAATGTTTGTAATAGTATCAGTCATTACAAATTCTTTAATTTTAGTATCTATAAATGCACCAGCTGGTATATTATTTTTCCAACCATACTCAATTGAATAATTGTGTGTTATTATACTTGAAGGGCCAACTGTTATCAACTCAGTACAACCTCTAAATGGTGAACCCAAACTATAGGATGCAGAATCATAACCAAAATTATTTACTAATTCTGGTATATAAACATATGATAATGAATCACAATAAGCAAATGCATTGTTACCTAAATATGTTAATGTACTTGGTAAAATAGCACTAGTTAATGAATCGCAATTATAAAATGCATAATTATCAATTTTTTCTAAATTTGATGGCATTTCAAAATCATTTAATGATAAGCATCCTGAAAATGCTGAAGCTTCAATAGTAGTAACGCTCTTTGGAATAGAAATATTTTTTAAAGCAGTAGATTGATAAAATGAATTTTCAGAAATTATATCAAAACCATCAGGTATATCAACACTTATCAAATTTGAAAAAGCAAATATACCAGTAGGGAAACTTGATATATAACCAAATTCTATAGCTGATCCACTACCAATTGGTCCTGCAGTTGTAAGTAATGTTGTGTTCATAAATACTGAATTTTGACTATAACTTGTTGTATCATATCCTGTTTTTTTGATACTTGCTGGTATTACAATATGATTTAATAATGCACATTCGTTAAATGCGCCATATCCAAGCTCTATTACAGTATTAGGAATAATCATTTCTTCTATTTTTGTATTATAAAATGCATATTCCTTAATAATTTCCAATTCTTCTGGTAAGACAACATTTGCCAATGAAGTGCAATTACTAAAAATAGAAACATTTAAAACCTTAATGTTACTAGGAATATTTACTGATGTCAAATTAAAACAACGGTTAAATGCATAATCACCCATGTTTACTATTGAATCATTTAATTGAACTTCTTCAATAGAAGATAAATAGAATGCGCCTGAAGGAATTGTTTTTGTCCAACCAATTTTAATGTTTGCATCGCTTTCTAAACTACCAACTGTTTTTAAATTAGGGCATTCCATAAAAACAGATTTTCTACTATAACTTGTTAAATCATAACCCATGGTTTCAACCGAATTAGGGATTGTTATATTATCAAGTGCATTGCAATTATAAAATGCCATAACACCTATTTCGGTAACACCTTCTGGAATAATAACATTATTTAATTTAGAGCATCCTGAAAATGCATATGTTCCAATTTTTGTAATTCCTTCTGGAATAACTATATTTTCTAAAGAAACACAATTGCTAAATAAACTATCGGGTATAGCTGATAATGCACTAGATAATTTAACTTTTTTTATATTAGAACAATTTGAAATACAATTTGAGCCAAGTTCAACAATTGTATTTGGTAATTCTAATTCTTCGATAGAAGAATAATAAAATGCACCATTTGGTATTTTTTCTAACCAACCAATTTTTATGTTTGAGTTAGTATCTAAACCACCAACTGTTTTTAAGCTTGTGCAACCTTCAAAAACAGATTTTTTGCTATAACTTGTTGTACTATAACCCATTATTGTTATTGTTGATGGTAACACAATGTTATTTAATGCTATACAATTTTTAAATGCACCATATTCTATTGTCTCTAAACCTTCATTTAAAATGATACTATTTAATTTACTACATCCACTAAATGCATATTGACCTATTTTATTCAACGATGATGGAATATTAACATCTATTAAGTTAATAGCATTATAGAATGATTCGTTTCCAATTGTTTCAATACTATTAGGTAAGATGATTTTTCCTACTGTTGAACCATAAAATGATCTATATGGAATACTAATGATATTACCATTTAATGATATATTATTAATTTTAGATTGCATAAATATTTCATCTGATAATTGAATGCAATTATTAATAATTAAACTACTACATTGAACACTTCTAAAGGCTCCATAAGGAATAAATTTTGAATCTGTGATAGTAACTTTATTTAAAGATGAAGGAATATAATAATTAACACTAGTGTTTTTCCCATTAATGATATTTATTTGATTACATTTATTTCCACTATTTTTTGTACCAAAAATATAACCAAATGCATATGTTGTTTTTGAATCACTAGTAGTTCTTTTATTTCCCACAAATGGAAGAGTAATTTCATTTAAATTAGAACATGAATTAAAAACTCCTTGTCCAATAGTAATACAAGAATCAGGGATTGTAATATTATGGATTTTTGTATTCGTAAATGCAAAATCTTCAATATATTTAAGCTGATTGCCAAAACTAACGCTTTCCAATGATGAATTTTCAAATGCTGCTTCTTCTATTTTTTCAACATTTGGCAATTCTATTGATTTTAATAACGCACCAAAAAATGCATTTTTTGATACTGTTATTAATCCTTCATTAATAATATTTTCTTTAATACCAACATTATAAAAAGCATATTCACCAATTTTTTTTGTATTTCTTGGAATTATAAATTCCTTTAATGCGCCACATGAATAGAAGGCTCTTTCACCAATTCTCTCTAACGAATCATTAAATTCTATTTCAGATAAGTTAGTGCAATTTGCAAAAGCACTATTTCCTACTGAAACAATGTCACCTAATATTTCTACCTTATTAAGTTTTTCACAATCATTAAATGCAAAATCTCCAACTGATTTTACTGTTTTTGGTATAATAATTGTTTTTATACCACTACCATTAAATAATCTATTACCAATGACATATTCCTCACCATCAATTAATTCAGGTAGGATTATGTTATTTGAATTTAAAGGATATTCAATTAAATAATTTAAATTATCAATTGTTATAATTGAAATATCTTCTATTTTTTTTATAAATGATTGTTCCACTTCGTCGTGGATAATCATTGCATTTTTTGCTATTCCACCATAAGATATGGAGCCTTTTTCAAAATCAAGACTAGATAGATTAAAAATTTCAACTATTTTATCGCAATTTAAAAATGCATCATCATCAATATATAGCAAATTAGGTCCAACTGTGATCTTCATTAATTTTTTACAATTTTCAAAAGCATTAGATTCAATACTTTTACAATTTAGTAAAACATTAGCATTTTCCAAATTACTACAATTAATGAATGCATTATTCTTTATATTTATGGTATTAATTGATTCCACATTTTTTAAATTAGTACAATTTTCAAAGGAATTAATTCCAATAGTTTCTGTTATATCTAAAACAACTGTATCTAGGTTTACACAATTCATGAATGAATTATTTGGTAAACTCTTTTGATTTGTAATTCTAATAGTTTTTAATGATGATGGGATTTTATAATACTCCATAAGATTAGTTCCATTAATATATGGAGTTTGGTATACAAAATAATTATTGCCATTACCGAATGTGTACCCTAATGTATAATTATTTATTGTATCATTAAAATTTTTACCAATATATGGAAGTGTTAATTGTTCGATACTAAAATTATTTTCTAATATGTTCTCACCAATTTTAACGACAGAATTAGGAATAAATAATTCATTTAATGAGGTTCCTTTAAATGTATAATTTCCAATTTCAATAATACCATTTCCAATTTCAATACTTTCAACATCAGAATTTAAGAATAAATTATCTTCAAGTTTAGATACATAATATATATCTCCATCTAAATTTATTTGTGCTGGTATTACTACGTTTTTTACACTTCCATCAAATTCTTTTGCAATAAATTTACCACCTTCAATAATATATGTAATTCCATCTTGAACATAATCTGTAATAGTTAAAAATGCTGTTGTTTGATAATCATTATATCTGTTTAATTCATCTTTAAATTTTATTGTTATTTCGTATGTGCCAGGATATTTGGGAGCTGATTCGGAAAAACATTCTATATTAATTCCTTCGAGTACTTCAGGCAATTGTTCTATATAATGCTCCTTTGAATCAAATTGTATTAATTGGTCTGAAACAACATATTGTTGCATCTCACCTCTTAGTATTGTTAATGTAGCCTTTAAAGATTGATAATTAATATCATTTTCTTCATCTTTTATAATTGCTTCAACTTCATATTCTCCAGGCAATATATTTTCATTATTTAAATATGTTACAGTATAACCATCTGGGAGATTGGTCAACTCAAGTGAATGAATTTCTTCATCATAAGTAAATGTTTTTGATTCAAATGAAACTACTTTTGTAACATCATATGTTATAGTCATAATTGCTTTAACATCATCTATTTCATAATTTCCATTTTTATCATTAAACGAAGCAATTACTTCGTATGAGCCTATTTCAGTTTGTTCATTTCCATTGTATGTAACTTCTACACCATTTGGTAATATAGAGTTAATTTTTATAGAATGTGCTAATCCATCATATAAGAAATACTCATCATTGAATTCAACATTTATCTTTTGAGATTTAATTTCATAATTAGCACTTAATGGTTCAATTTTAGCATATTTTGATTCATCATATATAAAATTAGCTGTAACTGTGTATGAACCAACATTTACTTCACCATTACCAGTATATTCTACATAAATATCTTCTGGCAATTCGCCATCAATATAAATAGCATGTGGATTACCATCATAAACAAATTCTTTATCACTAAATGATATTCCTGTTATAAGTGGTAATTCTTTTATTTCTCCACAGCTAGAAAGAAATATCAATTGTAATATAACTACAAAAACAAAAATAATGCAGTAAAAAACATTATGTTTTTTTTGACATACTTTTCTCCCAAACATATACTATCCTCCCAAAAAAACTTGATTATATTATAACACTACAATTAAGATTTATCTATATATTAATATAGATAGAATTAAAACTTCTTTTTTTTACTTCTTTCAATTCTCTTTTATTGAATAAATATTTAAAAACTTTTGAAAAAAATAATAGATTATTTTTGATGAAATTTGAGAAAAATTAGTGAGAACATGCAAATAGAATTTCCTAATAAAAAATAAAGAGTGGCAAATACCACTCCAATAATCTTTACTCACCTAAAAACTCATCTAGAGATTGAATTGCATTTCTAACACAATCATCACAAGATGTTAAAACAACACCCGTTTC
>AUXO015988614.1_pt1 | contig 24097 bp, 22 predicted proteins | sample 768731 | NCBI WGS metagenome assembly AUXO01 (sample SAMN02715735, study PRJNA202380) | gut metagenome | biome: sheep rumen | host: Ovis aries | place: New Zealand: Palmerston North | reverse complement strand
GAGCTTGGTGCAGAAGGTATCGGTCTTTGCCGTACAGAGCACATGTTCTTCGAGGAAGATAGAATTGCTGCATTCCGTGAGATGATCTGTTCTGATACTGTTGAAGAGAGAGAAGCTGCTCTTGAGAAGATTCTCCCATATCAGCAGAGTGATTTCAAGGCTCTCTATGAGGCTCTTGAAGGTAACCCAGTAACTATCAGATTCCTTGATCCACCTCTTCATGAGTTCGTTCCTACTGAGGAAGAAGATATTAAGAAGCTTGCTGAGGCTCAGGGTAAGAGCGTTGAGACTATTAAGGCTATCATCGCTAGTCTCCATGAGTTCAACCCAATGATGGGTCACAGAGGATGTCGTCTTGCTGTAACTTATCCAGAAATCGCTAAGATGCAGACTAAGGCTGTTATCCGTGCAGCTATCGAAGTTCAGAAGGCTCACGCTGATTGGACTGTTAAGCCTGAGATCATGATTCCACTTGTATGTGAGGTTAAGGAGCTTAAGTATGTTAAGAATGTAGTTGTTGAGACCGCTGACGCTGAAATTGCTGCAGCTGGTGTTAACCTTGAGTACGAAGTAGGTACTATGATCGAGATCCCTCGTGCAGCTCTTACTGCTGACGAAATCGCTGCTGAGGCAGACTTCTTCTGCTTCGGTACGAACGATCTTACTCAGATGACTTTCGGATTCTCTCGTGATGATGCTGGTAAGTTCTTAAATGCTTACTATGATGCTAAGATCTTCGAGAATGATCCATTTGCTAAGCTTGACCAGACTGGTGTTGGTAAGCTTATGGAGACAGCTATCAAGCTTGGTAAGCCTGTAAATCCTAAGCTTCATGTCGGTATCTGTGGAGAGCATGGTGGAGATCCTTCATCTGTAGAGTTCTGCCACAAGATTGGTCTTGATTATGTATCATGTTCACCATTCCGTGTACCTGTAGCTAGATTAGCTGCAGCACAGGCTGCAATCGCAGAAAAGTAGGAAAAGATTTCGATAATCATATCTACTTGATGACTACGATAATTGACGAAGATGAAGCAAGGGAAATCCTTGCAGAGCTAGGAATTATCGAGAGTTTGAGAGGATATAAACCATTTACGGTTGATATTTATATTTAATTGAAATCCTGAAAGGGATCGAACAGTTTTAACACTTTTGTTAAAATGTTCGGTCCCTTTTTTGCGTTTTAGGAAGAAAAATAAAAAAATTCAATTTTTTTTCCTAATTTATTTAACAGTCATTATCAGAATATAAAAAGTGGCGAAAAGCCAGTAAATTAGGGCGTTTCAGCAGAAAGGAGAAGGCAATGATAAAAATGAGACTGCAAGGAAGTAGGAACGATATTCGCTGGTTTTTGAAAATTCTTGAAAAAGATGATCGTTTTGATGTTTTAGACACATCGGACATCATGTCTATCAAGACTTCTAATAGATTTAAGCGAGTTTATACCAATATCTATCGGAAGCAGATCAGTACAGTTCACAAGGGTAAGTAAATCTCTATCATTGCTCAAGGTTTGGGCAGGTAGTAGATATATATTTCAATTAAATAATGCGTACATTTAAGGAATGTATGTAGCACAGCGGAAAGCGAGGTAAATGTCAATGTGTAAAGTAATTGCAGTAAGTAACCAAAAAGGCGGAACAGCCAAGAGTACGAGTTCAGTCAATCTTGGGATTGGACTTGTAAGAGAAGGGAAGAGGGTTCTTCTAATCGATTGTGACAGTCAGGGCTCAATGTCAGCGAGTCTCGGAGTGAGAGAGCCAGATGCACTTGATGTAGCTCTACCAACTATCATAGGTAAGATTATCAACGATGAGAAGTTTGAAATGCATGAGGGTATTATCCATCATGAGGAAGGTGTGGATCTCATGCCTTGTAATATCGAACTTGCAGCATTAGAGCAGACTCTTATCAATGTAATGCGTAGGGAATATGTCCTTAAGCAGTATATAGATATGATTTCAGAAGAGTATGACTATATTATTCTGGACTGCATGCCTAGTCTTGGTATGGTAACAATCAATGCCTTAACAGCTGCTGATTCGGTTCTTATACCATGTCAGCCTTCGTATCTGCCTATAGTAGGTTTGGAACAGCTTATTGTAACTATTGGAAAGGTTAAGAAGTATCTTAATCCGGAACTTAAGATTGAGGGAGTTTTATTTACTATCGTTGATGGAAGGACAAACTTCTCCAAAGATATAATGAAGCTTCTTAAAGAGAGCTATGGAGAAAGCTTACATTTCTTTAAGGAAGGGATTCCTAAGTCGGTCAGAGCAGAGGAGATTGCTGCAGAAGGCGTTAGTATTTATAAACATGATCCAAAGGGCAAGGTTGCTCTTGCATATGAAAGTTTGGTAAAGGAGGTGCTTGCAAAATGAGTAGAGATAGTGCATCAAAGATTCATATTAAGGCATTTGACGATCTGTTTGGTGGTGGAGAAGCTGATAATACCAATTCAGAAGAATTGCTTAAGGATGCCGTTGAGATACCATTAGACGAGCTTCATCCTTTTAAGAATCATCCATTTATAGTCAGGGATGATGATAAGCTTCAGGAGATGGTTGAGAGCATAAAGAAAGTTGGAGTTCTTAATCCAGCAATAGCAAGAAAGGATCCAAATGGTGGCTACGAACTTATTTCTGGCCATACCAGGAAGGAAGCTGCTAAGAGGGCCGGATTAGCAACAATGCCTGTAATTGTAAGAGATTATGATGATGACATGGCTACGATTGCTATGGTTGATTCTAATCTTCAAAGAGAGGAGATTTCAATTAGTGAAAAGGCTAGAGCATATGCTATGAAATATGAAGCCATGAAACACCAAGGAAGTAGTAAAGGTGGAGTCAGTTTACAGGCCTTAAGTGAAGAAACTGGAGAAAACTATAAAACTATTCAAAGACTTATAACGGTGTCAAAACTCCCAGATGACCTTTTGGGATTAATAGATGAGAAGAAACTAGGGATTAGACAAGGCATTGATTTAACCGAATTAAGTGAGAATGAGCAAGAGATGGTTTATCAAGAGATTATTGATAATAATCTAAAGATTTCAATGAATCAGGCCTCTAAATTAAGAGATTTAAGTAAGGATGGACTTTTTGATGCTTCTTCAATGAAGGAAACATTAGCTGAAACAAAAAAGCCTAAGAAAACCAAGGATGATAAGTCAAAGACATCAACTGGAAAGAGATATTCGAGTATATCAGAAGAAGCTTTATATGAGTGTTTTGCTGATGCCGGCATTCTTTCTTATAACAATGAAAATGACAGATATGGTATTAAGATGGGGAATGAATGGATTAATACTGGTTTTCATTGTGGTGATTGCTTAAGAGTGTTTATTAACGGATATTGGGTTGATACTTGTATGGAGAGTAGTGTTGATAGGGAATGGTATCTCGTTGGAACTGAATGTGAAGGTAATCTCGAAAATATAATAGCTAAATGCTAGGAGGTGAATTTTTTGAATATTTATTTTAGAAAACCATCTCTTAGGAGTTTGTCTTGTGGTTCTAGAATTGCTTATGCTAGGCAGTTTAGAGGATTATCACAACAACGATTAGGTGAGGCTATTGGACTTAAGAAAGATAAGATAAGGAATAGAATTTGCAGATATGAAAGAGGAGGTAGGGTGCCTAAAAAAGATAGGATTCTAGTAATTGCAAATGTCCTTAATGTATCTGAGGGGATGATTAGAGATTATGATTTTAGGAATCCATCAGATTTTATATATGAAGCTTTATGGTTAGAAGAGTTGATGCCTGAATTAGAATTAACCCTTCATAAGGGTAATCCTAGAATCTATGAAACCTGTGATTTGTTTTCGGATTTCTATAAGGAATGGAGAAAAAAGAAAAAACAATTAGATTTAGGTTCAATTACGAAAAAAGATTACATTGAATGGAAACTAACATATGTAGTACCTGGAGAAAGGAGGAGTGATAATGGCGGAGAATGAAGTATGTGGAATAAGCTTGGATTATTTTTATGGTATGCAGGCCGAGATGTTTTCATTTCTCAGAATTCCTAAGCTTCTTGTTAAGGATGGACGATTTGAGAAAATGTCAAATGAAGCAAAAATGCTGTTTGGCCTTCTTCTTGATAGGATGTCTTTGTCAATGAAAAATAAGTGGTTTGATGAAGATAACAGAGTTTACATTATCTATACCACAGATGAAATTATGATTGATTTATGTATTGGAACCCAGAAGTGTGTGAAACTTTTGAAGGAACTTGAAACCTACGGTCTTATCGAGAGAAAAAAGCAAGGTTTTTCAAAACCAGACATTATTTATATAAAGAATTTTTCGATTCTTGCAAATGATGGAATGGAAATGCCAAAAGCAGCTGAAGCAAAAGTTAGATCTAGGCGAGAAAAGAAGAGTAAGCATGAGGTGTTAGAAGATGATGATTCAGAAGATTGTAAGTTATCAACAAATGTTGATAATTCTACAGTGTTTCCAAAATCAAAACACGAGAGTTTTGAAAATCAAAACGCGGAAGTTTTGAAAATCGAAACACGAGAGTTTCCAGAATCAAAAGACGAGAGTTTTGAAAATCAAAACACGAGAGTTTCCGAAATTGAAACACGAGAGTTTCCAAAATCAAAACTAAATAATACTAATATTATTAATACTGATATTAGTGATACTAATGATAATAATACTGATAATATTAACTCTGGTATTATAATATCTCATCCTATCTCATCGAATAGTGAATCTGGGCTTAAAAAAGAACAAGTATCGACAGAGGATGGGATGAGATTGGATGTGAATCGTAAAAAAGGTGTATATTTCCCTTTGGATTATACAGAGCCTATTTCATTGGAAGAGGAACAGAACATGATTTGCGAGCTAGAGGATAATAATGGTATTCCTTACAATTATGTTATGGATCCTGAAAAAATGAAAACAGCAATGCAAGTGCTATTTGATTGGAACTATCAAATCCAGTTAATAGACAGCAGACCGTATGAGAGCAAAAATGATCATTATTTCAAATTGATGCTACGGAATATGATTTATATGGCTACATCACTGGAGCCTGTCATAATAAATAGCGGGAAACAGATAGTAACATACTCGAAATTTTTAGACAGAATAAATGTTATTTATCATGAGAAAGGGCGTAATCTGCATGGGTTCTCTGTGCTTATGGAAAGATGTATTGAAAGATATGACAAAAATACATATGAGCAGGAAATAGTCAATCCGGATGCATATGCAAAGAGTGTTATATGGAGTACCTTACAGAACTATGATGCAGATTATTCCGGTTGGTTTAACTATGATTACAGCCATATCGACTGGGATGCAGTGAACAAAAAGATTAAAGAGAAAGGATGATTTGAATGAACAAGATAATTCTATTAGGCTATGTGTCTAAGCTTCCTGAGCTTCATAAGAGCACAGGAGAGCGAGAGGTGACAATCACAAGGTTTGACCTGGCAGTCAATAAGAAAGGCAAGTATAAGGATCAAAGTGATGCAGATTTCTTTCACTGTACATCGTTTGGCAAGACCGCTGAGTTTATCGAGAAATACTTTGATGTTGGTTCTAAGATGCTTCTGACCGGAAGAGTCGAGAATAATAACTATACCAACAGCAAGGGCGAGAAAGTCTATGGCTACCAGGTGGTAGTTGAAGAGGTTGAATTTGCTGATAGTAAGCCTAAGAGTGAAACATATGAGTGATAGGAGCATAAAGCAGATCCGATTTACTTTAAATCTTAGATACAAAGAAGATAAGGACATATATGAAATACTTAAGAAACAAAGCAATATGAGTTCTTTTATCAAACTAGCAATATCTTCTTACTGTGATTCTTCACAAGTGAGTAAATCGGATCTAAAACTTACGGAAGATAAGATTATAAGAGAAATCAGAGATGTTTTTTCCTCTTCATCTGAAAAAAACATAAATTGTCGAAGAGCAGAGGAAAAGAGGGATAAGCACTCTGGTTCAGAAAATGATAGCAATTCAAATATAAAAAATTTGATCTGATAATCATGTATAATCTGTAGAATATGGTAAAATGTAAAGTGAATGATTTGAATGCGACTTTTGGACCATTGGTCCAAAGGTTAGAGAGAATAATACGAATAGGATTCAGAAAGGAAGGGATCCCTTATGAGAAATATAAAGAAAATGGCAATGATAATAGTTGCAATAACAATGATTTTTATGATGACTAATATTACTAATGTTAAGGCTGCTAGCAGGTGTACAGTATCAGTTGGTGGTGCCAAAAAGATCAGTAAGAAGGTTTTTAAGAAGGCTAAGAAGGTAAAGGTACTTTCCTCTAATGCTAGAGTTTGTAAAGTTAAGTATCTTAAGAAGTCTAAGAAAGTAAAGCTTATAGGTAAAAAAGCCGGAAAAGCAAAGATTACGATTAAGGTTAAGAGAAAAGGTAAGAAGGTTAAAAAGTATAAGTACAAGGTTACGGTTAGGAGTAAGAAAGTTACTAAGGAACAAAACTGTAAGAACGCTCTAAAAAAGCTTAATTCTTATCGTAAAGCTGTTGGAGCTGATGGCTTAGAGTGGTCTGACATTCTTTATGGAGCTTGTATGTATAGGCTTAAAAATAGTGGATTTGACAGACACAAAAACATTATTGACGATTTAAGCGTTTATTTTGGCGGTTTTTTCAGTACAGTAAAGGATGATGAAATCAATTACTTTACTGGGGAAAATCAGGGATATGGTTATGCTAATTTGGATAAAGCTATGCTAGGCTGGAGAAATAGTGAAGGACATTACAAAAATATGATTGATAAGTCACATAAAAGTTGTGCTATAGCTTATCTTAACGGAACTTATATTACAATATTCTCTGATAAGACTGCTAGTGAATTAAAACAATGGAGAGAGGATATTGATTCAGGGAAAATTGCTTCCGTAACTTTAAGGGAAAAGGATGGTTCTTCAGACGAATATATTGAAGGAAGAAATATTCAATTTTACGATATAGCTGATAAGTGGAATACCTTGAGGACTGTTAGGATTAAAAATGTATCGGGTGTTAATTTTCATTTAGAAGTAGGACATACTTATATGTTTATTGATAAGGAGATATCCACTGAAGAAGGAAAGGTTGATAGGGTTAGCATAACAGTTTCAGGCGACCAAGAAAACATTATTGAACTAGTATCATAGAGAATTTACAAGTGAATATTTATCACACAGGCCCTTTGGTAAGCATACCAGAGGGCTTTTTTTATTGGTAAGAAAGCACAACTATTGGACCAATGGTCCAGAAGTTAACCACGTTAAGAGAGGAGATTATTTATGGAGATTAGGATTAGATTGCCAACAAGTAAATAAGGATTTGAGGTAACGTATAGTCAATTATTGAATGAAAGGATTTTTAGCATGAAAATAAAATTTAGACAGATTTTGTCATTTGTGTTGGTTTTTGCTATGGTGTTGGGAACATTTGCTTCGCATAGTATAACTGTCAATGCTGCTTCGACTGCTACGGTGACATTATCAGGAATGGGTAGTCATGGTTCCTTAACTATAGGAAGCAAGACTAAGACAGGAACTTGGTGGAAGATGCATGTTGGATCAAGAGAAGCTTTTTGCATTACATTAGGTGCAACATGTCATTCTGGTAACACTTATGAGGTTGCAGAAAACTGTACTTGGACTCAAGATACCGGTGGAGAAAAGCGAGGGTATTATGCTAAGATTTTTAAGTGGTATGTGATTAATTGTAAACGCTCTAAGAAGAGCTATATTATGAGTCAGGCTTTACTTTGGTCTGTGGCAGAAGGTAGAAATTCAAAGAGTCAACTCAAAGATATCATAAAGGATGTTAAGAAGAATACTGGCTATTATTCTTCTAAAACAGCTGATGAGTTGTACACCTCTATTTTTGAGAATACAGGTAATTTTGAAGTTAAAGCAACTTATTGGAAAAAATCAGGTGGAACTAAAGGTTATCAGACACTTTTGACAGTGGATGCTGATATTCCAGAGGATTTTAGGCCTAAACATTTAAGCAAAAGTAAGTATTACAGACAGAGAGTAACAGTTCAAAAAAATGATGATTTGGGAAATCCACTGGATGGTATACAATTTCAATTGGATGCACATAATATCGATGAACTCTATTCATTTAGTGTAGGCGATGCAAATGGAACTGAATCTAGTAATGTTGATGCATATAATGATACTGAGTTTTCTATGATAGGTGTTACCAGAGATAATGGAACCATAGCTTATCGAATGACATATTATCTTCAGTCATATAATGAGGTTTATTATTATACTGATTCTGAACTTGCAAATATGACAGATGAAGAAAAGAAGGCTGCTAAAAAGGTATTAACAGATGAGCTTGAATTAGATCAAGGAATTGATTTTGGTAAGAATATGACCAAGGCTGAAGCTGAGGTTCTTGCGCAAAAGCAGATTGATGAGCAGATAAAGAGTATCAATAATGGATATACTCTGACCGAAATTGATACATCAGCACATCCAGAAGTAATCAAAGATCCTAATTATGCTAATGGTTTTAATTTTAAACTTGGACGAAATAATAGTTGGACTAAAGATTCTAATGGTAACTGGCCAGATACGCTTATCGATACGCCTAGAACATACGCATTAGCATATCAGGTTGGTGTTAAGAATAAGGTTAAGAAAGCAAGCGTTAAGGTTGTAAAACATGATCCTAATAGTATAGATGGTGAGGCTCATGGAGATGCCACGCTTGATGGAGCAGTGTATAAACTATACAGTGATGAAGCGTGTACAAGTGAAGCACAAGTTTATACTGCAGATGGAGAACCTAAATCACCTGAGGATTATGTAACTGAAAATGGTGGTTTTGAGACAGATTTTCTTTTGACTGGTAAGTACTATTATCTTAAGGAAATTAAGGCTCCAAAAGGGTATTTATTAAATGGAGAGGTAACACCTATTTATATAGATCCTAACATTGCCAGTAAAGAAATCACTATAAATGCAATAGCTAAGGATGTCATTGAGAATCCTGTTTTGGGAAAGGTTGAAATTCAAAAGTATTTCAATGAAGATGATCCCGGTTTTCTAAATCCAGAACCAGGAGCAGTATTTCAGGTTTATCTTAAATCTGCCGGTAGTTATGAGAAGGCTGATCCTAAGTATGAGAGAGATGAAATTGTAACAGACGATAAGGGTTACGCAATAACCAAAGATTTATATTATGGAAAATATGTTGTTCATCAGGTTAGCTCAGGACCGGTAGATACTATTAATGTAGCTGACTTCGAGGTTGATATTAAGGAGAACGGAAAGGTCTATACATATCAGCTTAGAAATCCATACTTTAAGGCTTTTTTGAAGGTGCTTAAGAAGGATAAGAATACAGAAAAGCAAGTTCTTAAAGAAGGTACAGCATATCAGATTTATAAGGTCTTAGATGATGGAACTGAGGAGAAGGTAGTACAGACATATAGTAATGGAAATCAGAAGGTTTCGGTAGATACTTTTACTACAGATGCATCTGGTGAGATTATGACTGTTAAAGAGTTGAAATCGGCTACTTATAGGATTTACGAGGTTGAATCTGCTTCTGGTTTGCATATTACAGATAAGTATATTGAAGTAACTATTAATTCAAAACTTGATAATTACACAGAGGAAGTTGATGAGGAAGGCTATAAGCATGTAACGGTAACAGTGACTTATACAAATGAGGAGACAAGTGGTAGATTCTTCTTAAAGAAAACTGGTGAGCAGCTTACAAGCTGGGATGCAGAGAAGAAAGAATTTGTCTTTGAAGAGGCTAACCTTGAAGGTGTTGAATTTGAGATTTATGCTGATGGAGATATCGTTACTCAGGATAATCAGGGAACCAAATGGTTTGACGATGGAGAACTTGTAGCAACAATCACAACAGGCAAGGATGTTAAGTTTACAAGGGATATTAATAATTTAACAGGTTATGAGCTTGCTAAGGATGGAACTCTTACGGTAAATCTTCCTTTAGGAAAGTATACTGTTAAAGAGAAGAAAACTCTTTATGGTTATGTATTCCCTAAGGATACAAAGTGGAACTTGGAGTTTACCTGGGAGAATAGTCAGGAACCATTTGTTCTTAATACAACAGATGCCACTGATAAGAAAGGTGTTTTAGCAGTTAAGAACAGCCTTGCAGATACTAAGCTTAAGCTTGTAAAGATTGATGATATTTCTACTAAGGGAATTGAAGGTGCTGTCTTTGGTTTTTATACCAAGAATGACATTTATAATGCTAAGGGAGAAAAGATTGTTGATGCAAATACTCTTCTAAGAGAGCTTACAACAGATGCTAGCGGAAATGCTGAGTGTGACTTAAAGGTTCCTTTGATGGACGAAAACTATGAGACACCATCAGTTGAGACAAGTGATGCTACTGAGACAGATGCTTCAGCAAATGCTTCTGGTAGTGCGGTTATGAATTTGAATTCCGGTGATTATTACTTAAAGGAACTTTCTATTTCAGATAGTTATTATCTTGATGATTCAGAGATTCCAGTACATTTTGAGTATGCTGATCCAAAGACTAAAACTATTGAAAGAGAAGTTAGAAAGACTAATACTCAGACTTTCACAGAGATTGATAAGCTCTCTTTGACAGATAGTAAAGAGGTTGCCGGATGTAAGCTGCAGATTAGTGATGTAGAGGGAAATGTACTTGTTTCTTGGATTTCAGGTGATAAGGATTCTGTTGAAGTAAATGATAAGCTTAAGGAACTTGGATATGAAAATGTGAGTGTATCTTTAATGGATAACGGCAACTTAATAGTTCAGGGTCTTCTCCATGATAAAGAATATGTACTTAAAGAGACTAGACCTGCTGATGGTTATGTGACTGCTGATGATATTCATTTTATGGTTAAGAAGAATCCAAACGAAACGATAGGCAAGCCAGTATTTATTCCGGCTTTACCAGTCAGTGGTGATGCTATAAGTGCAGATGCTTCAGCAAATGCAAGCGGTTCAGCAATTAGTTCAAAGACATTCGGAGATGATTCTGTTGTGGCAATAAAAAATGCAGAGGGTATCTTTGAGAATAAGACTGATGCAAAGGTAATTATGTATGATGATACAACTAAGATTAGTGTCAGCAAGACGGATATTACCGGTGAGAAGGAAATTCCAGGATGCGAGCTTTCTGTTGTTGCAAGTGGTGGTGCTGTAATTGATGAGTGGACCAGTACTAATGAGGAACATTTGATTGAGAATAAGCTTATTGTTGGAGAAACTTATACATTAACAGAGAAGAGACCTGCAGATGGATATGTTACAGCAGATTCAGTTGAATTTACTGTTGAAGATAACGGTGAGATTCAGAAGGTTGAGATGCATGATGAAGAAACTGATATTAAGCTTATTAAGGTAGATGCTAAGACTGGTCAGGGATTAGCTGGGGCCAAATTTGTAGTTCTTGATAAAGATGGAAATGAAGTAATGAAGTTTACATCAAAAGAGGATGGAGTAAGTATTAAGGGTAAGCTTGCAGTTGGTCAGACTTACACATTCCATGAAGTATCAGCTCCTAATGGGTATAAGACTGCTAAAGATGTTAAGTATACTGTAGAAGATACATCGAAGGTTCAGAAGGTTACTATTAAAGATGAGAAGATTCCAAGTACACCTCCACATGTACCACAGACAGGATTTACATCTTTTGCCATGCTTATTATGCTTTTAGGTCTTGCAGCTTCAATCATTGGAGTCATTGGATTTCGCAAGAAATTATTTGTAAGAAAATCTAACAAATAAGAAATTGTGTGTTTAGAAAGACGAATTAATTTATATGAGTGATGAAAGATTAGATGAGGCTTCAAAGAAAAAGTCTTTATCGAAAAAGAATAAGATTATTCGAATTGGAAGTGCAGTAGCCTTCCTTTTTTTGTTGGCCGTAGGGATTCATTTCTTTCTTGATCAGGGTGACAAGTATGTTGAAGAAGAAAAAGAACAGAAAGAGTTTATCAAGATTGCGAAGGAAGAAAAGGAAAAAGGACCTGAAGGTTTAGCGAAGAAATATAAAGATATGGTTGGTTGGATCAAGATACCGGGGACTGAGTTTTCATATCCGGTGATGCAGACTGGTGTTAAGAATCATCATAAGGATGATTCTGAATTTTATCTTCATGCTGATGTCCAGGGGGAGTATTCATTTATGGGTACTCCTTTTCTTGATTCAAGATGTACAACAGAATCGGATAATTTAATAATTTATGGCCATAACATAAATGGTGGTAGAATGTTTGGCTATTTACAAGGATATCGTCAGAGTAGTTTTTATAAAGAGCATCCTGTTATTTGCTTTACTAAATGTGGAAGTACAAAGGAAGAATATGATGTGGTAGCTGTTTTGATTACAGATATTTACTCACATATGTACACATTTACTGATGTTTATACGGATACGATTTATATGGAGAATGTAGAAAAACTCTTAGATAAAAGCGCATATGAGACGGAAGCTGGAAAAGAGCTTAAGAATGAAATAAGAATAGCGAATGTTGAAGAGTTTTTTCATAAGGAGAAATTTATCACGTTATCTACCTGTAGAACTGGAGAGGGAAGAGATTCCAGACTTTTAATTGTAGCTAAAAGGAAAAACAGCTTAGCTTCAGATGAAAGTATCAGTGATATGGGTTCAGATGGAAAGGACGAAGGAAAAGAGGAAGAAAGCAATGGAAAATAAAGGTATTAAGAAATCTTTTTTGAAGGTTAAGTTTAGAATCCTAACTTTCTTTGCTGCAATGTATGGATTTGTTATGGCAAGCCCTGTTGTTGCATTTGCAAAGGATAAGGAAAAGGGAGTGTCAGAGGTAACAAGTGGAATAGATGTGCTAAAGGATCTGGTTCTTGCTTGTGTAAGTGGTGTGGGAGTAATATTCCTTGCCTGGGGCCTTTTAGACTTTGGTACAGCATATTCAGCACATGATACTACGCAGCAAAGTTCAGCTATTAAGAAGGTTGTAGGTGGTCTTATTATGATTGCCGTTCCAACAATTCTTACACTTCTTGGAGCAACTTAATGATTATTAAGCCAGGGATGGATAAGTCCATCCTTGGCGCATGAAAGAGAGGTGAGGCAATTGGGATTGTGGGATTCTGTGACCGGATTCTTTTCCGATCTGGGAGACTTCTTTAGTGGTAAATCATTTTTTGAAATGAGTGGTTACGTATGGAATGATTTGATGAAACTAGGTAGCCAGGTATTGATTAAGAATCCGAGTAGTGGAACATATAAAGATACTTGGACTCAGGTTTCAAATATCTATACAGCTATTAATGCAATAGCAGTGACGCTCATGGTTTTATTCTTTTTATATTCATTTTGTCGTGATGCAGTAGATCTTCATACAGATATGACGATGGATAAGACTATTAAGCTCTTTATAAGGTTAATTATTGTTACCAATGTTATGGGCCTTGCCTTGACATGGATGCCTAAGTTTATGGGTTGGGCTAAGATTCTAACAGAGACCATATTGGGTGAGGCTAAATTTGGTTTTTATTTTGACGGAGTAAAAGTGTATGAGGCCATTGCAGATTCATCGGGCTGGGGAGCATTGGTGGGATTTTTAACATCATTTCTATTTTTCCTATTTACCTGTGTCTGTGGTTTTATGATTGTGTTTACGATTCTAAATCGAATTATCAAGATTTATATGATTGCACCATTTGCAGGTATTGCATTATCAACGCTTGCAGGTGGAGGCCAGATAGCGCAAGTTGGCTATTCATATATCAAGACTTTCTTTGGTTATGTAATGTCAGCTCTTTTGATTGCAGTGGTAGTTGTAATAAGCACAACATTTATAGAGACGATTTCCCTAAAATCAGACTCAGCAATTATAACGCTTTTAGTTTACTGTCTTAAGATGGGAGCTATCTCTTCATCAGTAAAGGCAAGTGATTCGGTGATGCAGAAGGCATTTGGATTATAGAATGCACAAAAAACTGTGCAAGTTATTCCAAAAGAAATGTGCAGAGATGAGAGAAATGCCAAATAAACTGTGCAAATAAGAAAAATGACTGCACAGTAAACAGTACATTTTTGGAAAAGGAGGACTAATGACAAAGCAAATCAATCAAGATGTGGCAGGGTTTAAGGATGATTTTTTCAAAGGCCTGTCATTAAGAGAGTGCATTTATGGTGGCACTGCTCTAGGACTGGGAGTTGGCAGCATGCTAGCTCTTATTTTTATTTATAAGGTAAATATCAATGTTGCGATAACAATATGCATGCCTATCATTGCAGTGATTGGTTTATGTGGGTTTTACGAGAAGAATGGGATGACTCTTCCAAAGATTGTAAGAGCATTCGTGAGAATTAAAAGACAAAAACCTCTAACCTATCAGACTTGTAGACCTGAGGACAGACAGAGTTTGTATATCGTAACTAAAGATATAGCAAAGGATTCAAAAGAATCAAAAAAGCAACATGATGAAAGTTTTGGACCAATGGTCCAAAAGAAAAAGAAAAGAAATGGAGGACAATAATTATGTCAGAGATTAAGGAAGTTCAGACGGACGAGAAGGTTAGCACTGTGGATGTTAAGAAGCGTTATGGTGCGGTTATTAACAAGCTTAACGATTTAGCTAAGAAGAGTGAGAAGAAAGGAAAGGAGAACTAGGATTATGATGAATTACGGGGATTTCAAGGAGTATATAAAGGAGAACATTTTGGGAGAGCTTCCTGATATTTATTCAGAGTTTGAGGTTAATATCAGAAAGTCTATGAAGAATAATGGAATGGAGCTTGATGGTCTTTGTATCCATGGACACGATAATATTTCACCAGTGATTTATCTCAATGGCTATTATGAGAAGTACAATGATGGAGCCTCGCTTAAGTCCATTATGTCAGAGATTTCTGAGTGTTATATCAATAATGTGGAGCATAGAGGTCTTACAAATGATATTGCTGAGAATGTTATGAGTTATGAGAATATTAAGGGAAATATTTTTAGTAAGCTTGTGAATACTAAGAATAACGAGTATATGCTTTCTGAAAGACCACATACAGAGTATGAGGATTTATCAGTAACCTATCACATTATGGTTTCTAAGGATGAGAATGGAATAGCCTCTATTCCGATTTCTAACGATATGGCAAAGGTGTATGGAGTTACAGCTGAAGAACTTGATCAGGTTGCCAGGGATAATATGTCTAAGGATAATCCAATGGTAATTAGGAGTATGGGTGAAATCATGAGAGAAATGATTATGCCGGATATGTTTGATGACGCTATGAGCAAGGAACAAGCAGAGGAGATGTTTGATGAAATGTTTCCAATTAATGATGATATGAAGATGTATGTTCTTTCCAATGAATCTAAGGTAAATGGAGCTATATGGATGACTAGCCCAGAAGCTTTAGAGGCTCTTTCCGAAAAGATTGGTGGAGACTTCTTCATTTTACCTTCATCTATTCATGAGGTGATTGCTGTTCCTAATGATGGACATGGAGAGAGAGAATTACAGGATATGGTTATGAGTGTAAATCAAGACCAGGTTAGTCTTGAGGATAGACTTTCTGACAATGTGTATTCTTATGATGCTAAGGAGCATAAGCTTTCACTTGCAACAGGCGATAAGACTCTGAGTCAGGACATGGAACAGGAACATACTCTTGAGGAAGAGAAGAAGCATAGTGGTGTAAAGCATTAATTATACAAGCCCAGAAGGGCTGTTCCTTCTTTTAATTATATATGGAGGTTGGCTTTTGAGTGTAGCTAAGAAAGTCAGCCTCCTATTTTTTTGCCTTTGGACCATTGGTCCAAAAGTTATGGTTCAAGAGAAATGGAGATGATTATTTATGGATGATATTAGGGAATACAAGATAAAAAGAAAACTAAAGGCTAAGAAACTAGTAAATGATGTGGTTTCATTCTTTGAAAATGAATATGGAATAAAAACAGATCCAAGTGGAGATTTTTTAATAGAGACCGAACCTGATGAGCAGATTATATATAACTGGGATGGCAGTGTTTTAAGTGATTTGAGTAAGAAAGAAGGTGAGTTGGATGCAGCTAAATAAGATGCGTGAAGAACTAACTAATGCGTTTATACATTCGCTTGAAGAAGAGCAACTTCCCTGGTCAAGAGGCTGGTCAGTTGTACGACATCAGAATGCAGTAAATGGAAATGTTTACAGGGGGATTAATGCATTTTGGCTTGCCTATCAGGCAGTTGAAAGATGCTATACGGATCCGAGATGGTGTACATATAAGCAGGCAGAAGCAAAAGGATGGCATGTTAAAAGAGGCGAGAAAGGTGTGCCTATAGAGTTTTGGTCTATGTATGACAAGGAAGAAAAGAGAAAGCTTACCAACAAGGAAGTATATGAGCTTCGCGAGAAGCTTTCTGACGAAGAGTTTAAGGAAAGAGTAAAGCCTGTATCTAATACATATACGGTATTTAATGCAGAGCAGATTGAGGGTATTCCAAAACTTGTTGTTGCAAGTCAGGAATACGATAAAGAGATGTGTATTGAGATAAGGGATGATGTGTTAAAAGGCTTGGGAGTTACTCTTAATGAGGGAGGCAATAGAGCATTCTATAGACCAAGTGAAGATTCTATAACAATGCCACCTATTGATTCTTTCTGGGCAGAGTATAATTATTTATCTACGTTTCTTCATGAAGCGGGACACGCTACTGGGCATGAGAGTAGACTTAACAGGGATTTATCAGGCGGTTTTGGAACTGAGAGCTATGCAAGGGAAGAGTTAAGGGCAGAGATTGCATCAGCTTTTACTACTCAGGCCATAGGCTTAGAGGGGACTATGAGTCAGGACCATATTAAAAATCATAAGGCTTATATTCAGTCTTGGATTCAAGCAGTTGAAGCTGATCCATCAGAACTTTTTAAGGCAATCAATGAAGCGAGTAAGATATCAGATTATCTTATTGAAAAAGGCAATCTAAAGCGGTTTATAAGGGAGTTTGCTCCGGTTGAGGAATATAAAGAAGAGCTTAGTTACGATGAATTAGTTAACAAGCCAGATGAGAAAAAGAGAGAGGGATTTGAAGTCATTAATGAGGAAACAGTAGATGAGGATAGAGAGAAGCGTATTAAGGAAGCATTTAAGCAAAAGACAGCTGAATATTTTACTGGATTTGATGGCTTGGATTTGCTAACAGTAGAAACATCCATTAAAGATTATATTAGGGATGTCCTAAATGATTCGGGGTGTAATGTGGAAATCGAAGATGTTTTAATTACCGGAAGTAGAAGTCGAGGATATGAAAGACATGATTCAGATCTTGATGTGATAGTTGCATATAGGGGAAGCTTATCCGAGTCAGCCTTATTTAATATTTTAAACGGTGATAACGTAAGGCTTAGTAGTGTTAAGGTTGATTTTAATCCTATTTCTTTGGATAAGAGAATGTCACTTGCTAATTATCTTATTAATGCAGAAAAATATATGGATGATTTAATAAGAGAACTTCCTTTTAAGCCTGAAAAGCTTACAAGCTACAACAACCAGAACAGAGATAAAACAATGGTTAGTGAAGATATTGATAGGCACCAAGATATGCACCAAAGGAGGAAAAGTGGCCATGGTAGAAGATAAGATTAATGAACGCAAGGAGATACTTTCTAAAGAAGGGGTAAAACTTCTTGTTTTTTATTCTATGGAAGAATTGGTTGAGTACCTAAAGAATAATGATCCTGGTGGAATGATTGAGATTGTAATTAAGAGGGAGGGGTTGGATGGCTAAAGAAAGCGACAAATACCTACTTCAAAATGTCAGAATTCGACTTGTTGTTTCTGAATCAGATAACTTATATAGCAATGAAAATATTGGTTCTCCAAAAGAGGCAGTATCTGTAATGGGAGAACTCTTATCTACATTAGATCGAGAATATGTTTGCGTTGTGAATTTAGATGCTAAGAATCGTCCTATTAACTATAACCTTGTAAGTGTAGGAGATATTTCTCACGCTTATGTTCCTATGCAAAATGTTTTTAAGAGTGCAATTCTTAGTAATGCATGCAGCATTATGTTGTTCCATTCACATCCTTCTGGGGACTGTAGTCCAAGCAAAGAAGATTATTCTATAACAGAGAAAGTAATACAAGCGGGGAAGCTTATGAATATTCCGGTTTTGGATCATATCATTATAGGTGGTGGAAGTGGTGAAAATTACAGTTTTAAGGAGAATAACTATGGTCTGTTTGATGAACCGATTAACAAGGAAAAAATCAAGGAAATAGTAGCAAGCCAAGCTAGGAAAGAAGCAAAAAGAGAGCTAGAAAATGAAAAGGTGGCGGAGAAGAAAACGAGGAGGAAGAGTAATGTTAGACATTAAAGAAGCATATAAAAAGCAAACAGAAAAGATTTACAAAGTACCATATTGTGTTCAAGACACGATTCCTATCTATCGAATATCAGAGGAAGGAATCTTTGAATTAGAGAAGAAAAAGGGAGTTCATTTATTTGATAAGATGTACCTTTTTGAAGATATCAATTTTTCTACTCAGGATGAGATTGAAAAGGAGCAGACGGTAAAACAGTTTAGAATGCTCTTAAACTCTATGAATGTATCATATAAGATTATTGTTTGTAATCATTATGCTGACAACCAGAGACTTCGTGAGACAATTCTTCATAAGGTTGTAAGTCAAGATTTAGAGCCTCTTGCAGAAGAGTATCATAATTTGATAGAGGATAGATTAGAGAAGGGGAGAGATGGGTTATTGCAGTCTAGGTATTTTATTGTGAGCTGCTATAAAACGGATTTTGAGAGTGCCAGGACCTACTTTAATACCATAGAATTTTCTATTCAACAGCTCTTCCATAGGCTAGGAAGTGCATTGGTTCCACTTGATGCGACAGATAGATTAAGGGCACTTCATAGTTTTTATCGTATGGGTAAAGAAGAAACATTCAACTTCAATTGGGATGAATACTTGAAACTTCGTAGAGATTGGAGAAATGATATTATCAATACTTCCCTCAGAGAGCATAAAGATTATATTGAAATGGAGGATGGAAAGGTTGCCTGTACTCTTTTTGTACGTCAGTTTGCCAGTGGGCTTTCCGATGTGTTTTTAACAGAGCTTGCCAATGTGCCTTTTCCTTTGATTATCACTATGGATTGTGAGCCTATGGATAATCGCTATGCTTATAACCTGGTAATGAAAAAATATATGGGAAACGAGCGTAGTATCAATAAGGAACAAGAAAAGAAAAATGAGAACGGAGATTATTCCAGTAATATTTCCTATGAGAAACGAATGCAACAGCAGGAGTCTGAGGAAATGCTTGATAGTCTCCGTTCTTTTGATGAAAGATTATTCTATGTGGGAATCACTGTTCTTATAAGAGCAGACTCCTTAGAAGAATTAGAAGAGAGAAAAGAAAAGATTATGATTATTGGTTCGGGTTACAATATGGAGCTTGTACCACATTCTTATAATCAGCTCGATGGCATGAATACAACGCTTCCTACCGGAGCGAGATTTCTTGATACTATGAGATCTCTTACAACAGAATCTTTGTCGGTATTTACACCGTTTAACGTTCAAGAGATAGATCACGAATATGGATATTGTTATGGATATAATAAAGTATCTAAGAATCTGATTTTAGGAAATAGAAAAAAACTTAAGAATGGAAATGGAATGGTCTTTGGAGTTCCAGGTTCCGGTAAATCATTTCAAGAGAAAATGGAGATGGGCCAGGTGCTTTGTTTTTCTAAGGATGATATCGTGGTTATAGATCCAATGTCTGAATATAAGGGAATCGCTGAGAAATGGAATGGTCAGTATATTAATCTTACACAGTCAGCTGAGAACGTGTTTTACATTAATCCATTTCACGTGCCTGATAATGTGCCTGATAAGGAAAGGTTTATTGCAGAAAAGGCAGAGTTTGCTTATGCCATATGCGAGCAGGCATTAAAACCTACAGCACTTACAAGTAGGCATATTGCAGTGATAGATAGGGCCATTAGGAATATGTATGAAGTTTACTTCAAGGAATATGCAAGAACAAAACCAAGAAAGAGAGGAAGCGTTCCTTGTCCTACAATTCGCTCTATGAGGGAATACTTACAAGAGAATGAGAAAGATAATGATTCAGCAAGGGAATTGATTGACCAGTTAGAAGTATTTACAGATGGTACGCTTGATATTTTTGCAAGACAACAATCAACTTCAGAAGCTAATCGATTTACGGTATATGGTTTTTCTGAACTTGGAAAGAGAATGAGGGCCATGGCCATGCTTGTAATGATTGAGTCGATTACAAGTAGGATTAAGTATAATCAATCATCTGGTATAGCTACTTGGGTGTATGTGGATGAGATTCATGAGTTATGGGGAGATGAATATTCTCTTCATGCAATAGAAAGAATGTGGCGTGAGGTAAGAAAACGTGGTGGAATTTGTACCGGTATGAGTCAGAATCTTGTAGATGCCCTTAGCAATAGGTCAACCAAGACCATTGTTTCAAACTCGGAGTTTATGATGATACTTGATCAGGGTGTTATGGATAGAGATATTCTTTCCGAACTTTTCACAGTATCAAATGAACAAATAAACTGTGTGAATGGAGCTGAACCAGGAACAGGACTTATTAGGTTTAGTGATAAGATTGTTCCTTTTAGCAATAAGGTAGATGGAGACAATGGCCTCTATAAGTTGTTTAATACTAATTTCCATGAGATGGTAGGAAATGGAGGAACTAATGGATGAAAAGGAAGTTAAGAAGATAGTTGATTCTTTAAGTGGTCCAGCTAGAGAGCGGTTTTATGAACTTTCTGAAATAGATAGGATAAAGTTTTTAAAGAAAGTTGAGAGAGTAACAAAGAAGTTTGAATCTAGGAATTATGAGAAAAAACTAGATGTGAAGAAAAGAGCCAGAAAATCAAAGGGTGTAAGAAATAAAAGTCTGCACTCTTTTTCTAGTTCTAATATAAAAGATGGTATTTCGGATATCAGGGACTCTTATGTAGTAGTTATACAATATTTGCTTGCTACAGGTAAGGTAGAAGATGAGGATGATAGGGATATCAACGAAGAGTCTTATTCTAGAATGGAGTCGATGCTTAATAACAGTATAGATTTTAAGAGGGCTAGTTCTGGAGGGACGGTCATAAATTATTATAGAAAGCGTAGAAATAAAAGAATACGGGCTGGGTGTGTAGGTGGTAGTCCTGCTCAAATGTCAAAATCAGAAATATCAAAGTCTTTGGTAAAACGAGATGTAAAAAGAAATGCTGCTAAGGCTTCACAGGAGATGCAAAAGTCATCTTCAAAATTATCCTTAGATGCTACAAAATCTTTTACTAAAAAAACTAAGGAAGCTGCAAAACAACTTGTAAAAGCGATGCGAACAATATCGAATCCAATTCTCTTAGTAGTAGGACTTGTCATTGTTGTTTTTTCAGCACTCTTTGTTTCTATTGCAGCTGTTATAGGTTCTGCTAGTGGTGTTGCTGGAGATGGTGACAGTAGTTCTTATGAGGCAAAGGTATCTGAAAAGACAGAATCATATAGAACCCTAGTCGAAGAATACTGTGAGAAATATGATATAGCCGATTATGTGGAATTGGTACTTGCGATGATAGAACAAGAGTCAGGTGGTAATCCACCCGATGTTATGCAAACAGCTCAAAGTTATTATAATACTAATCCTCCGATAGATACTGCTGAGGAAAGCATTAATTGTGGTACACATGAACTTAGTGATTGCCTTAAGGCTGCTAAGTGCCAAGGACCAAATGATATAGAAAGCATAAAACTAGCTATCCAAGGCTACAATTTTGGAAATGGATATATAGCTTGGGCTTTGAAAAACTATAAGGGTTATACAGAAGAGAGTGCAAAAGTATTCTCGGCAAAGATGAAGGCTAAATTAGGTCTTTCGGGGTACGGTGATGTGGACTATGTAAAACATGTATTGAGGTATTATGTACCCGTTTCAGATACTTCAATATCTAATGAGGATGCAGCAAAGATTCTCAAAAAACTAAAAGAGAATAATAAGGCTGATAAAAATGCTTGGAAGGTAATAGAGAGAGGGGCCTCTCTTGTTGGAAAAGTAGAATACAGTATGGATAAAAGGCAGGGTGATGGAAGGGATAATCCTGAATATCTTGATTGTTCTTCTTTTACAGCCTGGGCATTTCATAAGAGTGGATATTCTGGTGTTCCATATGGTTCAACTACAGCGACATTTATTTCATCCGGACAATATGAAACTATCTCAGCTGATAAGCTTAAGCCAGGAGATATTGGATTAAAGAGTAGTACAGCCGAAACTGGTGGGGCAAATCACGTTGGTATTTATTGTGGGAAGCTAAAGAATGGAACAAAGGTGTGGTTACATTGTACATCGTCATCATCTACATCGCTTACTGGTAATACATCAGGAGTAATGTTTGGTGCATATACAAATTTTGCATACTTTAGGCATTTTAAGAAATTTGATTAACTTTTGGACCAATGGTCTAAAAGTGAGAATGGAGGAAACTTATGTTTAAGAAATTTAGACAAATTTATTGGTCTCAAAGAGATAGAGGAATGGGAGGGCGATTTATTCTCCTTGTTATGGTTATGATTGTTTCATTTGGCTCAATTGCTGGTCTTGGAGTGAGAAATGTGGTGATTCATAATACCAAAAATAGTAATTCAAAGAAGGTTACCTCGGGAAGTGCTGTTAGTGGAGAGGCAGTATCTAAAGGAGTTTCTGGTTCATCAATATCTTCTGATGAAGATTCTTTTGAAGATGATTATGAAGATTCACCTGAGGAAATAGGGCAAGAACAGGAATTTGAAACTATTGATACATCTGGTATGACAACCTTTTTGGGATATATGTCAGATGCAGCATATGCAAATCTTGTGGATCAGACAAAAAATAAGTGTAAGGAACTGGGAGTAAAAGTGGCTAAAAAACTAGACTATCAAAAGATGGGAGCAACAGATTTTGATGTTATAGGTTATATCCAGTTGGGAGAGGATAAGGTCTATGAATGTAGCTATAATTTGAAGAGTGATGTGGTAGCTCTAAATGACACAACATACTTACCTACAGATATTGAACAAATGGCTATTGCGGAGAAAAAGGCAGAGGCTGAAAAACTTGCAAAAGAACAGGAAGAAATCAAGAAGAAAGCTGAAAAGGAAGCTGCTAAGAAGGAAAAAGCGAAAAAGAAGTCTAAAAACACCAAGAAGAAAAAGAAGAAAAAATCTTCAAAAAAATAAAATTATGGAAACATCGATGTATTCAGGGGAGTATAGACTTTTGGACCATTGGTCCAAAGGTTTATGACAAGATTATACATTTTAATATTTTGTATGATGTGATAGAATAGTAGTGTAGCAAATTAAATTAAAGTTTATATGTTTTAGAGGTAAAAAAACAAATGCTTAGATTGAGACCGTATAAAAGGGAAGATGCCGAAGAAATTATTTCATGGAGCCAAGATGAACGTTCATTTTATCAGTGGAGTGCCGGAGTAATGGGAAATTATCCTATTACAAAAAATGAATTTAGTTTTATAGATAATCTTCTAGCATTTACTGCTTTTGATGAAAATGGGATGATTGGATTTTTCACTCTCAGAAATCCCGGAGAATCAGTAGATGAACTCCGTTTTGGTTTTGTAATTATAAATCCCCAATATAGAGGGAGTGGCAAAGGAAAAGAAATGCTTGAACTTGGGCTTAAATACGCCTTTGAAATATACAGAGCAAAGAAAGCATCTCTGGGCGTTTTTGAGAATAATGAGCCTGCATACTATTGTTACAAAGCGGTTGGATTTAAGGACGTTGAACTTGAAAGAATTGAAACATATAAAGTTTTAAATGAAGAGTGGAAATGCAAAGAACTAGTTATTGAAAAATAAATCATAATTTTTATGACGATAGTTTTTAATTGATGATTAAGCCTACGAGCTTGATTATAAATAATTATTTAAGGAGAGTGCTGTTTGAGAAAGTACAACACATTGGAGATTGTGGGCTGACCGGGAGGTTTGCTGACAATTAAACAAGCCTCCCGCTGAAAAGCAACTTTTGGTCAAAAGTTTTCAGGAGGTAAAAAACATTGAATAAAAATGACTATACAATTCGTTT
>AUXO017784914.1_pt1 | contig 24101 bp, 23 predicted proteins | sample 768731 | NCBI WGS metagenome assembly AUXO01 (sample SAMN02715735, study PRJNA202380) | gut metagenome | biome: sheep rumen | host: Ovis aries | place: New Zealand: Palmerston North | reverse complement strand
CCTAAAATGTCAATCAAGACTGACATCTGTTCTTCTGTTAACTTTAAGTCTTTCACCATATCATACATAACTATATCATCAAACACACTATCCAACACGCAGCACTGGCAACCGTCACAATAGCAGCCACCATACCCAGGCATCCAGACGAGCATCCCTTATTCTTCTTCAATGCCTCTTCAAGCTGCTTCTCCAGTTGCCTCGATCTCTCCTTAGCCTCGTTCAGATCCTTGGCGGCCTGAGTATTCTGGGCTGTCAGTTTCTGAAGGGATTTGTTGAGTTCGCCATTGGTGTCCTGCATCTTTTTCAGACTATCCCCAAACTCCTTGGACTGTTTGGCACTGGCCTCAGTCTGTGCCTTCAGTTGTCCTTGTAGCTTACCCATCTGTTCAGAGTGGGTTTTGGTGAGTTCGGCGAGTTTCTTTTGCAATTCCTCATTCTGCTTGTTAGCCTTCTCATTCTGCTCCTTATGCTGCTTCTGCATGGCCTCAATCTGCTCTTTGTGCTGCTTGGTTGCCTCTTCTTGGGTCTTAGTGAGCTTTGCCAGTTTCTCATGCAATTCCTTGTTCTGCTTCTGACCAGCCTCCAGTTGATCTTTGAACTGTTTTTTAATCTGCTCTGTCAGGACGGCACGAGATTTGGTTTTCTTCTCTGACACCGTTTCCATCATATCCTTAAAGTAATGTCCCAGGTCGTTCGGAACGGAAACTTCTTTGTCTGCAACCTCCTTAATGAAAAGTCGCTCGTCAGGATGTCCGATAGCCGATATTACTGGGGTTTTCAGTCCGACCACCGTTTCTAGGATATTCAGATCATCGAGCATTTCTATTCCAGAACCGCCACCTCTAACAATGCAAATGGCTGTGTGGTTTTGTGCATCGAGACCTTTGAGTGCATTAACAACTTCTTGCGGCTTGGAGAAAGATACCCGACATTCAACGAAATCAAATGCAGCTTTAGCTATATCGCCGCCGCCATTGAGGAAATCCGTCATTGTGATAGAGGCACCAGCAAACAATAATGCTACGGAAGGACGTTGATCAGTATATAGCAACTGCTCCAGGATGAAGTCTACGTTCCTGAATCCCAACTTGGCCTTTTTGCGACGTAGCTCCATTCTCTTTATTTCCTTCTCGTCGATGGCCTGTTCCTGAACTGTCTCAACACGGGAAACGTTCAATTCCAGTTTTATCTCACTCTTAGGTGAAATCTTACGCCCCAGAGTACCCAATATATCAACCAAGCTGCCCGGCTTAAGGTCTTTCCGCTGGGCTTCGCTTATCTTTATTGGTAACTCGTTAGTCGTATTTTCATCCCGGAGGGTATCATAACAATAACCTTGGTATGATACACCATTGCCTACAAGATATATTCCGCGAATACACACAATCTTACCACTCGCCTCAGTGTTCTGTCGAGCCAATATGTCATTGAAGATGTTGATTATCTCCGACGGCCTATATTGTTGTACTGTTATATTTGCTGGCATGATGATCGCAATTTAAAATGTTTCACTCAAAACCACTCCTTCACCACCACATTTGAAGCAAATGCCGTTCTCCACATGGTTGTATTGAGGCAGATACCCACTTCCACCACATCTGTCGCATGGAACCAGATTGCCTACTAGCCTTTCTTTGTCATAATAGGGAATTGATGAAGTCTCGTGCCGCTTTTTATGGCAATTCTCACAGAGCGTAACCAATGCCTCATTATCATATTCCCATGGCTTATGCCCTCTAACATAATAGGTATGATGAATGTTCAATCCATTTATCTTTGCAGGAATGGAGTAAGGAGGAAACCTGAAAGAAAAGAGTCGATTTCCAAAAGTGATATTAATAACATCCCTATCGTAGCGTACACCATCGATGATGTATGGAAGCGAATACTCGATATTCACATATAGTTCATCAGATATAACGCAAGGGAACTCGAACAGGTGGATTTGACCATAAGTTTCCAGTGAGTCGTTATACTTCGCTATTCTGATAAAGTGATATACTGTGGCATCCAGACTTTCTATTTTCTGCTTGGAAACTGCAATAACCTTCTCTGGTATTGACCACATATTCTTGAAGAGACTGCTTTTGGTCTGAAATAGATTCAGATTATATACTGTTAATTCGCCATCACTGGACTCAATCTGGAACGGAATGTTTTTGATGGGATGTGGCGTGCTCTCTGGGACATTATCCCAAAACTTAGAAAATGGCATACCACTAAAAAGCCATCCTTTGAGCAATCTATCTACTTCAAAGAGGCTGCAAAGTTTCATATAGCTACCACCATTATGATAGCCAAGACTTCCACAATCTTTGCATACAAAGTGGTCGCGGCTAAGTATCTCATTACACTTAGACCACCACTCCTTCTGATTTAGCAACTCGTTGTATGTCATATTTTAGTTCTTTTATTTTCTTAAACCGCACGATCTTCGCAGAGGGTCTTGAATTTCTTTATAGCATCACTCATTATCTCATCGTGATCAAAAGCCAGTCTGGGTAGCGCATCAAGTGGGAACCATTGGGCTTTGGCAGCGTCATCCAGGCCGATGACCGCACAAGGAGAATCGATGACAGCCAGATAAGCAACTGTAATAGTACGTCCTCGTGGATCACGGTCAACCTTTGAGTAAGTCCCAATCTGCTGCACCCTCGTCACCTCTAGGCCTGTTTCTTCTTTCAGCTCCCGGATAGCGCACTCATCCGTAGTTTCATCCATATCTAGGAAACCGCCGGGGAAAGCCCAACAACCCTTGAATGGGTTGCTGCCACGCTCAATCAGTAGCACCTTGGGAGTAGTCTCCTTGGTGAATACGATGCAGTCTGCGGTGACAGCTGGACGTGGATATTTGTAGGTGTATGCCATAGTTCCTAATTATTTATCATTCTTACTAAGCATTCTCAATCGCTGTAAAAGCAACCAGAACCATTCTTTCGTATCGTCATTTGCCTGTGAGGGTGATGACCAGTGATTGAAGAATCTCCACTGAGAGAAGAGTCCATTCCCGATTGTTTTAATGTCATTCATCTTGTCGATGCTATCCTTCAGACCTTGGACTGTGTTCCAGGCAGGTTCTCCGTAGGCATCAATAAACGAGTGGCCACAATCCATTTCAAAGCCCAATGCCTGACATTCGCTAGGGAAGTCGTTATTGTCAAAGAACCGATAGTACGATTCTCTAGTACGCCCAAATTCATTCTCGAAGAAGTTGACGTATTTATCAATGAACTTTTCTATTTCTGTATTCATAACTCGTTCGGCTTATATTTTGTGTCACCATGTCAAACGGGCTTTCCCACGTTCAGCCATGAGTTCGCGTTTCTTGTCCTTCTCTTTGTCTACAATAGCCATCAGCTCTTCCCGCTCGTCATCTTCAAGCAGATCCCAGGCTACTTCGCTGTAGTCCTTCTTGTAGAAGGTAGTATCTATGAGAGGCTTGAAAGAATGAGGGCGTTTGATATAGAACCTACTCACGACACTATACATATCGTCAGGCAGATATTCTTCTATCTGACCCCTCATTTTCCAAGGTATACCCCAGATGGCTTCGGCAATGCTACCAACGATGGCTCCCAGTGTATCTGCATCAGCTCCAAGACTGACAGCCAGACGGACAGCATCCTCAAAACAGGTGCTCATACTTATTATCTTTAGTGCCACCGGAACCGTACCCTGGCATGTCTCATCGAACCTGTTCAGAACGGAAGACTTGGGCATATTGATGTCGTAGCCAGAGAACTCCACACATTCCTGTAGAATCTCATCAATATGCATCGGAGCCTCCTGGTAGTGACTGTTATTGAACTGTAACGCTCTGAATATTGCCAGCGCTACTGTCTGTGCTCCCTTGATGCCCTCGTCGTGGTTGTGTGATGGTTTCGCTGTAGCGGCAGCTGCGTCCAGAACATCGTCGATGTATTCATACCAGTGGGCCACCGGGCTTACCCTCATTGCCGATCCATTCCCAAACGAGTTGTATGGCTTAGGGTTGTCGCTGTGTACCCATTGGGCGAAACGACCGCCATAACCACCCATCGGATGAGGATAGCGGTTGCACCAATCATGGATTGCCTCACCAAAGTCCCCATTATTCAATAATGCATCAGCCACAGCGACTGTACAGATGGTGTCATCTGTGAAGCCATTCTCCTTTGACAGCCATTCGAAGTCGTAGTCATTCGTCGGGGCAAATTCCCAACGGCTACCTACTATGTCTCCTATTATTGCTCCTATCATAATTTAATCCCAACCTTCTTCATCGTTATTCTCCATATATCTGCTCATACCGTTGTCATCCATATCATCTTCGGAGGCCGGATCGAAGCCACGCATGTTATCGGGCTTGGAGCCATGATGCGTATGATGACGGCCATCATCACCAGGCAGCGGTGGTGGAGGTGGTATGTTGTCATATCTACCTTCATCGGGCCTATCTACAGGAGGCAACGAATCTATGATGAAAGAATCTCTCTCTTCCAACATAGTGGATTCTACCTGACGCGACTTGTTACCACATGCTGAGAATGTCAGCACGAGTGCCAGAATCGCGGTGATATATGTCGTTCTATTCATATTCTATTTGTTTTTATTATTCTGAATCAAACGGTGCAAGATGCATTGTGGCTAACGACGGCTAATAATCATATATAAATTCATCACTGTCATAAGGGCACCATTTCCCATATAGAAAAACGATGTATAAGGCAATACACAATTGCCTGTCAGTATTTGTATTTAGTAAATGGGCTGATTGATTCGGTCTATGCTCTTTAAGCCACTCTTTCCATTTCCTAACATCAGGCATGTATTCCGTAAAGAGACGTTCGTTGTCATGTACGCCAGCAAACATTCTTTCTCCCCACCAATAACGGTCTCTGACATCGTCCTTCGAAAAAGGAGAGTCTGATTTTGCTTCACCAGAATAATATTTAAACTCTGGCAGGATTGGTGGATTATACTCGTTGTTCATCTATCTATTACGCATTATGCAATCACCGTCGCATTCCAAGACCTCTGCTCCTGCGATTTGCTGTTTGATTTCTTCTGGTTCCAAGAAGTGTACCTTAAGGGCGTTGGAATTGGGGAAGCGATTAAAGAACGGATTATTGCTCATATAGAGTTGAACTGCCAACACTTCCTTGTTTTTCTGAACACCATTATAGTATTTCAATATGCTAGGCAATACTCGTGGGAGCACCTTGATTCCAACACGACCATCATGGAAAGCAACAACAGCAACTACCCGATAATGAGCTTTCTTGTCTACCAAGGCCTCCTTCTGCTCATCAGTACTCTTGTGAGATACTGATATGCTTCTGCCGTATTTGGTGTTGATCTCATTCATCATGTGTGTGAATATCAGACCGTGAGCAGACGCATCCTCCAATTGGTTATACCCAATGAAGTAGTGTATCATTTCGTGAATGATCACATCTTCGATTTCATTCTCAGGCAGGTCTAAACGGGTATTTATCCTTAGCTTAAAGTCATAATACTCCGTTTTCCCATTTTCTCTTTTGCGATGCTTAAAAACACATAAGCCTAGGAATGTCTTAGCATCGCTCAATTCGATGGGAAGCTTGGGGAGCTTTCCTGCAAATATCTGCTGGTTAAACTCCTCAAACTTCTTTTCTACATATGGAATTGTTGCTATCATTCGTCTTCTGTCTCTTCTTCAAACACATTATCCCAGTCAATAGTATATCTTCTTGATTTCAAGACTTTGCTAATGGCATATATTATCGTCCACTGTGTAATAGTCCTGTCTTCAAACTCAGTCTCGCCCATACTCTTATCCAGGATGGTATCTCTACCATGAAGCAACACCTTATCAGACTCACGGTCAACCAAGTCACCGTCTTCGTTTAGATGGCCTTCAGGTATGACCTCCCATTTTGATATGTCAGCAAGTTCTAACAACATAAGGTCAGCCTGTGAAGTACGACCATTCCGTAGTAACATATACTTGTATGGCCTCAGTACGAAGGGGAATTGTCCGTTGTTATACGAATAAAGTCCGTGGTCATTTGCTTCATCGAAAGGTACGTCAGGATTCTTTTTCCAGTTACCACGCTCGTCTCGTTCTAGATAGCGGGAAGCTGTAGTTTCCTTGATAGAGCGGGTCTCCTGCTCGTAATTATCCTCTTCATACACAGTTCCCTCAATGCCAAAGTGGGCTTCGAGATCACCGGAATAGGTGAGGGATAGTACGTCTTTCGGGTCAATACCAGCCAACAGGTCCGAATTGTCAACCACAGTCCTCAACCCCTTCCGGCTCTGATCTAGTGCAAACATCACCGTATCAATGTTCAACTGTGAAACAAGAACTGGCCAATAGAAAGGAGCGTTATTCCATCCTACATTATCGCCCGTCGCCGGATCTATTGACTTTGCACCATTCTCTCGGATAAACATTATCACGGGAGCATCTATAGCGATTTCTCGTGCAGGTTTCAAGTCAGTACGGCCATCATCAGGAGCATCGGTGTAACCACCATTCTCTCTGATACGTTTCAGGTCACGGTCTTTACGGTGCAGACCATATATCTTGCCACCAGACTTTCCGGTACAATACTCCAAGGCACACAGAAGCTCCTTGATGTCGTTCTTTCTGTCTGTATTGTAGAATTTGCTGTCGTAAACGTAGGTGGTTTCTATCATCTGTAATATCTCGACGACAGTCTTCTTGTCTATTTCAAAGAACCCGTCAGCGTTGTATGTGGGAAGACTTTCGATGATAGAGTCAATTTTCTCAATGGTTTTCAGGATCTCCTTCTTGGTGCCAGTCCAGAAACCGATGGGAAGCATTCGACTCTGCTTCTTAAGGGTCAGAGTGTTCGAGGCTTTAATCTTTTGTGAAGAACAGGGCTTGATATTCTTGTCATAACCGATAAACACTGCATTCAGATCATTTTTGTCTTTGCCCTCCAGGAACCACTCTCTTAGCTGATTGTCGAGTTCGTTCATGCGGACGAGTATCTTATGAATCTGTGCCGTTGTGTGTAAACGAGTAACAGCCATATCTTCCTTTGAGCGTGCGCCGTACATTCTGGCGTGCTGTAATACAGTGTCCTGTTGGAAGTTCTTAGGATTACGACCATAGAAGAAACATAGCATGTTCTTAATAGTAATACCACGGTCAAGAATATTACCTCCAATAAAAATATTGGCAGCAGTATCAAGACGCAGCTCACCAGTTTCTTCATCAAGCAGTGATACTACCTGTTCATCAGAATTAACGACCTGAACATGATAGTTGACTTTCTTCGGGTTAAAGATGTTGCGTATTTCATCCAGGACATCCTCTTTGCTAGGCAATTCAACTTCAATCAGCCCTTCGTTTCTACCTTTCTGGTTAGAGAGTTCATAATCCTGATAGATAACATCGATAGCATACCATATACGCTGGTCTGTCTGATCCTCGTCTACGATGGCTTTCTTAATGTCATCTATCAGTCTCTTAATCACCCTCAACTGCCAATCGTGATTCTTCTTGTCAACCTCTACGTGAATCAATGCACTGGTCTTATAGTCTTTGTTCTTTGTCTCACGAACTTGTATGCGTCTGATGGCAGCGGCCATAAAATAAGAGACAAGTGTGTATGTCAGACCATAGATATTACCGGATGCTACTGCATTATTAAGATACCGCTTGTCCTCATGGCCTAATACGTCTACACATTTTTGCTCCACCTGATGAAAGAGGTGGCTGTACATTGAGTCGGGATCCTTTGAGTCCTCGAAATACTGCTTACCACCTACGTATAGACTATGTATTGGAACCAAGGTCGTAAAGCGGGGCTTGAAAGGCTTAATAATATTGCCATTCAGATTCAACTCTCCCTGCGGTTGAAGATATAGACAATATGGTGTTGCAGTTACCTGGAGATAGCGGCAATACTCTGGGATTTTTCTGAAATCATCAATCTGCTGGCTAATCTTGGCCATTTCTGTCTCAGCATTCTGGGCTACAGGATTGCCATCTTCATCTTTGAGTGCCTCCAACTTGACAGAACGGTAGTTACGGCTAGCGAAGTCTGCCTCATCATCCACAATCAGCACCTTCTTTTTCTTCAAGAATGTACAATGTTTCGAGAACATATCAATGAGGTGAGCCAAGTTCGTCGCTTGCTTTTTACAGACGATGACAGTTTTGCATCCCTCTACCCTTGCTTGCTTCAAGTTTTTCCATATATCCATTATATCATAGATATTGATGGTAGCCCTCTGATCCAGGTCATCCGATGCCTTGAAGTAGCGATAGTCTTTTTTCATTCGCATCAGAGTCTGCTGGGCTAGTGGCTTCGTCCCTTTAGTGAATACTATGGTAACGTCGATGCCCTTGTCAAATGCTAGGCCAATAATGTCCTCGAAGGTGTCAGTCTTACCACACTGTATCTTTCCCAGCAGCAGACCAGGCTCTTCTGCATGGGGGCCATCCTCCAGAAGTTGATTGACAGTGTCCTCAATGCACTTGATTTTCTCCTGCGGCATATCACCGTATGGATAATTGGCTACCAGGGTGTCATAAATGGGAGTTTCGCTGTCTTGCACTACTGGACTAGCACTCGTAGCGTTCATTAGCTTTGCCCGTTGTGACAAAATCCACTGTGGTACAGGCATACCAACTGACTCTAGTGTTTTGATCGCGGCTTCACATTCCGCAAGTGTTTTGTACTGTACTTCTGCCATAATATTATTTTAGATTTAGTTTTTAGATTTCATCATATAATTTATTCTCTGCGAAGGAATACCACCTGAACCAGACTGGCAATCCGTAAGTCTTTCGTAACATTTCCATGTAAGCCTTATCTTTCTCATCGGGTTTCTCCGGACCTATAATAAAGAGTTTCTTGGCTCGCTTAGTTGAGGGATAATGAGCATATTCGAGAATTTGTCCGAGTGCTTCACGAATACTTCGTTTGGCTGAATATGTTTTTACCTCAAAATAATGCCATTCCTCAGAATCCTTCAGCAAACCTTTAACATCCACTTTCTGCTTCATGGTGCTGTCAGTACCCTTCTCTATATATAGGTGAACATATTGATCCTTCAGTAATTCCACGATGGCATTCTGTATCTTTTTGTGGAGAGGGTCAATCAGGATTTCACCAGCTTTGGTTGTACGTGTAATAAGGCTGGTATCTAGGGTCTCAATATTGCCCTCATCGTCAATCTCGTATTCAAAACCGCCAACTTTGTCCATCAGATTATAGCGATGCCCGATGGAGTCCGGTTTTAGGATTGGCTGGTTTGAGTAGTTGATTACTGCATCCTCAAACTTAAATTTGACGTTGAACATCATGGTAGGTTTCAGGTCTTTGATTATCCCACCTACATATTTGATGTCCAGCTTCATTTCCTCAATCCAGCCATTAGCCTTGTAATACTCGTATGCGACCTTACTCTCTTCAATTGAGACTCCGATTGCATTCCTGAGGCAGCCAATATAAACTTTCTGCTTACGCGGTGAGATTGCAAACAGGTGAATGTCATAAACCTGTCCAGCATGTTTCTGGCTCTTAACGTTCATGGGTTGTAAGAAGCCATAGTGATAGCCGTCAGGTAAGATCTTCGAGTCGTCAAGCAGCCATTCTTCATGGCCGAATCCTACGATTTTCTCATACGAACTGTCTGTAAGTGATTTGCCCTCACTTCCAGATGGTCTTTTCCAGTCGTGCGTATTCCAGCACAGTCTTGCAATCTTTTCCATATTATTCTGTTTCGCGATTTTCTTCTTGTGGATCATATCCTGGAGCAATTATCAGTTTATCTTGGTCATCTAAAGGAATCCATGTAATCTCTTTAATATAGCTAGACATATCTTGTTTGCCCAACAACTCTAGAGCAATCTGTTTACGATTGCCGAAGCGAAAGCGGTTCCAAGTTTCCCTATCCATATAAACGATGTCACAGGATGGAGTTACTGCTTTGTGATAGATACATCTTATTGCTACCTTCATACGTCCTTATTTTTCTGTCCAGTTAAATAATCCTCTACCACCTGAGAAGTTACCATATTGGTAAATATATCCTTAATTCTCGGATCACCATCTTCGTACTGACCCCATTCATGGTTGTAGGCTCCTTCTATCCAGGCTTCCTCAAAGTTCTCTTGCTTGCTCGATTCTTTTGCGTAGCTCAAGATTGATTCGTATAGTGACCTTACAAACTTCCTTGTTTGACAGACTGCATCAGCAACGATTTGCTTTACACTTCTGTCATATATATAGAATAGCCCTAATGGGCCATTGTGGTTTTTGAAGGATGGCTCACATGGATCAAGAATCAAAGGCTCATAATAAAGATAATAGTAATCGGACTCGTCATAGATGTGGACAATAGCCGGAGTATATTTTGTAATACTCTCCAACCAATCACGGACATCTTCAAACGGCTCATACACATCCGATGCCGAAATCATAACTTTTTCTTCACCGTTCACTTTAAAGTGCATGTCAATCCATCCACAGTCAGGATAGTCTAATTTCAATTCTATCTTGTCTGCCTTGCGAGGTATATGCTCTGCATATTTAGCAAACACCTTGCTCCGTTCTAACAATAGATTATTATCCATACACCTATCTCCAATTCTTATTAAGAAGCTTGACACATTGCTGAGCCTGCTTTTCGTTGTTTTCATTCACACCACAACGTATATGCTGGCCATTATCAAACTCATAGCCCCTGCAAGTTATCATCAGTTTTCCAAGAGAATTATCCTTCTTCGGAGTCCATATGATAGCAGGGTCATCATACATTGCGGGAGGATCATAAGGTCCACGTTCTTCCTCCGGAAAGAACTCAACGTCTGTTTTGTAGCTAACGTCAAACACATCAAGCAACTCTTCGTCACAGAACTTGAAGAGATCCGAGTAATTGAACAGCATGTCTACCTCTAAGCTTCCGTCTCCGTATTCCTCGAAAACTTCGTCAGCAGCCCAATACATTTTATCAGACTTACTGCCCATTAGCTTTAAGAGGTGAATATGGTAGGCATCGAGTATCTCTCCCGATGCCATATCACCAATCAAAAACTCATCAGCACCAATATCCTTCAAGAGTGATTCCAGATTCTCCTTTTCGCCAGTGCAAATCCAGTAGTTACGGATCCACATGCCCAGTCCGAAATGGAATTCAGACATGTCATGCGAAGCCACAATCTGCTGTTTTTCTTCAAGGGTCAGCCTCTTATCCAACCTCTTGAAGGCTTCCGCTGCTGTTTTGGGACATCTAGCCATAACCTCATTCTGTTTTAGTTAATTCTCTTGCCTCATCAAACTTCTCCTTCATAGTCGGGTTGTTTCGAGTCAGCTTCTTGATGGTAAGATCTGCTGCCTTATCATTAGCGAGCTGGAGGTTCCTTTCACTGCCAATCAGTGCATCCTTAATCTTTTGAAGATGTTGGATAGACTTGTCTATCTCATCGATGGCAGTCTTGAACTTCTCACTGGCGAGACGGTAGTTACGACCAAACTTCTCTTGGAAGTCAAGCAGTTGGTTCTCAAAGTTCGTCACATCGATAGACTGGCTCTGTGCTACTGCCAGTTGCCTCTTGTACTCTAAACTCTTCTTCGATGTCTGCACGAGCAGAGAAATGATGGGCAGGAAGAACTGTGGACGAATAACATACATCTTGTCGTATTTGTATGAAACATCGACGATACCACCATTGTAGAGTTCGTTCTCCGGCTCCAACAATGAAACCAGCACAGCAAATTCGCATCCCTTAGCATTACGGTCTTGGTCAAGCTTCTTGAAGAAGTCCTCGTTTTTATGCTTGGTAGCTGTCTCGTCTGCCTCGTTCTTCATTTCGAACATGATAGAGACATACTCAGTGCCGTCTGGAGCGAAATCGCGGAAGATGAAGTCGCCCTTAGAGCCACCCGATGCATCGTTGTCCTTCTCGAAGTAGGCATTTGGCAACATCGAGCGCATCATCTGGTTGAACTGTGTTGAGCAGTGGATCTCCAGAGTCTCGCCAATCATCTTAGTAGACATTCGCGTTTTGAGGTCCTTGTAGTAGTCAATCTGCTCCTGAGCAGTTTTAAGCTTAAGCTCATACTGTTCCTTAATGGTGCTCTCATGTGTTGCAGCTTTCTGCCTATTCACTTCGGCTTCGGCCTTCAGCTGCACAATCTCCTTGTCCTTTCCGGCCAAGGCAAGTGTAAGCTCGGTGGCTTTCTTCTCTTCTATGGCACTCAATTCGCCTTTCAGACGGGCAATCGTTGCATCTTTCTCAGTCAGTTCAATGGCTTTCTTGTTCAACTGAGACTGATATTGGGTTTCGGCCTTTGCAGATGCCAGCTTTGCCTCCGTCTTATAACGCTCTTGGAGCTCTGCTATACGACGTTCTAACTCGGCATTGAACTCATCGTTCTTTACCTGGTTAACGATTGAAGCATAACCTGCTTCATCAACTGTGAATGCCTTGTGGCAATTGGGACAAATTAGCTCTTTCATAATCGAATAATTTTAGTTACACATATGAATTTGCTGCAAAGGTATTATCGATACGTCCACCCAATTTGAACAAATATTAATTATTTTATTGTTAAACCATTTTTTTTTATTTACTCCAAGAATGTACTATGCCACAATGACATTATGTAAATCATTAATGAAGGAAACTACATGAGAAGCTTTGTCACCAAAAGCACCAATCCAGTCGAAGTGACGGAATGGCTCAGTCTGAGTCATTTTCTGTGCTTCAATATCTCCGTATTGAGATACATAAGCTATGATACTATGAAGATAATCCAACTGTGTGGAATTCAATTCTTCGCCCTGAATAAGACTCTGGAATTTCTGTATTGCTACAGAGTAATCCACGTGGGTTACTGAACGAATAAAGGCAGCGATATTACCGCCATAGAGAGCGTTCGCTGTGAATCTCTCATAATCTTCTTTAGTACCCAGTTCCTGCCAGAAGATACGTTCTAACTCACGAATATCCATTGCATCTAGTTGTTCAAGGTTCCGTATTTTCTTGAATACCGGATTGTCACTCTTTTCGATGAGATAATCCATAACACGCTCCTTGTATGACATCGTAGAGTCAATTATTATATCATCACCATCTGCAGGAGTAATAAGATCCTCAATGTCAACAGTGAATGTCTTCTTACTACTGCCTACAATATATTTAATCAGGTCGCGAAGCTCCTTGCGTACTCTCTCCAAGTTATTTAGTGACATGTCACTCCAGAATGCCGATGTTTGCACCTCACGGATGGTATCAATCTTCGCCATGACTTGTGGAATGCTAGCTTTTTGCTCTAGTTTATTAGCAAGCAGTATCACCTTGTTCTTGCACCTTTCTGCTAACCTTTCATGCCCTTCTTCGATGCAAGACAACTGGAGGTTGAGCATAATAAAGTCAAATGCTTTGGCTTGATTATCTTCAATAGGACGTGGCAGTAATGGTGCTATGTATCGTGACAATTCTATATTGTCGAGGTCGCTTAGGGCCAACCAGTTTTCCTTTTGTTTGAATTTATTGACCAGTTCCCACTTGCGGCGTACATCGATACGGCTATCATTAAGCTCACAAACCTGACTATGTAATAACGTCTTTAATTCATCATGGAAGGACTTTGCGAACTCATTCTCCTGATATTCTGCTTTTTGAAGAATCGTTGCAATTGCAGCGCGGATCTCAAACAGGCGCTCTGTTAATGATACTGGAACTTCTGGTTCCTGACCATCTGGATTTGCACTGAAATATTCGAAATTCGCACAATAGTCGAATATATAGAATTCCTTCTTGTTCTTGTCCGGACCAAATAGATTAGGACATAAGCGGGTTCCGCGTCCAATCATCTGGTTGAACTTAATCTTAGACAGTATTTTCTTGAAGAAAACCAGGTTAACGACCTCTGGCACGTCAATACCAGTATCAAGCATATCTACAGATACAGCGATTTGCGGCATCTTTGTAGGATCTGTGAAGCGGTCGATAAGATCTTCTGCATAGTTCACGCGATTGTCAATGAGCTGGCAGAATTCTCTTCCATATTGTGCAGCATAGTCCTCATTGAATACGTCCACAATCATTTGTGCGTGGTCGTGATTAAATGCGAAAATAATGGTCTTACCCAGAACATCATCATTGTCTATGCGTAATCCTTCTCTAAAAAGGTCATTGAAAACACGTCGTACAGTGTCTTTATTGTAGACATACTTGAAAATCTCGTTACCTCGAATATCACGATGACCTTGCAATACTGTCTCGATATTCAGACCTTCTTCCGTGGTCTCATAGTCCCAGATCTTTTCCAGCTGCTCCCGTTCTTCCTTAGACAACTGATCATACAGAATTCCAGCATTCATCACTTCCGAATGCTTTCTTTTCTGTCTGTATGGGACTAGCCAATTATCTTGTATAGCTTCCTCGTATGAATATTCGTCTGTTGGAACGCCCTGTTCCAGTTTGAAAATATCATAGGTGGAACGATCCACATCCTCACGGGGTGTGGCTGTCATTCCAACCAAGAGAGCATCGAAGTAGTCAAAGATAGCGCCATATTTGCCGAATACCGAGCGATGGGCTTCATCAATGAAGATAAGGTTGAAACGTCCAACAGAGAAGTCCTTCTGGTCTGAGTCGATGTACTTTATCATAGTCTGATAGGTCGAGAAGATGATACGAGCATCGAGGTCTCGTTCTGACGGTTTGGATTCAGAAAGGATGCAAGTGGTTTCGTTAGGCAGAAGCTTTACGAAATTCTTTTTTGCCTGTCTTACAAGTGAGCGTCTGTCTGCTAGGAAAAGAACATTTTTCACCCAGTTATTACGCATCAGCAATTCTGTAAGCCCAATAGCTGTACGAGTCTTGCCAGTTCCGGTGGCCATAACCAATAATGCATGTCTGCGTCGGCTGTTAAAACTCTCGCAGACAGCTTTTATTGCTCTCTCTTGATAGTATCTACCGGCAATATCCCTATTAACCCGCATGTCAGTAATCAGTGGACGGTTGCGGTTTTGACGCATTGTCTGGAGATCTTTCTTTGAATGGAACGCGAAAACCTCTCGCTGGGGATAATCCAGCATATCGAATACTTCCGTGAAGAAACCGTTCGAGCAATATCTTAGTGGCTCATATCCACATTCATGTGATAGACATTCAGCATATAATTTCGACTGGTGGTAGCCTTCCGACCTGTCTTTACTGGTTCTCTTTGCCTCAATGATAGCCAGCGGCTTAAGGTCATCGTCATATAGAACATAATCTACATATCCAACGCCCTGGCCGTTTGGCATACCATGAACTTTGATTTCCACACATGCTTTGCCTGGCACCTTTACACCTTCTTCTGTACATAAATCCCATCCTGCGTCTCGAAGCATCAGGTCAATGAAACGTTTTCTAGTCTCTTCCTCCGAAATGTCTTTAGGACTTTCAACGTTCAAAGGTGTATCAAGTGCTCCGCTATAACGATCAATATTTTCGGTGTCCGGTTCTGTATTATCCGATGTCGTTGCATGTATAGGAGCACGAGCGGGAATAAGAGACTTGTCGAATTCCGGGACTTCATCAACGAGACCGATCTTTTTCAGAACAGCTCCAACGAAGACATAGAGGTTCAGTAATGCAAACCCCGACTCTCGACGGGTAACATGTCCCGTATGGGCGGCATTGTTACCTACCTTGCGTATATAATGAAGACGCATCATCAGGTCGCGGTCGTTAATATACGCTTTGAATTCCTCGCCATCTACCTTTTGAAAGAGATTGGCACGAGGTTCAGCAGTAAAGGATTTAAGATAGTAGATAATGTCTACTATATATTCCAATCCCTTCCGGCAGTTGATTGCCGACTCATCAGGATTCGACTGCTGCGTAATTTCAGCGGTGTTACAGAACTCATAGAGTCTTGTGAACCCAGGCTTTCCTTTGAGATAATCGAAGTTTAACATATCGCTTTGTTTTTAGTTATTCGAAATACTTATCCATTGTATAATTGAGCAGCAACTGCGTTTCCGCAATGCTCTGCTTCACCAGTTCCTTCTGAGCCTCAATTGCAGAAATCTTCTCTGCAAATTGCTGCTGAAGGGAGAGAGAAGGAAGAGAAATCCTTTCTTTTCCCAGTTCCTTTGCAGTGATTGCCATTTTTATTGTCGCGCCATTACTATCCTTATCTTTAATGATATGCGACAACAAATACAAGAAATACGTTTTTTCTATATATACTGGATTCAACCGTATTTTCATTAACGATGGATGTATAATACCTTTGGGAGCATCGTCTGGAATAATAAATATCTCTCCTATGGTACCTCTACAACTCATTAGAATATCACCAGGCCCCACCTCGAATCTCTCTAACTCTCTGTATTTACCCTCGTCAACATATCGAGTTGGGAGATCCATAGTTTTCTTAATGGCATGTTGTTGTTCATATACCATACAATAACCGGCTTCTTTTGGTACAAAGAATTCATTTTTTAAAGAACTTCCAAATGGTCCAAGATGCATTTCTTTTACACATTCTTTCAACTCTACTCTTTCGAATAATGCATTGTCATCATTCAAAAACATATCATGGAAGATGGATAGAGCAAGTTTATCGAACTCCTTCAACTGCTCTTGCTTTACAGCAATCATTTCGTTCAAACAATCCAACTCTGCCACAATCTGCTGCTGGTCTGCCACCGATGGTAGCAACATATTAATCTTCAACAAGTCTGCCTTTGTTAGACTTGGTATCGTTACGGCTTTGTTATGTCTTTCAAAATCGTAATGCAGACAGAAATAGAAAAGGAATTTAGGAAAGAGATATTCATCTTTTGCAACCAAACCAAAAGCCGTGTCAATATTCCAAAACCTTTCCTCGATAAAAAGGGGCTTGTTAATGTTGCCTTTACGTCCAATAATTACTGTATTCGCAGGACAAAGATAATCTGATGCTCTGCCTATTTCTCCTCCGCTTCCACAAATAGGATATATACCATCCACAGCCACGACTTCTTTATAGTCGCGACCATTTATGATGTTCAAGACATCTGCCCATTTCTTATATTTCCACTTGCTTCTATCCATAGTCATTTCAGATATTTTCCTTTAAACTCCTGCAGCTTTGCAGCGAACTGAGCCTCAAGGTTCTCGATACGGGCAAAAACGACCTTTGGATCGTCGTACTTTACTTTTTCGCGAACCACCTCCATATACTTGTTGAAAGTCAGGTCATAACCATTCTTTCGAATTTCATCTACGGGAACATAGAAACTTTGATCCTTACGTGAACGGTTCAATTCTTCGGCATGATTATTCCAGCGTTTAATAACATCAGGAATGTCGTTTCTATCATCAGGAGTACGTTTATCATCGAGAGTAAACCCGTCTGCCTTCATGTCGTAGAACCAGACTTTGTCGGTGCCGCCATCGCCAGTTTTAGTAAATATGAGTATTGCTGTGCTAACACCTGAATACGGTTTGAACACACCACTTGGCATCGATATAACAGCTTCGAGCCTTTGTTTGTCAACTAAGTTTTTTCGTATAGACATGTGGGCTGAACTCGTTCCGTATAGGACTCCGTCAGGAACAATACTCGCACACCGACCTCCTGGTACGAGAGAGCGTATAAACAAGGCTAAGAATAGTAGTTCTGTCTTATTCGTTTTTGTTAAGTTTGTCAATGTAGGGCTTACAACTTCTTTGTCTAGTTTACCCGTAAATGGTGGATTTGCGAGAATCAAAGAGTATTGCTCAATGTCGGGATTGTCCGTAGAAAGAGAGTCCTGTTCTTGAATATTGGGGTCATCTATTTTATGAAGTAGCATATTCATTGCGCCGATACGCAGCATGGTTGTATCTGTATCAAACCCAGTGAACATTTTAGACTGATAATAATTCAGTTTCTCTGTGTTCACCATCAAAGCTTTCTCATGTTCGGCAATATAGTGTGCGGCTTCTACAAGGAATCCGGCACTGCCCATAGCAGGATCACATATGGCATCGTTCTTTTCAAGGCTTGGCTTCATCATTTCCACCATCATGCGGATGATGTGACGGGGAGTGCGGAACTGGCCGTTCTGTCCTTTCTCAGCCATCTTTCCAAGGATGTACTCATAAACGTCGCCCATCGTATCTCGGTTGTTCATGTCAAGGCCATCTACTTGCTGTACAAGTGACTCCAAAACGCGTGGCTTGTTTATGAGGAATATAGCGTCTTTCATGAAACGGGTATAGGCAGTCTCTTTGCCATGTCCCATTTCTTTGATAAATGGGAAAACGTTATTTCGTACCATGTCGAACATGTTCTCCGCACTCATTTCCTTGAATACTTTCCAACGTAGGGCATTATACGGCACCTTGATAGGGCGTTCGTCGGTACTGTCTGGATGTGTCCATAACCCCTCCGGGAAAGTGGGATCCTTCAACTTTCCACCAAAGAGACCGGCTGTTGCCTCTTCTTTGGTCTGTGCATCATCGAGCATCTTCATAAAGAAGAGGTAAGACAAGTGACTCACTACCTCAACCGGGGTGCGAATATTTGACTTCTCCCAAAACGTGTCCCACAAACGGTCAACCTTGTTCTTAATATCTCCAGTTATCATATGTTTATCTTTATTTATTTATCAATACTACCTTCGTGTTACCAGCTCCCAATGCAATATAATGCAGAAAAGAAATAGATGTGCCATTATAGACAGCAGATATATCAATCCCGTTCTTGACAAAGGCATCAATTAGTGCAGCGTCATGGGCTGCACGAGAAGAAGTCCAACAACGCTTATCAACTAATGCATTGAATTCATCAACCAAAGACTTTACGCTCATCTTAGCGATGCTGTTCTTTATTTTCTGATATTTATACGTTCTTGCCATATTTTATTCGTTTATGCTGCAAAGTAAAAACATGTATGTTCACAGGATTTGGACGAATGCGATGTTTCTTAACTTCTTTCAGATTTATATAGCTCATTAGGGTCTATTATTCCATTTTTTAGATCGTCAGATAGCTTATTGTACCACCTGATAACATCCATAACCAAATAGAGGCAGGCTCTGAAAAGAAAAGGAGTTTTTGCGTCATATACGTATTCCGACACAAATAAGTTAAGATCCTGTTTCTTGTGGGAACCATCTTGTGTGATGTCAATCAATACACCGAGACTATGAGCAATAGCAATTGGCATAATACCATCTACAGGCTTATATATTGTTCCATTCTTAGCCTTATACCCATTCCATCCTTGATAATTCTTTCTCGTACTGTAACTATAGAAGTATTTAAAGGTATTCAGTGAATTCACCTCCTGTGGTACGATTTGAGCCTCTTGGCACAACACCTGTATTCGTTCAAGTATCAAACGTAGTTGATTAAACATTGCTACAGCCTTGTTATAATCTGTATCTCGTGCATCATCCAAAAGAAATTGATATAAGTATTCCTCGCATTGTTCATCAACTTCTTTTGCCATATCAAGAAACGCCTGATACTTTTTCTTAACCATAAATTCAACAGAATGAATATGGTCTACGTCTTTGATAATCTTGCTCACAAGAACAGGCAACTCACCTTTCTGAATAAGTCTTTTATTCTTTGTAAAGTATTCCAATTCTCCATTCTTGCAAACTTCCTGAAGGAAGATCTTCTTGCCAGTATACAGGAAGAACGGGATGTCTCTCTTGATATTAAAGAGTTCAATGATAGACAATGTGTGAACCAGTCCACTAATGTCTGTCGGGTCAACGTATTCCTCATCATTTCTTGGGAAATTTCCGTCAACAATAACAGCATCAACTCTGTCCTTGTACTTTTCCAGGGCATCCTTAAGCTTTTCAGAAGTAGGGACATAGTCTAACACTTCGATAAGGTTCTTATCGAATAGCTCACGTATCTCCTTGTCTTTCTTTAACGTGGCCCACTCATCATCAGCCCATATGACGCTATACACTTTCGTATTCATAATCATTGAAGTTTTTAGATGATGTAGTATAAACAGGAATGAGGACATTAAATGTCAACCATTCCGACTCACTGTCAATAGAGATATAGCCATTATGCTTGTGGGCAATTTTACATATATGATCCCCACCTATTCCGTCCTGAGAAGAATTGAGTCCAACAACGCCTCTCTGAGAAAAGTCAACGACCGTAAAGTTTTCCGGAAGAGGCTTGCCATTGTTCGAGATTCCTATTCTCACAAAATCCTCGTCTTTGTAGGTCACGCCCTCAACAGCAATGACGAGCTTATTGTCCTCACTGTATCGTTTGGCAAAACCATGTTGGTGGGCATTAATAAAAATACAATCCAGCATAGTATAGAAGAGGTTCTTGTCAACTTCAACCTTTGTATCATCGGCAATTTCCCTCTGAATTGGTAAAATGTCGAATGTAGTATATCCGAAGTTACCCCAAGCCTTGATATAGGATTCCAATATCTCATAGATATTAACCTTCTCCAAATCAGGCGTTACATGGCCAAAGTCTGTTCCGGTACAATTAATCTGCCTTAAAGCGAACTGAACATTATCATTCATATTCTCGATGGTCTCATTATCTCCCAAGTCTTTGAGATTAGACAGTCCGGCACTGATTTTAGTAAAAGTGATGCCTAGGTTATGAATAAGATCAGCAGACTCACCACTTAATACCTGAAGGCGATCCAGTTTCTTTTGGAGTTCATTTTTCTCCTGCCGGAAGATACGCTGGATAATCTGCTGCTGGGTCTCTAAGCTTTCGTAGATGGGCAGATACAAATCTTCGTATCTAAGCCTTGGCATACCAGCACCTGCTAAAGCTGAATTTCTAAAGTGTTCAGCATTAACAACACAGTCTGCCAGATATTCAGGAATACATTTTGTTTCATTAACCCTAATGCAAGTATAATTCGGGCTAATAAACAACGGCCCTTCATCATTCTTAATATAGAACATATCGGCTCTTACATTAAAAATGATGCCCTTACCACATATCTTAATATATGGTCTTTCTGTAACATCAGCGACCTCAATGTTGATTTCTCTATCATGCATTGATATGATACTACGAACCATATGTTCTGGCTTAAGCAATCGTCCCTCCTTATCTTCATAGCTACGAATACCGCGATCTTTCGATGCAATATCTGCAAACTTGACCAGTTTCTGGCCAGGAAGGACGTTAATCCGGTCTAATACATAAGCAGACGGATCCAAAGTGCAGTCGTGACTGTATGTTTCACTGACCTCTATAGTGGCTGACTGTTTGTCGTCTTTACCATCAATACGGTCTATGACTGCCTGAGCATCCAAAAGTATTCTCTTATCTGCCTTCAGAATGCAGTCCTCCGCCAGGACGAACTTCACTTTGTTGTCGGATCGTTCCTTATTAAGAACAATAATGGCACTGCCTATGCCTGTACCAGGAAGAATTCCACTGGGGAGCATAATAACAGATTCAATATAGTTCTTGTCACACAAGGTTTTTCTTAGACTAAAGTTGTACCCACCTCTATAGAGCGTTGACATACTGACCAAAAGGACAGCTTTACAAAGAGATTTTGACTCAATGAACTGATTCAAAACATAGTCTTCCAACAAGACAGGACCACCACGACGATTACCATTCATGCGAATACCAAATGGCAGTTCTGAGGCCAAACAATCAAATCCTTCATTTCCCTTCCAGTCGAAAGTGGAATCTCCATGGAGGATAGTTAGCGCCTTATTTGCAGCATCTGCTCTTATTTCAGCAATTACCGCAACGGTCTGATTAATCTCTTGACCTGTAAAAGGAACGTCAGAAAGCTCCGTTGAAAGAGAATAAGAACACAATCCCGCACACGGATCATATATACTCTTGGGATCCTGCCGGGCAATCAAACCAGCCATTAATTGTGCAGTCTCTTTGGGAGTTGCACTCATTCCGGAAAACTTTCCAGAACGGAGTGTGTAATACTCAATAATGTGTTCAATGATTTCCTCATAGAAGTCATTGATAGCTAGATTGCAAGTGTCATAAAAGTTGAACACGCACTCTGCTGGTTGACCTTGGAAATAACTGTCATGCACAGTTGTCCGAATCTTTTTCAATAATTCGGACTCAGAACCGTCTATTGCTTCTATACTCTGAATATGTCTCTTGCCAGAGAAAAGGTTTCCACCATCGCCTACAAGTGAAAGAAGATGTCCTTCGTGATGTGCTACTAACACATATAGAAGTGGGAATAGGGAGTTAATATCATAACTTCCTAAAGCTCGCAGACAATCGTCCAGTTGCTTGAAAAGTCTCTCTTTCGCGGTTTCAATCATCTTCAATTTTATGATTTTACGGGTTCAACAATCAGTTATCGAGTGCAAAGGTATAACCTACTCGTTCACTGGGTTTGGACATATTTGATATTTTTTCAGACATTCAGTAACACGGGTCTTTATCCGGTCCTGCAAATCGCCTGGGGACAAGACTTTTGCTTTCTCTCCAAAGGACAAGATCTTCTGCTCTAATTCATAGTTCAGCTTTAGGTCATATTTCACTATGCCACCATTCTCGTCACGATAGATGACCTTCTGGGAACCATGTAGAGGTTTGGTCTCTACATAGTTTAGTTGGTCGGTAGATAACCACAGCTCTACAGGTTCACTATCTTCCTCTGGTACGGTCACTCCAATGACATCCTCAAAATATTCATCGAAGTCAATGTCACATTCTTCATATGGAGCACCAGCATTTCTGAAACTAACAATACGGTCAAGAGCGTAATTGCCTATTTTCTCATACTCCGATCGCTTGGCCAACAAATACCATCTATTATTATATTGTTTTAGGTAATATGGAGAAACTACGAACGTTTGTTCATCCTTCATCCGGAAGCTCTTATAGGTTAGCTCTATCGCTATTTTTTCTTTAATTACCTGAATCAGCGGAGTAAAATGCTGCATACCCTTGTTGTAGCTGGAATCCTCAAACCCTACAATTGGATTGGACTCAGCATTACTATATAAAGTCGTACTAAAGCGGGCTTCCATTTCTTCTACCCATTCGAACTGAGGCATACCCTGAAACTTGCGTAGCAGTTCCATTGCCTGAATCATCCGGTCGCGATCTTCCGATGACAGTTCGCGAGAGAAAATGGAGAAGCTACTGTCTCTATACTTATAATAGATAGTACGGCCTTTCCGCTTGGTGTCTATAGTGATACGATACTTGTTTGAGATCTCAGTTAAGTCGTTGTGGATTGTTGTTCTGGAGGTTATCGGACTCTCCCCACGAATCTCCAATTCCCGATTACAGAACTCTTCAAGCTGCTTTCGAGAATACCAATGACCACTGCTAAGATACTGATCAAGTATCTGTTCTCTTATAGAGTAGTTCTTTCCGTTGGCCATAATTAATCAGCAATTAAATGTTTTTTGTCACAACCCAACAACTCTGCTATCCGGTCTAATGTCGGCAGCGATGGTTGGTTGGTATTGGAGCACCACTTAGACACCGTTACTGGCGAAACTCCAAGCTCACCAGCAAGCCAAACTCCTGTCCGTTTTTTCTCAGCCAGGACTACTTTCAATCTGTTCAGGTCTTTAGTTTCCATCTTAATAAATTAAACTCAGGGACAAATATATAAAAAAAAGAAATAGGTTGTATCTGTTTCTTCTATATATTAACTCTTTTTTTGAGAAAAACGAGGTTTTGAGGGAAAATCCCGCCTCAGGAATAGGGAAATCTACCGTAACTTTAGGTATAATCCCTGTCAAATCGCCTCACTTCCTTAGTATATGTAATAACATACAGGCCGCAGCAATTTTGAATTATATATTGCTGCGTGCCTATAACGTGACTGGCGGAACCCAGCGGTCACTATAATAAATATCCTGGGGAAAAGGCATCTTTATTTGGTAGCCGCAGAGGTTAGCAAATGAATTTGTCTGTGTGGAGCCTTTGGTTGAAGCATATATCTTATGTATTGTGTGGATGCCATCGGTAAAAGCACGTATAAAGACACATGCAAGCATCCGAAGAGGAATGGCTGACATGTGGTTTCTTTTTTTTGCCCCGAAAACTGGACTCTGTATTGATTTTTGAGTGATTTCAAACGTCCTGATAATAGGAATTGAAGCCCTTATATATGAGAGAATTAAAACATATTATTAAATTAAAACTTAAAGA
>AUXO015320108.1_pt1 | contig 24107 bp, 22 predicted proteins | sample 768731 | NCBI WGS metagenome assembly AUXO01 (sample SAMN02715735, study PRJNA202380) | gut metagenome | biome: sheep rumen | host: Ovis aries | place: New Zealand: Palmerston North | reverse complement strand
CATCTGGAAGAAAATGTTACAGTATGTCCCGGACCTGATTCCGGTGAATTCTTTGTCATAGGCAGAAGCTCGGTAAGTCTTGCCGGTATGAATGGAGATCTCGCCGAGATCGCTTCTACGGAAGGTAGGATCGCAATAGGCAGTGAATATAACGGCGACAGCCTCTATGTCGTATATCAGAGCGGCGAATTATACAGATATAACAGGGACGGCGATGTCTTATCAGTCACATCATTAGATCCCGGAGAATTTGGGATTGACGATACTGTGGTATTTAACTTTACGGATATAGGACTTGTGCTCCATGTTGGAAGATACACCAATATCGTTGCCACAACAGATTATATGGATAACAGCAGGCCCGGCGATTTCGGTGTCAGATGTTCGATGGCAGGCTGCATCGGTTACAGTGATACTGCCCGCAGATTTGTAAGCTATTCCGGAACAACGGCAGATGTTTCACTGGGTTATTTCGATTATAAGGACGTTAATAAGCTCATCGAAGATGCGCATGAATACTTGGGGGAATAGGCATGTCAGATCTACTGAAACAGATTAATTCGCTGACTGTATTCGGAGGATTACGTAAGACAGAACCGCTTAAGAGCCTTATCAGATTCCTGAGGTGCACCGAGAAGATAGGGATCCCTTCAGAAGAGATAATAGAGAGCTATTCTGAATTTGTAGGGATACTCTACGATATGAGGCCTGATGCAGACTTCTCCGGAGCGCTCTGGGACGCTTTGGAAGGCGACGTCAACATCTACCTCAAGGCAGAAGCTTCATCGATCCTTGCAGGTATGTGCGGCAGCGATAAGATCAAACTGTCACGCATGCTGGAGAATGCCGTAGAGAAGGAGCTGGACCTCCTTACCGAGATAGGTCACACATCTTCTGCCGACCTTGAGAAGATGCTTCCGGGTGACGGATACACTCCCCAGTTCTCAACATCCGGAATGGACATGAACAGCAATTACAAGAGATTTATACTCATGCTCGCAACAGACGGCTTCGGCATCTACAGGCATTACACGAGCTTCTATACAAAGGATGCCGAGATCCTGCCGCTCCTTAAGCCTAATGACATATCTCTGGATTCATTTGTCGGATACGATAAACAGCGTAAGGTTATAGCTGATAACCTGCTGGCTTTCCTGGAAGGAAGAGCTTATGCCGACATGCTCTTATACGGCTGTCCCGGATCGGGAAAGTCTACTGCGGTAAGGACTGCAGCCAAGGCCTTTGCCTCAAGAGGCTTAAGACTTGTAGAGGTTCCCTGTCAGGACATCACCAATATCCAGGAGATAATCAATGAACTGTCGTCTGTCCCTATGAGATTTATCCTCTTTGTAGATGACATTACGCCTGAAGCGTCTTATGAGATAATTTCATCTTTAAGAAGGGCTCTCGATGTAGGGTCTGCTGATAACGCCCGTAATATCCTGATATGCGTTGTTGCCAACATATCAGATATCGGGGACCAGAAAGATGTTATCCTGTCTGACAGGTTCGGAATAAGGATAAGATTTGACACTCCTACAAAAGAAGAATATCTTGAGATGTGCCGGCAGCTTATAGTCAAGGGTGGCATGAAGGTCTCAGACGACATTTTAAGTGAGAAGGCAGAAGCATATGCTTCAAGACGGGGCGGAAGATCTGCAAGATGCGCAAGGCAGTTTGCAGACAGGCTCAAGCGAAAGCAAGGATATAATATTTAAAGGAGAACATATATGTACGAGGACAGTCAATACATTGAGAAAGTAAGTAAGAAGGTAAGGATGGCAGGCTTGATCTATTCCTTTATATCAGGAGCCATTGCTATAGCATTAACTGTTTTTGGAGTGATAATGTTAAGGACCGATCCTGAGTCTGCCGGTTATATCTTGGTGCTCGCACTGATCGCTTATGTTGTATTGGGAGTAGTAGGCCTGTTCAGGGTGTTTGCTCCTCTGAAGTTTATAGGCAAGGCAAAGAATGCCAATGTCCATAAGTATGCTCCCAGCATGGACAGAAAGATCATCTATCAGGATAAGCATATGGTCGTATCTGAGCAGGCTATCGCCAATGCAAAAAAACCTGAAGAGATAGTAGGAAGAGAAGATGTCCTGGCTGCATGGGTACATACCCAGAGTTATAACTTTATCCCCACATCCAAGACTCTTAACCTCTATACACCTGAGAATGTTATAGTACGGTTCAATGTCTACGGCATGAGGAAAGAGAAGATCAATGAGCTGTTCAAGACGATCGCAACCTATTGCCCTAACTGCAGATTCGGATATTCTCCGGATAACTATAAATTTGTTGCTTTCAGCCAAAAGCAATACCGCGAGGCCAATAAGAAGAGCTGAGTATGTGGAAGGGGCTGGATATCGCTTTTGCATTCTATAACGAATGCGGAAGCAGGATGATCAGGGAAGAATTCGGTGAATACGAAGGCAGGATCGCAGTAGGCCTTGCAGGTCAGGGGTCAGAGTGCTTTGGTTTTGACGACCGTATCTCAAGAGATCACGATTTCGGTCCCGGATTCTGCATCTGGATCCCCGAGGAATTAAGAGGCAAGATAGGGGACAGGCTGGAGAAAGCTTATAGGGACCTCCCTGTAAGGGAGTTTTGCCTGTCTCACAGGACCGATGTGGGCATGGCTCCAGAGGATATCAATTATACAAATGCAAGAGATCACAGAGTAGGCGTTCACAGCATAGAGGAATTTTTCCTTGAGCATACAGGAATAACAGGCATTCCCAAGACCACCGAAGAATGGCTTTCTACTCCGCAGATGCATCTGGCAGAAGCCGTAAACGGCAGGGTGTTTAGAGACGACGAAGGCGTATTTACTTCCATAAGGCGCAGCTGGGAAGACTTCTATCCCGACGACATATTGAAGAAGAAGATTTCAGCCGATCTTGCCATGGCCGGCAAGACGGGACAGTTTAATTACGACAGGTGTATGCGCAGAGGAGATATAGGCGGAGCCTATTCATGCGTTACTGAATTTATCTACAAGGTTACCTGCGCCTTGTTCCTCCTGAACAGGAGATATACGCCCTATTACAAGTGGAGGTTCAGGGCGCTTGAAGATATCACGATTTGCAGGGAATGTGTCCCTTTGCTCCTGGATCTTACCCAGATGAACGAAGAATCCTACAGAGACAAGATAGATCTTATCGAGAGGATAAGCAGGATAATAATAGATGAACTCATAAACAGAGGGTGGTCATCAGGCTATTCGGATTACCTGTTAGATCACGCCAAACTCGTCATGAAGACCATAACAGACGAGGATATGAGAGGCTGGAACGTATTTGTCGGTGAAGATTAGAAATGCTTAGAATAAAGGCGGTGTAACATTGTTACACCGTCTTTTGCTCTGTTAATCGTCTTTGGAATGGATGCTCTCGAAGCGCAGTTTGTAAGCTTCGTTATGGTCCACCGCCCAGTCGGATGCCCACTCGGATTCGAAGAGCACTACAGGTTCGTCGTCACGGTCCATTACCAGGAGTGATGTGGACGTCAGTGTCATCTCCTTGGGGTCGAAGCCTTCGCTATCAGACTTGACCCAGCGTGCCAGACGGTAGGGCAGGGGAGTCCTGACGATGTCTACGTTATATTCTGACTTAAGCCTGTATTCTAGAACATCAAACTGGAGTATACCTACAACGCCCATGACATATGTCTCGGTACCGATATCAGGCTGCTTATAAAGCTGCACCGCACCTTCCTGGGACAGCTGCTCTATACCCTTGAGGAACTGCTTGCGCTTCATGGAGTCCTTGGGCTCTACTCTTGCAAAGTTCTCTGGAGCAAATACCGGGATGGGGTCAAATTCAAATTTGCGGTTCGATGAGATTATGGTATCGCCGATCCTGAAGTTGCCCGGATCGAATATACCGATTATGTCGCCGGCAAAGGCCTCTTCTGCGATCTCTCTGTCCTGGGCCATGAACTGCTGGGGCTGGGCGAGAGTTATCTTCTTGCCGGTCCTCATGAGGTTTACCTGCATATTCTTCTCGTACTGGCCGGAACATATCCTTATGAATGCCATCCTGTCTCTGTGCGAAGGATCCATGTTAGCCTGGATCTTGAATACAAATCCGGAGAACATCGCATCCGAAGGCTCGATGGTGCCGTCTGTGGAATTGTGAGCAGCAGGTCCCGGCGCCATCTTAAGGAAGTGCTTTAAGAAGGGCTCTACGCCGAAATTGGTAATTGCCGAGCCGAAGAACACGGGGGTGAGTTCACCTCTTAAGACTCTGTCCATATCCAGCTCGTCGCCTGCCATATCAAGGAGCTCGATATCGTTTCTCAGTGTCTCCAGGTGGCCTGCCATCAGCATGCTGTCGAGCTTAGGGTCGTCGATGCCGCTTACACTCTGGGTTACCATCGACGCGCCGTGGTCGTTATTGTCCTTATCGAAGAGCAGTACGCTCTTGCTGGATCTCTCGTAAACGCCCTCAAAGTCTCCGTCTGTTCCGATGGGCCAGTTTACCGGGCAGGATCTGATGCCTAATACCTTCTCTAACTCATCCATGAGGTCAAAGGGGTTCTTGGCGGCTCTGTCCATTTTGTTTATAAAGGTGAATATCGGTATTCCGCGTCTGCGGCATACTTCGAAAAGCTTGACCGTCTGTGCCTCCACACCCTTAGCTCCGTCCAGGACCATTACTGCAGAGTCTGCAGCGCAGAGCGTTCTGTATGTATCCTCTGAGAAGTCCTGGTGACCGGGGGTATCCAGGATGTTTATATGGCAGCCGTCGTATTCGAACTGCATGACCGAGGAAGTAACGGATATACCACGCTTCTTCTCGATCTCCATCCAGTCAGATGTTGCGTGGCGTGCAGCCTTCCTTGCTTTTACCGAGCCTGCCTGATGTATGGCACCACCGTATAAGAGCAGCTTCTCAGTGATGGTTGTCTTACCTGCGTCAGGGTGGGATATAATAGCAAAGGTTCTGCGCCTTTTTATCTCTTCTTCTACGGAGTAATTCATTTTATACCTCAGTTTGATATAATATATAGGCTTGTTAAAAGCCAAATAATTATATATAAGTTTGAGAGGGAATACAAATGAAACGTGGTGGCGGAGTATTAATGCACATCTCGTCGCTCCCGGGACCTTTCGGGATCGGTGTCATAGGAGAAGAAGCTGTAGCTTTCGCTAAGCAGTTAGCTTCACAGGGAATGAAATACTGGCAGATCCTGCCTTTCTCTTATCCCGGAATGGGCAATTCACCGTATCAGAGTTTCTCGGCCTTTGCAGGAAACTGGCTGTTTATAGATCCCAGAAGGCTTATGGACAAGGGGCTTCTTACCCCTAATGAAGTAGTTGATGCGGAGTACTCCCAGAATAAGTGGAGGATAGATTACGACTATCTGAGGATCAGCAGGGACGAGATGCTGCGCAAGGCATTCTCAAGAGCTGACAAGGCCATGCTGGATGCCACAGACAGATTCCTTGAGGAGAATCAGTGGGCTGTAGATGTTGCTCTCTATCAGGCTATCAAGGACGATAACTACGGCAAGGCCTGGTGGGACTGGAGCGATGAGAGGCTCAAGAACTACGATAAGTCTGCCATAGAGGATCTTAAGGATAACCCCAATTACAAATACCACGCATTCGTTCAGTATCTGTTTGCTGTTGAATGGGCAGAGATCAAGAAACAGATCAACGATGCAGGCATATCTATCATAGGTGACATGCCGTTCTATGTGTCCGGGGATTCAGCTGATGTCTGGGCATCAAGACACCTTTTCAAGATGGCACCTGCCGCCAAGGTCAAGAAACTGGTCAGCGCATACGAGAAAGAGCTTACAAAATATAAGGCCATCAAGGAGAAGGATCCTAATGCCGTAGACAAAGCAGGCCTCCCTATAAGAGAACCCCGCAAGGTCAAGACAGAGGCTCTCGTATTCGATAAGGTTGCAGGAGTGCCTCCGGATTATTTCTCTGCTGACGGTCAGCTCTGGGGAAATCCTGTCTACGATTGGGACAAGATGAAGGCAGAAGGTTACGATTGGTGGATGAAGAGGATAGCAGAGAATTACAAACTCTACGACTATCTCAGGATCGACCACTTCAGAGCATTCTCTTCTTACTGGGAAGTCGAGGCTAATGCGGACACTGCCAGAGAAGGTCAGTGGTGCAAGGGACCGGGACTTGAATTCTTCGAGAAGATGGATAAGATCTTCGGCGACAGATCCCGCCTCATTGCAGAGGACTTAGGCGAGATCACTCCCGACCTTAAGTCCTTTATGGAAGAGGTCAAGATCCCCGGCATGAGAGTTATGGAGTTTGCATTTAACCCCGGTGACGACTCAGCCTTTATGCCCCATAACTTTACAAAGAACTGCGTTGCCTATACAGGCACCCACGACAATAACACCCTTCTGGGATGGCTCTGGGACTGCCCGGAACATGTCCGTAATTTCTGTCTTGAATACTGCGGATTCGAGGGCAGCAACTGGGGCGACGGCGGAACTCACAGCCAGTCCTGCAGAGCGATAATCAAGACTCTGTGGATGAGCCATGCTGATGTGGTAATAATACCTATCCAGGATATGTTAGGTTATGGCGGAGATACCAGGATGAATACTCCGGGAACCATAGACGGCAACTGGATGGTCAGGTTCACAAGAGAAGATTTTGCTGCCATAGATAATGACTGGTATGCCAAGATCAACAGGCTCTACTACCGCTGATCAAGAGGAGCTGAGATGGACTATATTCTCTGTATCGACCAGGGTACCACATCTACCAAGGCGTTCCTGCTGGATAGAGACGGGCAGCTTCAATCAGGAAGCCCTGTCCCTATCAAACAGTACTATCCCGAGCCCGGATTTGTCGAGCATGATGCTGATGAGATCCTCGCTTCTGTCTATAGAGCCATCCTCAATGTCCTTGCCAAATATCCGGAATCAAACGGCAATATAAGAGCTATCGGTATCACCAATCAGCGTGAGACCACCATTGCCATGGATAAAGAGGGCAGGCCTTTGTACCATGCCATAGTCTGGCAGTGCCGCAGGACGACTGATATCTGCAGGAGGCCTGAGATCAAGGATTCTGACAGACGCATAACGGAGATAACGGGACTTAAGGTGGATCCTTACTTTTCTGCAACAAAGATGCTCTGGCTCAAAGAGAATGTGGAAGGACTGGGAAGCAGGGCAGACTCCGGCGAGGTCCTGTTTGCCACTGTAGACGGCTTCCTCGTATATAACCTTACTTCAGGGAAGAGTTTTGCAAGTGATTATTCAAACTGCTCAAGGACCATGCTCTTTGACATTACAAAACTTGAATACAGCAAGGATCTCCTTGATCTGTTTGGTATCAAGTCTTCCTGTCTTGCAAGGCCTTCTGCCTCAAGCTCGGATTACGGAGAATTTAAGGCAGATCCTGTAAGGCTAAATAGCCTGGGATTCAGCCGTAAAGATATAGAAGCACTTAAGGCATTAGACGGCGTTCATATAACGGGAGTTATAGGAGATCAGCCCTCTGCTCTTTTGGGGCAGAATGCGGTATCTGAAGGTGACTGCAAGACTACTTACGGTACGGGATGCTTTACCTTGATGAATCTCGGTACATCTCCCGTAAAGAGCAGGAGCGGACTTCTTACATCCTGTTCCTGGTCTTTTGACGGTGTTACAAATTATGCTCTCGAAGGAAGTGTCTTCCAGGCCGGCTCCATCATAAGCTGGCTCAAAGACGAGATGCGTCTTATTGATTCTCCCTCCGAATGCGACGGCATATGCCAGTCTGTCAAGGATACAGGTGGAGTATATCTGGTGCCCGCATTTACGGGCCTTGGAGCTCCTTACTGGAAGCCTGACTGCCGGGGCATACTCGTAGGTCTTACAAGAGGTTCCGGCAGATCGCAGATAGTAAGAGCCGGAGTTGAATCCATTGCTTATCAGGTAACAGAGCTTGTCAGGCTTATGAATGACGATACCGGTATCAAGACAACATGCATGAAGGTGGACGGCGGTGTATGCGCATCCCAGTTCCTTATGCAGCTGCAATCAGACCTTTTGGGCATCAAGATAGTAAGAGCTGAATCTGATGAGATGACTGCCATGGGAGCAGGTTTAAGCGCAGGCCTTACCATAGGCTATTTCAAGGATATGGAAAGCCTGGGCAGATTCTATAAAGCCTCCCATGAATACGATCCCCATATGTCGGAATATGAGGTGTCCAAGAATATGGAATGCTATCAGAACGCGGTGAGAGCTGCTATGCTCCTGGGCAACGTATAAGGGGGTTAGTAAATGCTTCAGATCTACATAGCTTTCTTTAAGATCTTCATATACATAGCGCTGGGGCTTATCCTTAACAAGGCAAGGGTCATAGACCGGAGGACAGAGATCACTATGTCCAATGTCCTTCTTATGGCTGTATTGCCATTTACCATCCTGGGCGCATCACAGGTTACCTTCTCTTACGAAGTCCTAAGAGGTATCTTTGCCGTTGCCGGTTTTGCGGCAGCCTACTGCATCATAGGGCTTGTCACTGTCTATCTCTTTATCAGGAGATCCAAGATCACCTCTGATGAGAAGAGGATAGTTGTGATCCTTACCGTATTCTCCAATACGAGTTTTGTGGGGATGCCAATTATGCAGGAGCTCTATGGCGAGCAGGGTCTGCTCCTTGCATCGGTATTTAATCTTATATCCAATCTCTTTTTCTATTCGGCAGGAGCGGTAATAATATCCAAGAAGCACTTCAGGGTAGTAGATCTTATCTCTAATCCTGTATCTTTGGTATCGATCCTGTCTATAATACTCTTTGCCATACCGTTCAGGATGCCTGCCTTTATCCAGGAGACGATCAGCCTTGTAGGCGATATGAACGTTCCTCTTTCGATGATGATCATAGGTTCCATGTTATCTACCATGAGCCCCAAAAAGCTCTTTATGGATATCAAGTCTCATCTGGTGGTCCTGGTCAAGATGGTGGTAATGCCTGCCATTGCTTTGGGCGTATGTCTTATTGCCCGCAGGTTTATCGAGGCATTGCCCGTAACGATGATCACTATGGTATTGATGTGTGCGCTCCCGCCTAACTCGACAGCGGTAATCTTCGCAGAGCAGTACGATACCGAGCCCGAGTTTTGTACCAGGACTGTTGCACTGTCGATGATCTTTATGCTGTTCTCACTCCTGGGCTGGTGTTTTGTAACAGGTAAACTATTCTGATACCGGAGGATGATATGGAAGGGAATAAGATAGACCGTATAGAGAACAAAGAACTTAATGAGCTGCTTGATAAGGTAAGGACAGCTTCCAGCGAGGAGAACATGCTCGCTCTTCTTAAATGCGCTGCAGGATCGACTTTCCTGGTGCCGGTAAACGGCAGTGATGGCAATTACAGTTTCCATGCCATATCAGGCAAGGACGGCAAGAGATATATTGTCACATATACCGATTCAGATTCTTTCGAAGCTGCCTATAAGGGTGGTCAGCAGGGCGGAGTATTGGCAGGATTTGAAGACCTTATAGATGTCTGCCTCGAAGAGAAGATGAAGCTTAACGGTTTTGTTATCAATCCCGGCACGCAGGAGGTCCTTTTCGGGAACGACATGCTCTCCTTGATCAAGGGGCAGATGGCAGATCCTAAGGATGAGACTGCCAAGGTGGGAGAGCCGGATCACTATCCGCCCAGGCTTAAGGAGATGACAGATGAATACCTTAAATCCCAGGACAAGGTAACTGCCATCTGGGTAAGGCTTATGCTCGCCAAGGGCACAGGTGTACATAAATGGCTTATAATCATAAGGACAGATCTTACGGGAGAGGAATTAAGATACGAGGCAGATAATCTGAAGAGCTATCTGACGCCCTATCTTGACGGTCTTGATGCCATGATCGTGTCAGATAGGGAGGATTTTGCAAAACAGGTCATAGACGGTGTAAGACCTTATGGGGAGAAGGTATGACAAGTAAATCAAGAAGGATAATACTGACTACTGTATTATGCATCCTGGCGGTAACTGTTATTGGTTTTATCGTTAACTATATCGCATTGCAGGATGTAGCAAAGATCGAGAAACAGATGTTTAAATATGACATCGAATTCTTTTGGGTAGGAGATCTTACGCCGGGAATTTCCGGACTCGGGAAGAGACTTAACAGAGCAGAGGCCGGCTCACTTTCGGAGTACAACATGCCTGCTGAAAACATGCAGGGATATCCGGCTGTGGTAGAGCTGATGCCTGACGGAAGGACCAAGTACAAGATAATAAACAACGACTGTCTTATAGTCATCTATAAGGCGGAACTTACTTCAAGCGATCTTAACGTTTTGTATAAATGCGCTATAAGGAACGGAATACCGGTCCTTGTAATAGGGCAGAGATCTTCACTTGCGGTAGCGCAGAAGCTGGGCGTTTCGATCCCGGAGGATTCCGGATCTTTCTACTATGGCGCAGTCGGATATAAGGCTGATCCTGTCAATACTGATCAGATCATGCTCTTTGACCTATGCAAGGAGATCCTGAGATTTACGATCAGGACATTCGGCTACAGTATCTCAGGGTAATATTCAAGTGGAGCAGAAGGGGAGACTGATAGTCTTATTGCTGATCGCAGCTATATCTCTCGTTGCGATCCCCGGTATCTGGCTTATCGGAAGCAGGAAGAATAATTCGGCTTCCGAGAGACTGGATCAGTTTAACATGGCAAAGAGTGAACTTGCAGCCCGGGATCTGCAGATATACTGGATAGGAGAAATGCCGGAAGACCTAAGAGGTCTCGAAGACGTTATGACCGTGTTAAGCCCCGGAGAGATCACTTCTGATAATATGCCTGTAAGAGTACCGGATTTCCACTTTACCACATATAACGAGAACGGAGATATTACCAGCGAGAATATACCGAGGGAATATGCAGGCAGCCTTCTCCGGATATAAGGCTGATCCTGTCAATACTGATCAGATCATGCTCTTTGACCTATGCAAGGAGATCCTGAGATTTACGATCAGGACATTCGGCTACAGTATCTCAGGGTAATATTCAAGTGGAGCAGAAGGGGAGACTGATAGTCTTATTGCTGATCGCAGCTATATCTCTCGTTGCGATCCCCGGTATCTGGCTTATCGGAAGCAGGAAGAATAATTCGGCTTCCGAGAGACTGGATCAGTTTAACATGGCAAAGAGTGAACTTGCAGCCCGGGATCTGCAGATATACTGGATAGGAGAAATGCCGGAAGACCTAAGAGGTCTCGAAGACGTTATGACCGTGTTAAGCCCCGGAGAGATCACTTCTGATAATATGCCTGTAAGAGTACCGGATTTCCACTTTACCACATATAACGAGAACGGAGATATTACCAGCGAGAATATACCGAGGGAATATGCAGGCAGCCTTCTTATAGTTATATATAATGTTGATGTCTTGAGCAAAGATGAAATAGATATCCTGAGAGACTGCGTAACGGATAACGGGGTAAAGATACTAGCCATAGGTGAAGGCTCGGTAGGTCTTGTAAGGGATATGCTCATGTATTCAAGAGACTTAAGATCCAACAAGTCTTTTTTCTACGAATTAGGTCAGGGATATATCAACAGTCCCCTGGACGGAGATAAGATAACCAAAGGCGGCATAGACTTTGGCGAGGAATTTGTATCTTACATTAATACCTTATTCGGATATAATGTGCAGGAGACAGAATAAGACAGGTTCGCAATGATAGACAAGAGCAAGACAGACAGGATAAAAGAGAGATTGGACGAGCTCACTTCGTCACTTAGTGATCCGAATGTAATGTCGGATCCTGCTAAGTTTGCAGAGATGAGCAAGGAGATAGGTGCCCTTACTCCTCAAGTCGAGGCGATAAACAGATACGAGAAATGCCTCCGGGATATCGAGGATCTTATAGAGATCCTGAAGAATAATCCGGATCCTGAGATGCATGAGATGGCAAACGAGGAGCTTGCCCGGGCAAAGCAGGATTCCGAATCTCTTGAGAAGGAACTTATGGTATATATCGCGCCGAAAGATCCGAGAGATTCCAAGTCCGTCATCATGGAGATAAGAGCCGGAGCAGGAGGCGAGGAATCTGCCCTCTTTGCAGCAGACCTCCTTAAGATGTATTCCGCCTATGCCGTATCCAAGGGCTTTAAGATGAATAAGATAGATGAGACTCTCACAGGTCTCGGAGGATATAAAGAAGTCGTCGTCGAGATCGAAGGATATGGTGCATACAGCAAGTTTAAATTTGAGTCCGGCGTCCACAGGGTACAGAGAGTCCCGGTGACCGAATCAGGCGGCAGGGTACATACCTCCACTGCGACGGTGGCAGTTCTCCCCGAAGCAGAAGCTACGGAAGTCAGGATAGATCCCAAGGATCTTAAGATCGACAGATACAGATCCTCAGGTGCCGGCGGACAGCATATAAACAAGACATCTTCTGCCATAAGGATCACCCATCTTCCTACAGGATTGGTAGTCACCTGCCAGGATGAGAGATCTCAGATCCAGAACAAGGAGAAGGCGATGGCAGTGCTCCAGAGCAGGCTCCTTGCAATCGCAAAGGATAAGGATGTAAGCAGCGAGAACGACGCAAGACGTTCCCAGGTAGGTACCGGGGACAGATCGGAGAGGATCAGGACATATAACTACCATCAGGGCAGAGTAACTGACCACAGGATAGGTCTTACTCTTTATAAGTTAGAGGAGATCCTGAACGGTGATCTTGACGACATAATCGATGCTCTCACACTCGACCAGGCTTCCAGGGAGGCATAAATGGAAAGAAAAAGAATATACGATAAGACTATCCTGGCTCGTCCCGGAGAAAAAGAAGCCATCAAGGACTGCGCCAGGCATCTTGCCGCGGGAGAGCTTGTTGCATTTCCCACAGAGACCGTTTACGGCTTAGGTGCCAATGCCTTTGACGGCGAAGCCGTAAAGAAGATATTTGAAGCCAAGGGCAGACCGGGGGACAATCCTCTTATCTGTCATATCGCAAGGAAGGAACAGATAGAGGATATAGTATCCGAGATCACCCCTCTTGCAAGAAAACTCATAGACGCCTTTATGCCCGGTCCCATCACCATAATCATGCATAAGTCAGATGCGATACCTGATATTGTTACTGCAGGACTCGATACGGTTGGCGTAAGGATGCCGTCTGATAAGGTTGCAAATGAATTCCTCGATTATTGCAACGTGCCTGTGGCAGCTCCTTCTGCAAATCTGTCAGGCAGCCCGTCACCTACAAATTCAGCCTCTGTCATGGAGGATATGGACGGATATATCTATGCCTGCATTGACGGCGGAGATTCAACTTTTGGCCTGGAGTCCACAGTAGTAGACTGCACAGGCGAAGTTCCTGTTATCTTAAGACCCGGTGCAGTCACAGAGGAAGCTATACAGATAGCGGCAACAAAGCCCGCTCTGGCGGGAAGCCTTGAGGCAGGTGCCGTTCCAAAAGCTCCCGGCATGAAGTACCGTCACTATGCCCCTGTTGCTTCAGTCGAGATAATGGACATGCCTGATGGTGCAGCAGTTATCAACGATGAGTTTGACGGGTTCGATGTAACTGTTGATACGGAGCCTTCTGTCCCTGATTTTAAAAAGATGGACGACGACGGCAGGCAGGCGCTTGTAGATATCGCGGCCCCTTTTATATTCAAGGCTCAGGAGATCCTCAAGACCAGACCTCTTGCCAGGTTTGGTCTCTATTGCGGCATTGAGGTCAAGATGCTCATCGAGAAGATGGGGGACAAGGTATTGCTCTCTCATACCGAGATCTATTGCTATGGCAATGCACTTGATGTAAGAGCCGCATCTCATGGACTCTTTACAGGCCTCAGGCATCTGGATATGCAGGAAGTAGACATTATCTTTGCCCAGGGTTTTAAGGGCGAGGGCCTTGCCAAAGCATACATGAACAGGCTTAATAAAGCTTCCGGCAAAGAAGGACAGCTCGCCCCTGACATGCCGAAGCCTTCAAGGCCGGCAAGACGCGAATTGCCGCTGGACTTCTTTAAGGATACATATACCCAGTCGATACTTTTTGTCTGTGACGACAATACCTGTCTTTCTCCCTGTCTTGAAGGGGTAACGAGAATGCTCCTGAACGCACAGGCTCCATACAGATTAAGGGATAACAAAGACATAGGATGCGAAGTCTACTGCGAGTCAGCAGGACTTGAAGCAATTATAGGGCAGGGCCCTGACCCTGAGATGGTAAGGGCTGCAAGAGATATGGCAGGCTGCTCCATTGCAGGACATAAGGCAATGAAGGCAGATCCTGCATGTTACGATGCCAATGACCTGATCCTGACTTTAAGAGACGAACAGGCATTTGCCATAGTTAAGGCCTTCCCAAAGATAGAAGGCAAGGTTTATTCCCTCTCCACCTTTGCTGCTGCAAACGGTATCGTCTTTAAGAACGAAGAGGGCAAGGTGGCATCCATATCGATCCCTGATCCCAGGGGTGAGAATGCCAAAACCTACGACCATACTGCCTCTGCTCTCAAAGCATGGATAGAACTGCTGTTCCCGTATATCCTCAAAGCTCTCGGCATAGAGCGCTGCTGACAAAAGTCTCAATTTCAGGAATTCTCGAACGTACGTTTGTATTGCTGTATACATTTCAGTTTTAATGTTGTAGTATAGTCTCGTAAGATTTAGGTTGGACACGAAGAGAGATATCGGCAATAAGTGGTGTTTATGCTTGATATTAAGCACCGGTTGTGTTATTCTTTCCACTGCCGTATTTATAAAGACGGCATCCTTGCCCGGTCTTACCGGGCCGCAAAGACCAGAAGGAGGTGAATAGAATGGCAAACACATATCGTTTGATCGTAGTACTCGGAGCTTCACTTGGCGACGAGGGCAGCGCTTCTCTTACTGACACAATCAAAGCAAAGATCGAATCAGGTGCAACCCTGAACTCTTTGGATTCTCTTGGGATCAAAGAGCTTGCTTATGAGATCAACGGTGAGAAGAACGGTTACTATGTTCAGGCTAACTTTACTGCCGATAGTGATTTCCCTAAGGAACTTGAGCGTGTACTCAAGATCACTGATGGTGTAATCCGCTATCTCGTTGTTCGTGTCGGTGAGTAATCACTAAGACTCGTTCAAGGAAGGTATTTAGATGAACAAGGTAATTTTAATCGGTAGAATCACAAAGGATCCTGAAGTTAAGTTAACAGCGAATCAGACACAGTTCGTAAATTTTACGATCGCGTGCGACCGCCGTTACAAGGACCAGAATGGCGAGAAGCAGGCTGATTTTATCAACTGCGTAGCTTGGAGACAGACAGCTGTTTTTATTGGTAAGTATTTCCATAAGGGCAGCAAGATGGCTCTTACAGGTTCGATTCAGACCCGCAATTACGAGGACCAGTCAGGACAGAAGAGATTTGTTACTGAAGTCGTTGTAGACGATGTAGAGTTCGTTGATTCCAAGGGTTCCAATGACGGCGGCAGTGGTAATAACTACTCAAAGCCCGCTGAGAACTACAATAGTCAGCCCGCTCAGAACACAGTAGCATCTTCAGCTCCCACAGCACCTAAGACACAGATCGATGATTCTGATTCTGGATTTGGTGGTGATGACGTAAGTCTTCCGTTCGAACTTTAATTACAAGGAGTAAAGCAAAATGGCTGAGAACAGAACACCTAAGGCCGGAAGAGAGTTCTCCGGCAACATGAGACCCAGACGCAGCCGCAGGAAGGTATGCTACTTCTGCGCAAATAAGATCGAGGAGATCGATTTTATGGATGCTGATACACTCAAGAAGTACATTTCTGAGTCAGGCAAGATCCTGCCTAAGAGGATGACAGGTACTTGCGCTATCCATCAGCGTGAAGTTACAACGGCTATCAAGCGTGCACGTCAGGTCGCTCTTCTCCCTTACGCAGTTAAGTAAAGCATGTAAGAGAGTATAGTCTGATCAATAAGATAACTGGCCGGGCGTCTTAAGGCATATGAATGTCTGCAGGGCGCCCGGTCTTTTTTAGAATTCGGAGGTTAAAAATGAAGGTAATCTTACTTCAGGATGTTAAGAAACTCGGTAAGGCGAATGACGTTGTTGACGTTAGTGACGGCTATGCAAGGAATTTCCTTATGAAGAAGGGACTTGCCAAGGAGATGACATCAGCTAACCTCAACGATGTTAAGCTTCAGCAGGGAGCTGCCAAGGAGCATGCAAGACGTGCTCTGGAAGAAGCTAAGAAGAACAAAGAGATCTTAAACGGCAAGACCATCAATGTAAGCTGCAAGGGCGGCAGAGACGGTAAACTCTATGGAGCAGTTACATCTGCAGATATTGCAGAAGCTCTGAAGAAGGAAGGATTCGACATCGACAAGAAGAAGATAGTCATCCCTTCTCCTATCAAGAATGTAGGTGTATTCGGTGTCAGGGTCAAGCTTCACCCCGAAGTATCCTGCGATGTTAATGTTGAAGTGTCCTCAGCTGAATAAGGAGTTTTCTTATGACAGATTATGATGAAAATCTGCTGGACATGAACGATGACAGAGGCATGGCCGATGTCGGTGTTGAGATGGCCTTGCTGGCACTCTGCATGCGCAATGAGAAATCCGTGATCGATGTCGTAGGCAAAGGACTTGAGGCAGGTGACTTCTCTGATTGGAGGAATGCTTCGATCTATACGGCGATAATGAATCTCTTCTATGAGGGCAAATCTGTTGACAGGTTCACCGTATCGAGCACACTGGAGAAGACTCCGGATTTTGCCCGGATGAACGGACTCACATATATTTACAATGTTGCAGATACTGTAGCATCCAAGTCCTCTCTTAACGAATATGTTAATGAGCTCAGATCCAAGAGCCAGCTCCGCAGATTAGACAACACCCTGTCTGAGATCAAGGGGATGGTGTCCAAGGGAGATAAGACCGCAGATTATCTTGCAGACCATGCTATAGCAGAGATCTCCAAGCTCAAATCCGGTGAGTCGACCTCGGGGGTCGAGCAGTTAAGCAGCATTCTTAAGAATGCTGTTGAGAATATTACTCAGGAAATAAACGGAGAGTCGGGTAAAAAGGTCAAGACCGGGTTTAAGCGTCTTGATAATTCTCTCGGAGGACTTCATCCCGGCTCCCTTAATATACTTGCGGCAAGACCTGGTATGGGTAAATCCGCACTTGCTATCAATATCGCATCCAATGTTGCGGCTACAGGCACGCCGGTCGTATTCTTCGCTCTTGAGATGAGTAAGATAGAGATCGCCAACAGACTTCTGTCTGCCTGTATGGACAGACCGGTCAATGAGATCCTCTATTCCCGTAAGATGGACAAGCGTGATAGTGCGCAGCTTGAGAATGCATTGGAGAAGCTCTCCGGTTTTCCTATCTATGTCGACGATACGGCGGGTTCTAATCCTCTGTCCATCAAGTCCAAGATAACAGGCCTTAACAGCAGACCTGAATCTGCTCCCGGTCTCATCATCATAGACTATCTCCAGCTCATGACCATGCCCGGCAAGAGCGGCTCAAGGAACGAGGAGGTATCTCAGATCACGAGGAGCCTTAAGGTCCTTGCCAAGGAGCTTAATATTCCCATAATCGCCCTGTCTCAGATGAGCAGACGTGCTGCCAAGGACGAGGACCACACACCTCAGCTGTCGGATCTCCGTGACTCAGGTTCTATCGAGCAGGATGCTGATACTGTTATGTTCATTGACAGACCGAGTTACTACAACAAGGGCAGCGATACTCCTAAGAGCGATGATGCGGTTGAGACCGCCTATATCTACCTGGAGAAGAACAGACATGGATCCACCAACAGGATCAAGGTTTGCTGGATCCCTAAGAAGACTCTGTTTATCGAGCAGGATAAGAATATGCCTGAGGAGCCCTCTTCGCCCTATACCAGGACTCAGTCTTCGGACAGTGCTTCCCAGGATCATCATTTTGAAGAGCCTGCTATGGAACCGGACCCGAATGATATTCCTCCGGAGCCTGAAGACAGCTTCTTTGATGATATGAACGAGGAATTCCCCAGCGGATTTATGTCCGATGACGATAATTGACAGAATAGCTGAATATAGTGAAGAACACGGACTGTTTGACTGCGATGTGATAATCGCCGGCTGTTCAGGCGGACCTGATTCTATGGCTCTGATGGAGATACTCTCAGATTTGAAAGAAAGCGGCCGTATCAATTGTGATATAAGATGCGTCCACATTAACCATAATCTGAGACCCGGAGACTGTATAGCAGATCAGGAACTGGTCAGTTCATACTGCAAAGACAGGGGGATCCCTCTTAAGATATTTAGCTTCGATGTATCTTCGCTTGCCAGAGCCAATAAACTCTCCGAGGAGACTCAGGGCAGGAAACTGAGATACAAGGCTTTCTCGGATTATAAAGACGAGATAGGCCCGGGCCTTAATGTAAGGATAGCTACGGCTCATCATATGGATGATCTTGCCGAGACTATGCTTATGAACCTGTTTAGAGGCGCCGGACTTAAGGGTCTCATTACTCCCAGACCTATCGCAGGCGACATAATAAGACCGCTTCTTTGTGTGCGCAAGGCAGAGCTTGAAGGATTCCTTACAGATAGAGGGATAAGGTTTGCAACTGATTCCACAAACGAACTGTCCTGCTGCACAAGGAATGTCTGGCGTAATGACATAATCCCCGAGATCGCCAAGAGCCGCGGGCTTTCAGATGACCCGGTAAGGCAGCTTTATAAGACAAATCTCCTCTTAGAAGAGGATTGGGACTTTATCGAGACAGAAGCCTTGAAGGCATTTTCTCAGGTATCAGACGGGGATGCTGTCAGGGTTTCTGGAATTACCGGCTTGCATAAGAGCATCAGGTCAAGGATCTTAAGGATGCTGTGGCTTAACAGTTTTGACTCTCTTACTGACCTTGAATCGGTCAATATCGAATATTGTGATAAGGCCCTTATGCAGGAAGGCTCTGTAGAGCTCGATATGCCCTTTGCAAGGAAGTTCATAAAGCATGGGGATCTTGCAATGTTTACCTCTGTCCCCCGGGACGCATATTTCTATATTGCAGGCAGGATGGGATATCTTACATATAAGGAGCCTTTAAGCCTTGATATTTCATCAGGACTTGAGACTGTTATCGGAGATCTCAGTATAAGGGCAAGTATCGTCACGATTGAGAATAAGGATGAGTTAGAGTATAATAACTATTCGTGGTTCTATCCTCTAAATAATAAAAGGGGAGAGATCACCATAACAAATGCTCTTGCAAACGCATCTGACTTAGACCTTTGTTTTGCAAAGGCAGGGCAAAGCGGCAGTAAGAAGATCAGGCGGCTATATACTGACCTCAAGATCCCGAAGCTGGTAAGAGACTGCATCCTGTATGTACGATCAGGGGATAAGATCCTCTGGATCCCGGGATACGGACACAGCGAGGGGTTTACTTCTTCCTTAAGCAGGAGCAGATATATAGAGCAGGCTCCGGAATGTAACAGGTTCCTTAAGCTTGAGATAAGGAAGGCGCACTAAGCATGATCGATACGTCAGAGGTTTTGATATCACATGAGCAGATCGAAGAGATGCTCGCAAGACTCAGCAGCCAGATCAATAACGACTACAAGGGGGGGCAGCTTATAGTCTGCGGTATCCTCACGGGTGCATTTATCTTCACATCTGATCTGGTCCGCAGACTTGAGATGCCGGTAATCGTAGATTTTATGCAGGTATCCAGTTATGTCGGTGAGGTTTCCTCAGGCAATCTCAAGATCAAGAAGGATATGAGCTACGATATCAAGGGCAAGGATGTACTTATCGTTGAAGACATCATCGATACCGGCAGGACGCTGGAACTGCTCAAGAAACAGCTCCTAAAAAGAGGCCCTGCCTCACTTAAGATCTGCACGGCTTTCGATAAGCCCAGCAGGAGAGTAAATGATCTTAAGCCCGACTATAACGGGATAACGATACCTGACGAGTTCATCGTAGGCTATGGTCTGGACTTGGATGGTGAATATAGGAATTTTGACGACATTAGGATCGTTAGGAAGGGATAAATAATGGCAGACAAGAAAGACAGCGGAATGAGAAGACCGGGTGGAGGAATATTCTTCTACCTGATTATGTTGGTGGTTATCGTTGCATTTGCAACAATGCTCTTTAACAACACTCCCACAGGAGCAAAGAATAAGACAACACTGTCCGGAGTATTAAACCTCATCGAGAACGAGGAGAATGACGTATCCATGGTCGAGGTTTACGGAACTAGCGTTACCGTAACCTATACCCCCGAGGATGCTTCCAGACCGACCAAGATAACACAGGATATTCCTTACGAATTTGTTGATGATCTTATCACAAGGCTTGAGGCTTCCAAGGCAGCAGGCCAGATCGACGACTATACGTATACAGAGCCTTTCGACTGGTCTTCGCTCATTGAGATACTCATGATAGTCGGCACAATAGTTGTAGTCGGTCTTATCTTCATGAGCATTACAAGACAGGGTAAGGACAGCAACAGCGTATTCAGCTTCGGTAATAACCGTGCAAGACTCCTCGATCCTGACAAGAAGGATCTGACTACATTTGAAGATGTTGCAGGTTCCATTGAAGAAAAGCAGGAATTAAGCGAGATCGTAGATTTTCTCAAGAACCCCGAGAAATATAAGAAGCTTGGAGCTAAGATCCCCAGAGGTGTACTCCTTTATGGTGCGCCCGGTACAGGTAAGACACTTCTTGCCAAGGCCGTTGCAGGCGAAGCCAAGTGCAAGTTCTTCTATATCTCCGGTTCTGATTTTGTTGAGATGCTCGTAGGTGTAGGTGCATCCCGTGTAAGAAGCCTCTTCCAGGATGCCAAGAAGGAAGCACCTTCTGTTCTTTTCATTGATGAGATCGATGCAGTAGGACGTAAGAGAGGTGCAGGCCTTGGAGGCGGACAGGATGAGCGTGAGCAGACACTTAACCAGATCCTGGTCGAGATGGACGGCTTTGATTCCAGCGACAATGTAATCGTCATCGCTGCCACAAACAGAGTCGATGTATTAGATCCGGCTCTCTTAAGACCCGGCAGATTTGACAGAAGGATCATGGTCAATGAACCTGATGCTGACGAGAGAGAGGCTATACTTAAGATCCACGCCAAGGGTAAGCCGCTTGCAAGTGACGTCGATCTTCATGAGGTTGCGCTCTCAACTGTAGGTTTTACAGGTGCAGATCTTGCTAACCTCCTTAACGAAGCAGCACTTATGTCAGCCCGTTATAATAAGACAGAGATCGACATGCAGACCATTACTGATGCCACATTCCGTGTCCAGATGGGTCCCCAGAAGAATTCCAAGAAGTTAACAGACAAGGTCAAGCGCCTTACCGCATATCACGAGGCAGGTCACGCCGTTGTTCTCAAGGCTACTTCCGAATTTGAGAAGGTGGACAGAGTCACGATCGTTCCGGTCGGAAGAGCAGGCGGATATACAGCATATAAGCCTATTGAGGATACGGATTTCTATACTGAGAAGATGCTCCTTGATACCATTACAATGAGCCTTGGCGGCAGAGCTGCAGAAGAAGTCTTCTTAGGCGAGATATCCACTGGTGCATCATCGGATCTTCAGTCCTGCAATAATCTTGCCAAAAACATGATCAAGCGTTTTGGTTTCTCCAAGAGATTCAAGAATATGGTCTTCGGCGATGAGAACGAGGAAGTGTTCCTCGGCTATTCTATGGGTCAGGTCCAGAGCTATTCTGAACAGACCGCAGCAGCTATAGACGAAGAGGTCAAGGCGATCATCGACTCCTGCTATGAGGAAGCTAAGCGCATCCTTACAGAGAAGAAAAATGTTGTCGAAGGCCTCGCTTCACGCCTCATGGAGAAGCTTACTGTTGACGGTTCAGACTTTGAGAAGATTTATGAAGCTGACGGAGACTTAGAGAAGGTCTTTGGTGTAGCATCAGCAACTTGATCTAAGCGTATATTAGAAAACAGAGGGTTTCGTTCCTTTGCTTTTGGGGCAGGGAAGGAAACCCTTTTTAAATGTGACTAAACTATTAGCAGATTGACAATGCTAATATGTCATTTTTATATTTGACATCTAATTGTAATATTATATTATTTAAGGATATTCAGGAGGTGATTTGTATTCGCGCTTTAGAAGATAAGATCTTATCCGAAGGCCTGGTACTGCCGGGTGAGATCCTTAAGGTAGGAAGTTTCCTTAATCAGCAGATAGATACAACGCTCCTTATGGATATGGGATCCGAGATCGCCCGTCTATATAAGGACAGCGGGATTACCAAGGTCCTTACCATCGAATCTTCAGGCATTGCCGTTGCTTTTGCCGCAGGGTTTAAGCTCGGAGTTCCTGTCGTCTTTGCCAAGAAACATGCAAGCATTAATCTCTCAGATGATGTGATTACATCCGAGGTCTATTCATATACACACCAGAAGACATATACGGTTGTTATAGGTTCCGAGTATCTCGGCCCTGATGATACCGTCCTTATCGTCGATGACTTCCTTGCCAAGGGTAATGCTATTAAGGGTCTTATTGAGATCACTAATAAAGCAGGAGCTAAACTCGCCGGAGCTGCCATCGCGATCGAGAAGGGGTTCCAGGGCGGAGGAGATGCATTAAGAGCTCAGGGTATCCGTGTTGAGTCACTTGCCATAGTAGATTCAATGAGCGACGATTCCCTGACATTCAGAAGGCAGGATCAATAGGCCTTTTAAATCAGGATATGCAATTTGCATATAAATAAATTTTAGGAGGAGATTATGAAGAAACTGATTTCAATCGTGCTTACAGCTTCACTTGCTGCAATGTCAGTATTTGCATTTGCAGGCTGCGGTCAGAGCACAGAAACTTCAGGAAGCGACTTCAGAGTAGGCGCTATCTACATCAACAGCCAGAATGACACATCAGGCTATACTTATGCTCATCACAAGGGCATCACAGAGGCAATGACCAGCCTTGGCCTTGATCCTGAGAAGGATCTGTCCATCGTAGACAATGTACCTGAGGATGCTGAGCAGGTTAAGGCAGCTTGCGACCAGTTGGCAGGAGAGGGCTGCGACATCATCTTCGGTATCAGCTTCGGTTATATCGATGCTATGGAAGAGGCAGCAGCAGAGTATCCTGATATCATCTTCTCACACGCTACAGGATACAAATCTAATGACACTAACTTTAACAACTACTTCGGCAGGATCTACCAGGCACGTTACCTTGCAGGTATCGCAGCAGGTTACAAGTCTCTTGCTCTCGGCAACAATGCTATCGGTTATGTATCCGCATGGGGCACAGAGTATGCCGAAACATGTTCCGGTATCAATGCATTTGCTTTAGGATGCCAGTCAGTTAACCCTGATGCAGAAGTAAATGTTTATGAGATCTATACATGGGGCGATCAGGACCTTGAGAGACAGGCTGCTGAGACTCTTATTGATACATTCGGCTGCGGCGTTATCGCTCAGCACTGCGACAGTGCTCAGCCTCAGATCGTTGCAAATGAGAAGGGTGTATTCGGCTGTGGCTACAACTCAGACATGACAGCAGAAGCTCCCGATGCACATCTTTGCGCACCTATCTGGAACTGGAGCGCATACTATGCAACAGCTATTAAGGCTGCTATGGACGATCCTTCAACATTCATGACAACAGTAGGAAACTACTATGAGGGTATCAACTCCGGACTCGTTGAAGTATCTGCACTCTCCGGCAACTGCGAGCCTGAAACTCAGGAAGCTATCGATATTGCTACAGAGCTCATGAAGAATGGGGAGTGGGACGTGTTCTCCGGTACAAGACTCAGCTTCTCCGGTGCAGCAGGCAGTGTTGAGGTAACTCAGAGTGATGCTGACCTTCTGGACAATACAGGTGCAGTTATTGTTGCTGCAGGCGGCGCATCTGTAGATGATGGCGTTATCCAGGGTTCAATGAACTACTATGTAGCAGGCGTAAATCAGGTTAACGCTACAGCAGAGGGTTAATAGTATGCAGGCAGCTATAGAGCTTAAGGGAATATGCAAAAGCTTCGGCTCAGTAGCCGCCAACAAGAATATCGATCTGACCTTGAACAAGGGCGAGATATTAGCGCTCCTTGGTGAGAACGGATCAGGCAAAACGACACTTATGAACATGCTGTCGGGCATCTATATGCCCGACAGCGGTTCTATTTT
>AUXO016791641.1_pt1 | contig 24108 bp, 29 predicted proteins | sample 768731 | NCBI WGS metagenome assembly AUXO01 (sample SAMN02715735, study PRJNA202380) | gut metagenome | biome: sheep rumen | host: Ovis aries | place: New Zealand: Palmerston North | reverse complement strand
GTATTCGTAAAAGGAATGAAAGATGTAAGTGGTGAATACTACAAGAACGTCTTTATTGATCCTAAGAAATATGATATCAACACTTTGAAACATTGGTTCAAAAATGGATGTCTTTGGATTTCAATCAGTAAAACTGAAAAACCTTCAACAAAGATTTCTTTCAAGGCCTCCAAGAAAGAAGAAAAAGTTGAAGATAAAAAAGAAAAATCAGAGGAGTAATCCTAAAATAGTTTAGCCATTAAAAAAGGAACACTCTAAAAAGTGTTCCTTTTATTTTGTTTTTGTAAAAATTATTTGAAATTATTTTTCACCTACACCCTTAGTGTAACCTAATTCACCTTTCATAAAATAATCAATGATCTTTTTTCTATAGTCATCCAGATCCCAGATTATTTGTGTTATATGTTTCGTAACCCTTATTTTTGGATTAACTAATCCTCCTGAAGCTGCGTGTCTTGCCCTCCAAGTACCGTCTCCGTGTTTTCCTTTAAATGGTTTAATGGCAGCTCTTTGGTTAGATAAATCTTCCCAACAGCCTTGCCAATAGAAAGATGGGTCATCAGAATAAAATCTCATGTCACATTTATCTTGAACCTTTTGCCAGAACTTTTCTACAGAAGGCCTGTCCAATAAATATAGGTCTCTTAATCTGATTTCTTCCCCATTTTCTTTTTTAACATCGTCACTTATAAATTCAGGAAGATACTTAAAGGCCTTATCAAATTGGATTTGAACATTATATACCTTTGTAGGTTTTAAGTGACCTACACGGCTACTCCTACTACCTTTGCTAAATGTTGGGCTTACGTCAAAATAAAATCTTAAGGATTTATCCTGAACAGATAGGATCTTTCTCAAAGTGTAGTAGTAATTTTCCTTCATACGAATGTCATAATGTTTTTGTGTAAGATGAGACGTACCAGCTGATAAGAACCAATCCAAAGTTTTCTCGTCAAGTTTTCCTTTTAAAGGTTTATTTTTAGATGCTACTATTGTCTGGTAACCTTCTACATCATCCAAATACTCATCTTCAAATTCATCTACATCCAAATCGTATTCTTCCATGGATGGGAAAGATTTTAGCAACCTTCTACATTTATCAGGAAGAACATCAGAATTATCTATCAAGAATTGGATATTTCTTTCCATTCTTTCTGCTTGACTTGGTTTTGGATAATCCAATGTATTGGCTAACATATCACACAATTTTACAAATAATGCAGAATCAGAAAGTTCCAACAATTCATGATTGATATATTCCTCTTTTCCGTAATACTCTACATCAGGTGCATAATTTGTAACTTCCTCAACTATTTGTGCAACTTCTGGTCCAAATACGGCTTCTAATTCCTCAGCTGTGGTTTCTGTATCTTCTAGTGTATCATGTAAATAAGCTGCTTCAACTTCTGCATCTGTTCCCCCATAGGCTAAGGCTAAATCGGCTACCATTTGTGGGTGTACAAAATAAGGATTCCCAGAACTTTTTCTGATTGCCCCAGTATCCCCATGTTTTCTTTTAGCAAAGTCATGGGCCAATTGTAAATTATCACCCATGGGATTTTTCAAATAATTCATAATAAAATTAGTACTTTTTGATATTGCGTCTATATTTTATTATATGGAATGGTTCGAGGCTACTACTGAGGAAAAACAGGGTTTACAGGAAGAAATAAAAAACTCTGTTATAAAAGAAGGATATAATTTAACTTTTAATGATTTGAAAAAAGAAACAGGGTTAACTATCAAATCTATAAAAAATGATTATTTGTATAAATGTGAGATAGCCAAATTCATGAGTGGTAAATCTTCCTCTGTGTTGTTTTTCCCTGGCGTTGTTCCTTTTGAATTTTCACCAAGAGAAATAGATGAGGATTTTAGAAATAAAGGAGTCTCCAAAGGGGAATATTGTGCAACCTTACTTTTAATAAAAGGGCCGTCAGAATATTCTACTGAAACCCTTTTTAATCAGTCTGCATTAGATAAGTTAAAGGAATCCCTAAAAGATGAAAATTCTTTTGAAAACAATATAAAAGATTTTGAGGATGAATTCGAGGATTCAGAGAGTCCTTTTGAAATATAAGCTATATTTTATTTTACATAGGAGTAAAAATTGAAAGAAGCAACCATTTACGTAGCTTTCGACGGAAGCACATTTGAAAGAAAGCAGGATTGTATAGACCACGAAAAGGCTATAAAGGAACACGGAATTGATGAACTTTATGTTAAGATTCAACAGGCCAAGGCAGGTAGAGGATGTTCCTATAGTTTATATAATGCATTCGACCATTATATAAAAGCCAAGAATTCTTATTTGGAAACATGTGTTAAAAAATTCCCTGAAAAAGTAAGAGCAGAAAGACTTTTCAAATATATGGAAAGGAAAGCCATTTACAACAGGGATTTGAGAGAGTTTGAACTTCTTAGAAGAAAAGTTAAAGAACTTAAAAAAATGTTAAGTGAGAACGAGTAGAATGGTAAAAGAAAGTGATTTGACAGAAGCTCAGAAAAATGCAATAAACATTGCTTTTGAGCATTATGGAGAAGGTAAGAATACTGTAATTGCTGGTTATGCAGGTACTGGTAAATCCACTTTGGTAAAATTTCTTATTAAGAAAATTGTGGATTATTATGGGCTCAAAGATTCAGATATTACATATGCAGCTTTTACAGGAAAAGCAAGTCAGGTATTAACTAATAAAGGTTGTCCTGCACTCACACTTCACAAACTAATGTATGATTGTCACACAGATAGATATGGGGACATTGTTTTTGAATTAAAGGAAAGTCTTCCATACAAATTGATTATTGTGGATGAATGCTCTATGCCACCTTCAGATATGGTTGCGGATTTGGAGGAGTTTGGAATTCCTATTGTTTATTTAGGAGACCCAGGGCAGCTTCCTCCTATTCAAAAAGATTTTGACAACCACTTACTTGATCATCCAGATGTATTTCTTACAGAAGTTTTAAGACAGGCTTTGGATAGCCCAATCATTAGGCTTTCTATGAAAATTAGAAATGGGGAGCCTATAGATGATTTTAATTTTGAGGAAGCCAAGGTCATTCGTAAAAAGGATCTTCCTTTGGAAGAATTGAGAAATGCAGATATGATTTTAGTTGGTACAAATAATATGAGAAAAACAATGAATAAGGCAATGAGAAGTCTTTTGGGTAAAAAAGGTCTTATTGACAATGATGAAAAAATTATTTGTACAAACAACTATTGGGAACACACAGGGATTGAAAAATCCTTAACAAACGGAACAGTTGGCGTTTTGAAAAATCATATGTCCAATTATGTGTCTATGCCAAAACTTCCAAAAGTTGCTGTGATTCAGGGGGATTTCATTTCTGAAACAGGCCTAAAGAAATATGTAAAATTGGATCAAAAGTTTTTAGAATCAGAAGAAAGTAGTTTAACCATTGCTCAAAAAATGAAAGCAAAAGGTAAAAGTGATCTTCCAAAGGAATTTACATATGCATATGCAATTACAGGTCACAAGGCTCAAGGTAGTGAATGGGATAATGTAATTGTATTTGAGGAAAACTTTCCAACAGGGGAAGAACATAAAAAATGGTTATACACTTGTGTTACTAGAGCAAAAAAGAGAGTTATTTTGGTAAGAGGTTAAAAGATGATTATATTTACTGGAGAAAAAGGAAAAGAAAACAAAGAACTTTCTGTTCTTTTAGATGAAAGCTCTGTGAGGGAAATTGTAAGTACTTTTAAGGATAATGATGAGTATTTCAAAGTAGTTACAAAACATTATGAAAATGAGGATGCTGAAAATTACGAAGTTAAAAATATTGAAGCATCCTATTTTCCGGATCAGGTTAAAATTTATGTAAAGCAGTACGGAGGAGTAAAACTTCAGAACGAAGGAGGAGGCATTCCAAATTATTATAAAGAGTGTATTACAGAACCTCATTTACAGGCTGAAGTTATGGCCCTTCTGCAGAATGAAATTGATTTGGCTGATGCTGATTCAAAAATAAAAAACAGCATAGAGAATGGCGAAAGCCCTGAGGATTTGGCAAACGAGCCTTTCCTTAAGCAGGAGGAAGTAAATGCTGTTCTCAAAATGGCTGAAGTAAAAGAAAACATGGAGGATGGTGGGGAGATAGTCCAAAAAGCCCCTCATTATCAAAATATTCCTCTAAAAGATAGAAACGGAAATGTAGTTGAACTTGAGGCCTGGGAAATTATTACATCTATCCTAGATTACCTAAAACTTAATCCAAGAGCTTCCTGGGCAATGGGAGACGCCCTTAAATATATTCTTAGATGTGGAAGAAAGTTTGGAGATGAAAAAGCTAAAACAAAGGATGACAAAGCAGTCCAGGACCTAAGAAAAGTTGCTTATTACATAAATAAAGTGGCAGATTGGTATCAAAACTAACCTATATTATTAACAACAAACACAGGAGGTAGATATGGACGATCTGAAGGTTTATATCATTCTTGAGAAGAATCTGGACACTGGATCCTCTAATATTTACGGGGTTTACAGAGACAAAAATAAGGCAAAAACAAAGGTGGACTCCCTGAATATGAACAGATCAGAGGACGAAAACGATCCTATTGATTTTGTACTTGAATCTTACGAGGTGATCTAATTTGAAATCAATTCGTGTAAACACATTTGAAACCAATTCCAGTTCGGCCCATTCTCTTACATTTGCTTCTCCTGGAAGTGGTGTAGGTAGAAATGGAAGATTGAATTGGAAAGGTGATGAGTATGGTTGGGAGTTTGAAAGCTATTGTGACTCCCAGTCGAAATTCTCTTACTACTTGGTTGCATTAAGTGACTGGCTTACTTTGATGCAGAGAAGGGAATATGGTAAACGTCACAACTTGGAAAAAAGTTGGGGTGATTGCTATTCATTCTCCTTTGGTTCTCTAACAGAGATTGCAAGAGCAAAAGAAAAGAATGATGAGTATTGGATTAAGAATTACAAGGAAATTGACAAAGAGAATATCAATTACATCCGCAATCTTGCTTATACTAAGGTAAGAGGTCTTTTTGATTTCCTTAAAGAAAAAGGTTGTACTTTCGATTACTTTAACTACATGGATGAGGAACACAAATTCATTGGGGATGATAGGGATTCGGCCTGGAAGGCTGAAGGTGAATATGGTGAACGTTGTTTCCTTGACTCCTTGGAGAATCTGAGGGATGCCCCTGAAAATGAATGGAAGGCACACCCTAACATTTCTGATTGGATTGATTTTGGTGGTTACATTGATCATCAGTCAGGCCCAGCAGAGGATTCAGATTGTGAAGCCCTAGCTGCTCAAAGTTATGAGGAAGTACTCGATTGGATTTTTGGAGACGGTTCATTCGAAACAGGTAACGATAACTGTTAAAGTAATTTGATCCAAAAAATAACCCTCTCAATAAAGAGAGGGTTTTATTTTGTTAAGTTAAATCCTAGTCTGAAACTGTAGTGATTTGGGCATTATTGGTAAATGTAAGTCTTACTTTCTCAGAGAAAGGATAAACTGTTACATTAACAGCAATATTGAAAATTCTCTGTGCTTTTGTGTACTCATCATTTACACCAGCAATATCACCTTCTGCCTGTGACCAAATAGGATCTGAACCTGTTGTTCTCTTTTTAAGAATCTTGTCCAATGATTCCTGTCTCTTCTCCATCCAATAAGGAGAAATCTTTTTCATCAACTGAGGTTTCATAACATTGTCACGAATCTCTCGTTTACATAAGTCAAAGGCCATAGAGTGTCCCAAGTAAGACCAGTCACCTGCGTTCTGTTCTGTTGTTCTCTGGGATACTGCCATAACACCATCATCTACATCCATCAGGATTGGGTTAATACCCTTTTCATCCATTACCTTTGTATCAAGGTCTTCGAAGTCCCATCTTGCTTTAACAGGAGTTCTTAGCATCATTCCTTCAAGCTGTCCACCAACTCCTTTGTCATTTAACCAGGCAGGAGCAACACCACCTAAGTGGTCCTCCATAATCCTCATCAACATTGCTGCCATAGCACCAATAGGACAAGCGTAATACTTCTTTCTAAGGATTTTATCCTTGTACTGGATTTCCTGACAATACTGTGCAGAACCCCTCTGGGCATTCTTTACTCTGATCTTTTTTACATTCTCAAACAATTGCTGGTTGATATTGATTGGAGAAATATTTGTTGAACAATAGTGAGTTGTTCTAATACCTGTCCAATATGTCTTAAGATCTTCCAAACCTGTGCATTCAAAGAACAATGAAACATCTGCATATTTTGGTTTGGCAGCTTCAATCATACCCTCTTTCATAATCTGGTAGAACTTCTTTTTAACCTGTTCAGTAGCATCTGTACAGTTACCACCTGTATTTCCGTTTTTGATATTCATATCAACTACATAGTCTACAAATCTCTGTCCATTTACTTTCTTTTCTACTGAATCAATACGAGTACCTGTGTAAATACCCTTGTCATCCAAATCATCATCGAAAGTTCTTACAACATAAACTTCTGCATATACTACAGATTCTCCAGGAGGAATCAATTCTTCCCAATAGTTATCACCATTGTTTTCATCTACACCGAACTCATCCAAAGAACCTACAAAGTTTCCAGATACGTGAAGTTCTCCACCGTTATCCTCTTCTGTAGTTTTAGAGTGGTAAGAATTATAAAGAATGTTTTCTCTGAGTTTGTAATCCTCTTCAACACTATCCTCTGTCATTTCAACAAGTCCACTTTCTTCACAGAAGTAAATTGAGTGGTGAATGTCTGCATCTGTCTTTCCACTTAGGAGTGGTTCGAATGCGAGAATCTTTGTTGTTTGGTAATCCTCAGATACGTTCAACCATTTCTGAACTGTTCTTGTATCCTCATCCCCATCATCATTTACATATGTTTCTTCTACATCTGAGTATTTCCACAATGTAACAGAGTTTCCATCCTTCAAAATACAAAGGTTATCGTAAAGCTGGATTTTTTCAATTGCTGCATCAGTTACAGGCAATTCTGATTCTGCACCTACAAAGTAAGGAGCTTTGATATCATAAACCCACTTATCATATACAACCTGGTCAATAAGGATTGAAGAGTACTGAGCTGTTGGAGAAGTCTGTACGTGGTATGAATATACACTATCCTTAATGTTCAATACAAAATGGAATCTCTCTGCCAAACTCTTTTTGTAATCCAATGTTACAGTATTTCCATTGGCTGCTGTAATCTTTGTTGGTTTACCTGTCATAATGGCTTCTTTGATTGCTAGGGCATCAGTTGTTGTAACCCAAGTATCATAATCACTTGCTTCGTAAAGATCCTTGTAATCATATCCATATGATCTACTGAATTTTGTCCAATCAAAGAAAGGAACATCAGTTATTGAAGGATCATTGTGCCAGTTAGCTGTAATTGTGGAGGCCAACTTAGGATTCATTGCGGCTGCTTCACTTCCACCAAAGTAAATTGTGTAAGTTTGTGTAGCAGAATCAAATACGAATGTACCTACTACTAATGAAGCGTGTTCTGAATTTTTAACCATTGAATCAGCAGGAAGAATTACATTGTTTGCTTTGTCCAACTTGTATCTATAAGTTCCCTTATATGTTGGGAAATCAAAGTCAATGTATGTCATCTTTTTAAAGATAGCAGAAGGTATATTTTCAATTTTTACAACTGCCTGTTCGTCTGCTTTATTCAATTTCAACAAAGAAACTGAAGAATTATTTTTTACGCTACCATAGTAGATAGATTCTCTACCAGGAACAATTCCAATCTCAAAATTTGGATCCTTTTTGTTAGTAAATCTGTAAAGAGGCATTACACCATCTTTTGTAAGATAAACTCCACCGTAATAGTTTGGGTACTCTGCAACATCTACTGTTGGAGCAGAAATATACAAACCGTACTCGTTATTAAAATCAATTACTTCGAACAGATCAGGCCAATCTGCTGAGGCATAACCAAACATTGCTTCTATTCTGGCCTTGTTGTTTGCTGGAACAAACATAGCCTCTGTTGTACCTTTTGGAGCCCTAATAACAGCAAACCCTATCCATTTGGATTCAGATTCTGTAATAGTAATGGATTTGTTTATGTCCACGAACTCAAAACGCCATGTACTTTTCGCCATATTCTTTTCTCCTTTGAAATTTTAGTATAAAATTCCACTTGTCAGCATCTAATTTATACAGAATAATTAGTTAAAAAAATTCATCCGAAATTGCAAACGAGTAACTAATTAAAACATGTTTTATTCAAAGATACCAGTTATATCAGCATTAGAGGGTTTAGGGGCAGTAAAGTTTACAGCCTATAAAATAACATCATCCATTTTTGAACCCGTGCCTTCTGCTACATTTAAGTTTACTACTACTTATGCAACACCTGAGATTTTAAATTTACCAATAGGCTCTGAGTTTTTAGTAAGGTATTCGTTTGAGGATGAAATACCTGAAGATGGACACGATACTTATTCTGATTTTCCAGACTTATATTTGAAAAAAATAAAACTAAAGGGTTCTGCATCAGGATTAGAGTACGAAGTACAATGTAGAGGTATCCTTGAATTTTTCCAAAATGCAGAATTTAGAAAATGTTATAAAAATAAATACTCTAACGAAATTCTAAATGATATTTTTGATAGTTTGCAGGCCTTTAAAGACTATGAAAGGAACTTCAAGAAATCATCTAACTCCTCTACTCTTTATAGGACTTTAGGAGAAACGGATTTAGATTTTATTAAGCTTCAGGTAAATAATAACTTTTTAATAGAGGGAGGAAAACCTCTATTCTTCACAGGTCTTGATAGGAAATTAAACTTATCCTCAATTAACGCCCTTTTGACAGACTCTAGAAAATCCAAATATGCTATTCTTTTATCTCCAGTAAACGATAAACTTTCTTCAAAATTTGTAACTAGTAAAATAAAAAGCCATGTAGAGGATCCGGATGCTGAGAATTTTTCCACTCCTGATTTTGAGATGTACTTGGGAAATGATAAAGTATTAAAAGGAATTAAACCAGAAACATTCTTTACTAGATTTGATAGTGATGTATCCTCCACAGCAGGGTATTCTTTTTTACCTATTCAAAAAGAAAGTGAAAAATCAGTTTTCCCAATATCCAAAATGTTTGTAAATGGTGTAAATACAACTGACGCCAAAACATTCTTTAATAGGCCTGCTAAAAATGTAATAGCAGAATCCAGAAATACCTTTGAATCCTTTGAGGATTTGATCAAATTTAAAATTAAGTTAACTAGCCTAGGTCCAATGAAAAAACTTTTGTTAGCAGGGGATAAAGTTTGTATAGTTACACCTTATCCTTATTCTGCCTTCAATGGGGATTATTTAATTTCAGCAATTACTTATGGTGCAGAAAAGGCTGCTGCCTTTTGTGAATTAGAGGTTATTAGACCTAATCTAGATCCAAGCTGGTCAGAAAAGTTGGAAGAACAAAAAGACTCAGAGGACTTTGGATTTGCATATGCCCCTGAGTTAAATACAGGTACTTTGTTCTCTGTTTAATTTTCACCAGCAGGTGCAAAAGTTCTTTGTGTTGCGTAATAATCCATTGCATTTGCATTCAAATCAGCATTCATATTGCGTGAGAGAGTTGTCAAAATAAACTGATAACTTTGCCAGCTCTGGCAAAGTCTCTCTACAAAGGATCTCTGGGATTCCACTTTTGCAACTTTGGCTTCCATCTTTCTAAAGGCATTTTTATATTTTATTCTTGCCTCATACTCAACTTCCTTAGTGGCCAAAAATGCTTTTTTGTCTCCCACTTTCATACCTTTTGCCTCAGCAGTTTTTTCCATTTCCCTTTTTGTTTGAATATATGCCTGGGCTTCGAAAGTCTTCTGTTCAGAAACCGCATCACTTACTTTATACTTTATTCTACTGTAAAGTGAGTTCAATGCAGATGATACAGAAGTCCAAGCCAACATGGCCATATTCAATTTTTCAGGGGTAGGTAATTCATCAGGTAAAAGATTGGCCTCCATCAACTGAAGTCTTTTGTTTACGAAGGAAACAAGTTTTTCCTCCTCCTCAGAGAATGCATCCTTCCCTTCTCCTTCTGTTACTGTGTCCATTGGATCCATGTTTTCTGATTCGTCAATATTCATATAAATTATTTTCCTTTTTTAAAATATAGAGTTTTTTCAGAGATCATCATCTATGAAGTCAGGAATTTTTGCTTTTTTAGGTTTTTCATATCTCATCTTCATAGCCCTCTGCCAAAAGGCTTCCTGTTCTTCAGCTGTTATTTTTTCACCTGTATAAGGGTTTTGTCTGTTATCAATTCTTGTGTGATGAAACCTACATACTAAATATACGTTATCCACATCATACATTATTTTTGCATTAGAACTTACTGCTATATGGTGGGCAGGATCTAGTGTTGTAAAGTTGGCAGGTATTTCTGTAGCACAATTTCTTACCTGTGCTAGTTGAATATTTTTCTCCTGAAAGTTCATACATCTACAAAATATGCAACCTGCTGCATCCAAAATTCTAACTTTTTCTTTTACTTCCTGCCATTGTTTATCATCAGAACCTCTTCTCATTTAAACCTCGTATATGGATTTGTCAGGGAATTTTTCATCTAAAAACTTATAAACTTCCTCTATACAATTATCAGTCATACTTTCTGTATCGTTAATACATACCATTTTAGAAGTACATTTTTTCAAAGAAAAAATTAAATCTTTTACACTTTCATATTCATCCATAGAAAAATATGTACCCAAGAATTTTTGATCAATTCGTTGACTGTGTCCTCTACAAAAGGAATATAGCCCATAAATGTACTGGTTGAGATTCTTAGAATTGTCCCTGAACATTGTAAGGGATTTCAATATGTCATCTTCGAAATCTTCATAACATTTTTCCATATCAGAAAATAATAAGGGTACAGCTGTTCCGTGCCATTGTTTCAAATATGTAAAGTTTCCATTGTTGAGAAGAGGGCTTGGGTATTTAGATGTTATAAGTTTATATAACCTTTTACACAATTTTGAAAAGATGGATCCTGAATTGTTTTTTCCTGTAAAGGCATACAAAGGAGTTTTACTATCCATAAAAAAATTACTTCTAGTAGCAGAATTAAAAAATATAAGATCATCATTGCTATAGAGTATGTGCTCATTCAATCCTTTTATTTTAGGTAAAAACATTTCAATTGTATTTGAATTAAATACAGGTAAATATTTTTCGGGAATAAATTCCTTATGTTCAATAATTCTTAAATTGGAACTTTCTTTTAAAATTCCTTCTACTTGACTTTTTGATTGTACTATTATACAAACCCTATTGATCCAAGGGGCATATAATTCTATACTTCTGAAAATGTATTTTAAAAGGGAGAAGTCTCTAAATCTAACGTTATCACTTTCTGGGGCTTCTCCTTTGCAATAAGAATAGATTTCCCTCCAATTTGGATCATCCGGATTCAAATAAGGGAATACGAAATCCACATTAAAGTTTTCCATTACAATTTAATTAGGAGAACTTAAAAAAGGGTCTATAGAAATTGGCTTGCCTGTTTTTCTCATATAACAATCGTGACAAAGACACTCATAATTTTTTCCATCATCGATTGTTTTATTTTCATTCCAATCCGCATTGTAATAATTATAATTTGCAGGTTTACCACACTCCATACAAATGGCATCCGTTTTTTGAATTTCATCCATAAAAGGAATTACGTTTATTGCTGTAGGAAATAATTCGGCAGCCCAGGATGAAATTAAACCTGCAAATACAATTGGCACTTCTCTTAATTTGGATTTTTCGTATTCATAAAAGAAATCCCTTTTGAAAGGAATCATAAAATACTCATCCACAAAGATGGCCTCTATTTTTAACCTTTCAAAAAATTCAAGGCCTTTTTTCAAAATATCCTCGGGATCTTTTATTTTAAAAGAATGTACAAAGCTCGAATTTTTTAATTCTTCCATCCTTTGTGTTAAAAAGTTTCCATGACTCCCTCCCCTAGTGTCCAGGGAAGGTTCGAACCAAAGTACATTCTTTTTGGCTATTACATATTGTTCCAATTCTAAAACTAGCTGTCTTGTTTTTCCTGCCTTCATAGGGCCAGTAATCAATTTGGTTTTCAATTTAGGCCTTCTTGAATTTGAGATCAGTAGGTTGGCAAAAACAACTAATAGGGCAACCTTCAAATCCTATAGCAGGATCAGGTTTACTTCCTCTGAATTTACACCAATTACATTTAAAACTCATCACAGCTGGCTGCAGGGCTTCTGCTGGTTTCTCCCAATTAAATGCCTCAATTTCTGCTACAGTATTTTTCAAACCTTCTACTGTATTTTCAACATCCTTCGCAGTAAACTTTACTTCCTTTAGACAGGCCTCATATGTTTCGGATTCATTATCTACCAAAGGAAAGAATACAAAAAGTTTAAAATGTTCTTTTACTTTTTCATATTCATTTGACTCAGGAGCAATAATTCCTTTTGTTACAGCCATCATGTAAGCATACAAAGCCAATTGTTCTTTATATTGACTTGGATTAGCAGTCTTAGGAGTTTTGTAGTCATAAATGATAAAATTACCATCTCCACAATCTTCCAAAAGGTCTAAGATTGCAGTTGTTTTTGTTTCTCCAAATAAAACTTGGTCGTATCTTTTTTCTGCATACATTACGTGGCCATTTTTATCCAAATAATCATGTTTGAATGATAGCCATCTTTTTAGACCTCTCTTGAGTTTAAACTCTTTGGCTACTTCCTCTGAGAGTTTATTTTCTTCCATAGCCTCCTTAAAGAATGCCAAAACAGTTTTACCGTCGGCCACTCTGTGAGGCATAGAGGCTACTTCATTTACATAGTTTTCATATTTTAAAAGATTTTCGAATGTTTGATGGAGCACTAAACCTTTATCTGTAACATCAATATGAACTTCTTCTTCAGGTTCAAATCTATTTACATAGGTGTATTTGTATTGTAGTGGGCAATTGTGAAATGTTTTTGATCTAGATATTGATATTGACTTCATAAAAATTAATTCCTTTGATTTAATATAGTTTCTTATACGGAATCGCTGTAGTACCTATTTTAAACCAAAAGTTTAATTTGTCTGAATTATTTTTACCCCAATATTGTCTAATGGATCCCAATAAAATTCTTTTGAAGATTTCTAATTGGTCCTCAAAATTTTTACCTTTTAGGTATTCTATTTTAGAAGAATTTATTCCTGATACAACATCCTCGTATTGGGACAATAATTTGGAATTGTTGATTATGTAGATTCTGTCTGCTCCTTTGTATCCAGTTTCAAATAGGGGAGACAAAATCTCATCCAGAGAACACAAATCTGATTTTTCTATTTTAATTATTTTGATAAGGTGCTCAAATTGATTTGGATATTGAAAAATATTTTTTGGATTTTTTAAAAAATGTTTTTCCGAAAACTTTAATTTGGTTTCGGATTCTATTGGAAGGAAAACACATTTGTTTTCTGAAAAGAAATTAAAATAATCTTTCCTGATTGTTTCTGCTTTTTTACCAAAATGTTTTTCGAAAAAATCTTTTGAAATTTTTAAGGATATCCTATTGGCAAATTTTATTAATTGCCCCACAGTTTCCCAGTTTATGTTGTCTATGTAAATTCTAATCATCTTCCTAAAAATATAGAAAGGGATCCCTGAGGATCCCTTAATTGAAAGATTTTAGAATTATTACATATCTTTGAAGGAAATTTTTGTATTACCCTCAAGGATTTCTTTTGCTGTGATTGGGTACTTTCTGATATAGTCAGCAAATGCATTGATATCAACACCGCACTGCTGCATGTGATTCTGAATCTTTGCAATTGCTTTTCCTTCAACTGAAGAATGAATTCCTAAATTCTTCTTCACTCCTGACCTTGAATTTGCAGAACCATCTACAATGGCCTTCATAAAGTCCCTATAAGTTATGGTTGACTTAGGAACGTAATCTGTCCAAGGTGCAGAATTGAAAGATTTCAAAAAGTTTTCTACTACTGAAAGTTCGTATTCTTCTTCAGGTGTGGAAACCATATTTCCTTTTGAAGCAATCTCAGCCGCAAGGTGGCTTCCTCCATCCTCATTTTCGAATGAACCTTCAATTGAAATAGCATTGTCTGTGTTCTTTGCATCCTGGGCCCACAAATACTTTGCAAGGAAGCTTGGGAAGTTAAAGTTCCACCAAGTTCTCAAAGAATTCATTACATCGTAGTATGAACCATTCTTACCAGGTTTGTAATAGTAGAATGGATCGTGGAAGTGTGGGTGATCCCCATTAAGTACTGTGAAGATTTCTGTAATCCACTCAAGGTACTTATCCTGCTCAAAATATTCTGATTTGTTCTGACGAAGTTTACCAACGTACTTTGTCCAATATGTTTTTGTGATTCCGGATTCGTTATACAACATAAATCCGTAAGCCATAGAAGGATCAAAATCATCACTTGGTGGATGGTTTGGTCTTGGGAACTTATCAATAAATTCCAAGGCTTCCTGATCCTTTAATTCGTCATCCTTTGTTCTAAGGTTAGCTGTTTTCTTGTTTCCTGAAAGTGTGATAGAGTGCAAGTATTCTGCCCACTCCTTAGCATCTGCTTTGTATTCACTTGGGATAATAGCCTCAATTGGCACTAATCCTGTGGCACCGTCATTGTATGTGTACCCTGTAGAATCCATCTTTGTTCCTCCAACTTATAAATTCTAAAATCTTCTATTATAATATAGGTGAATTTTATTAAATTAGTTCAAAAATTTCAAGAAAATTTTGGAAATTTTTCGAAAATTTTTCATATATTCTTAACATAACATGAAAAAAGGCCTGAAAAATCAGGCCTTAAAAACTTTTTAATTTTTATATTTTTTTTAATTATTTTGCAAGTCTTTTAGCCTTTGCAACTCTAGCTTTAGCTTCCTCAATTCTGGCTCTTCTAGCTCTAGCTTCTGCCAAGTTCTTAGCTTTAGCTACTCTAGCTTTTGCCTCAGCAATTCTCTTTGCTTTTGCAACACGGGCTTTTGCTTCTGCAATTCTTTTACGTGCAGCAATTCTTCTTTTTGCTTCAGCTACTCTAGCTTTTCTGGCTTCGTCGAGATCCTCTTTGTCCTCATCTTCTGAGTCATCAGAGTCATCTGATTCTTCATCTTCCTCAAGAGGCTCTTCGTCTTCGTCAATTTCTTCATCCTCATCGAAGTCTTCATCTTCGTCTGATTCTTCATCTTCATCATCCGAACCAGCAGCTGCATTGATTACTTCTTCGATTGGGGAAATATCTTCACCATCATCAATCAAGGCCTGTACGAGAGAGGCAACTGAACCAACAATATCAGTATCTTCACCGTCTGCTGCACCTTCTGTAGCATCAGCTTCTACTTCGATATCCTCTTCGTCTTCTGTAAGTTTAGACTTACGGCCTTCCAACATTCTAACCTTAGCTCTTTTTGAAAGGTTTTCGTTTTTTACGGAACTAAATCTTTTCATTTTCTTTTTTCTCCTATAGGTAGGGGTAATCCCCCAGAAAATTTATATTTATTTAGTGTGAATTTTTTTAATCGTCCTTTTGTGCCAGTCTAATACAAAGAGTTACCATTTCTTTCCTTTTCAAAAGATTTGAAAAACTCTCAAAACTCATACTGGCGGGCCAAAACTTCTCCTGAGAGAATCTTGTTAACAATTTCTGATATGTTACCTTAGATACATCTAAAAAGAATTTACCACTAGGTAAAAGTATACAGAGTTGTCTATATGGTACCCATGAGATTGTAAAACAGTCCAATTCATTTTTCAAGGAGAATCTTTCCAAAAATGTATTAGAAAGTTCCCTCACATTTGTAACATCCAATGCACTGTATTTTTCAGGAATCCTTTCCTTAAGAGCACAAATACATCTTTTAATACAGTCACCTTCCTTTTTTAATTCTGACTTCTTAAAAAGAGTTATCAAGGAATTTTCTTCCTCAGGTGTTTTATATTTAATACAGATGCCTACAGCAGTAGGGGTAGATGGGGACTCTATTTTTTCAACTGAAAGTATTTTTAAGAATCTGCAAGGAAAATGTTTAAATAAATTCTCTGCTTTCTTTTTTATATTTTCTAGTGCTCTGTCTTCAGCCATTCTTCAACCCCTCCGAAATGATCCTTAGCCATATCACCCACATCATCATAATTACCATATGGTTTTAACAAGGTAATTTTACCTTTGTAAAAGTTTTTAAACTCCTTCACGGAATTTTCTCCTGCCAAATCATTATTGTATACATAGCATATTTCTGGAAATTCTTTCAACAATTCTTTTTGATGTTCTGTAAAAGCTGCCCCAAAAATAGACGTTGTATTTTTATAATTAGTTAATGACCTGAAAGACAAGCAATCCATTAATCCTTCTAGGATGTAAAGTTTTTTGGTTTTGTCTAACTTAAAAGGTTCATACAGGAGATTTACTGAACTACACTTTGGATATAATACTTTCGGAACTGTATCCACAAATCTTTGAGGCTCATTTCCAAAGAAGGGGAATCTCATTTCAATACTACACATTTTTCTGTTCTCATTAAAAATGGGGAACATAACTCTATCGTGTACCGTGTATTGTTTTTCTTTACCTGTTTTTTCATCTATGAAAGTGATATTAACATCCCCGTAAAAAACACCGGACTCATCGGCTACGGATGGCTTTATACCCCTATACTCCAACCATTTATTCATGATCGGGTCTTTTCTTTTTATCATAGATGCCGTAAAAAATTGTTTCTGTGTTTGTAAAATTCTTGGTTTTTCTTTTCTCTCAAAAAGTCTTCTTAATTCTTTATCACTGAATGTGGTTTTCTTGCCATAAAAAGAACCATATGTTTCATAATACAACATATCAATTCTGCCGTGATAGTGACAAGAGAAACAGTTAAAAAGACCTTTGCTTACGTCTATACTCATAGACGGATGCTTATCTGTGTGGCAGGGACACCTAACTAATCCTTTGGTACCCTTGGGTGTATCAAACCCAAGAATATCAAACATGTCCCTGTAATCGTATTCACTGTAATTCATACAGGGTCAAACCTCTTTTTTATTTTTTGTTGTTTGTATTATTATAGTATTCTTCTACTTCCTGGAAAGCTGCAGCAATTTTTTCTTTAATAGGAATCAGTGTATCTTTCTTTCTGTAAGTGTTGCAGTCAAAGTTACACCAGGCCTCCAAATAATCAATATAATTAAAAGACCTGCTTCCAATTTTAACTTTCTTCTCAAGACCAGAAATATACCAATGGGGTGTTGTACAGAAATCAGGCACCCTTTCTGATAATGTATTTTGTACTAAAATTTCTTTTTCCATTGTTTCAGTTGTTTCCATTTTTAATATCCTCCACCAATTGAAGCTGCTTTTCTATCGTTCATATCTATTGACATGTTTTGTTCTGCATTTACAATTACACTATCAGAAAGAATGAATGAACCGATCATTGAGGCTGAATACTTTGCTGCAAATATTTCAATGGCTGCGGAGTCAACTACTCCATCATCCTCCAAATTAGAAATCTTTTCAGTTCTTACATTGTAACCATTTTCAAAAATTTCTTCATGTGCAATTTGCTGAACTATATACTGATAATCGTCTGGCTTTACAGACCTTACCAAATATTTTGAAGGCTCCCTCAAAGTATCCGCTACTGCTTTGTAACCCTGAAGTGCTGCATCTGAAAGTTGTAACTTTTTAATTTTTTCATTTGACATTAACATCTGAGCTGCTTTTAACATTGCAGTTCCACCACCCGGAAGTACTCCATATTTTAATGCAGACTGAATAGAGTGTTGTGCGTCTTCAGCCAAATAACATTTTTCTTCCTTTTCCTCAGGTGTCAATCCACCAATGTAAACTGTGGCAACCCCACCTGACAATCTGGCCAAACGATCCTTTTTCTGATTCTGCATTTCAATTGTGAGCTCATCATTGTCATCTATTTCTTTTTTAAGATTTTCAATATATTTGAGATAGGTCTCTGCCTTAGATTCCTCTAACTCATCCACCTGTGTGATCTGAGTTTCTTTTATTGAGGATACTACCAATTTGGCTACACCAAAGTCATCAATACTTTTAATTATTGAATTTGTATTTGCTGTATCAGGAATTACCTTTGTACCTACTGTTACTGCAAAGTCACAAAGCAATTCATGTAAATCCAAATGATTTAAGGAATCCCCAGGTGACATTATCAAACAAATACCACTACTTGCGGCCTGAGACCAAATCTTAGGCTCAAAGTAAGGAGCAACAACTACCAGGTTTCTGTCATTTGAATCAGCCAAAGTAATTGCCGAAGACAAATCCTCTAGTGTTTTAACACCTGCTGCATAAACAAGAATTAAAGGATCCTCCATAACACAAGTGTCTGTGGCTGTGTTAGTAATAAATAAATCACTAGGAATACCACCGTTCCATTTCAAACCTGAGGAAGTTTCCGTATAGGAAGAACCATCCCTTCTGTAAGAATCTGCAAGAATTACACTACCATTTTCCCCAATAGAGTTATAGGCCTTTTCAAATAAATCAGAAAGTTCCTCATTTCCGTTTGTGGAAACTAAAGCAACATCCTTAATTGACTTGAGAGGTTTCTTATTCTTTTCAAAAAATTCTATTGTCTCCTTAGTGGCAATATTCATTCCCTTTCTCAATTCATTTGGGTCAATGTTTAGGTTTTTCAAATCATTTAACTTTTCTAACAATGTGGCCGTATAAATTGTTGTGGTTGTTGTACCATCTCCTGCTTCTGAATTTACTTTGCTAATAACATCCTTCAGAAGCATCATTCCTATTTTTTCCAAAGGATCTGCGGAGTCTACGTGGTAAGAAACTGTGGCTCCATCCTTAGAAAGAATAGGTCTTACACCGTTCTCATATATCAAAACGTTATGGCCTTTTGGTCCGAGTGTGGAAGCTACTACCTCCTTAAGTTTTTTGGCACCTGCTACAATTCTTTTAGAAGGCTCCACTCCACTCATTATAATCTTATTCATTAACTTCTCCTATCTTCAGTACCTTCTTCAATTCATTCCTCAAAAAGTTTCTAGGGTTCTGTCTAATCCCAAAAATCTCTTTTTTGAAATTCTGATTTGGAATAAACTCAAAATCAAAATCCTTAGAAACTAAAATCTTTCCCATTGTAGGAATTTCTACATAAGAATTCCCTTCCTCATCTTCCTCGTTCATAAAATTAATGAGGGATAACAACCTGGATAGATCTAGAATATTTTTTATTTCTGGAAGGGATGCCCTACTAAGGTCAGTTACATCAGACATCAGATCTTTCATTATTCTCCTCCATCCTTAATATAGAGATAGATCTAGAATTTTGCAACAGATCGACCATCAGGTTAGGGTCATGACTAACTGCTATTGCATTAACTGATTCAGTTAATCTCAATATTAATTTTCCTAATTTTTTAGTATTTACATCATCCGAATTGGCATCCAACTCATCTACACAAACAAGTGGAACTTTAAACATATTGGCCAAAGCATATATCAATGAAAGGTTAACCAAATTCTTTTCGAAAGTGGAACACATCTCATAAGTGATATCAGCATCCTCCACGTCATCCAAAGGCCAACCACAAAGTAAATACTCTAGGCCTTTTTCATCCAACTCCATTTTCAATTCTTTGTATCCAAAGTCATGTACTATTTTATCACAGATGGCCTTTATATCATCCACAACATTCTTTAAATGTACTTTAGGTACTGTTACAAAGATTTCCTGAACTCTGACCCATTTAGAAATTTCAGCTTCTGTTTCCAATAACTTCTGGGATAAATCCTTTTCCTGCTGCTCATAAGAAACCAAATTTTTCTTAAAAGTATCAATGTATTGTTTGTGCTGAGAAATTTCATTTTCATATTTTATTTTGTTATCCCTCCAAGTTTGGAAAGACAACTTTTTATTTTCCAATTCCTTTAAAGAATTTGTCAATTCAATTTTGGCTGCCTCATCTGTAGGAAGCATTGGAATTTCTTTTAACTCTTTTTCTTTTCCTTCCAGTGCAGTCAAATTAGATTCCAATTCCTTTATAGAATTTTCTAACATGCTTCTCATTTGTGCATTGTGAGAAATCTCAGCATTCTTTAACTTAATAGCCTCTATTTCCTTTTGAGTTTCAGAAATACTCTCATTAAGACCCCTAATGGATTCATTAATTTCGGCTGACAAATTATCAGCTTCCTTTTTAGACTGTTCCAATGTAGCCAAGGAATTGTCAAAGGATACTTTTACGTTGTCCTCCAACTTCTGTGTACATGTAGGGCAATATCCATTTTTGAAAAGAGACAACCTTTGATTTTCAGAATTTATTTGAGTGGTTAAACCTGATATTTTAGAAATGTTTTCCCTCAGCTGAACATTTTTCATCTGAAGATTATTTTGGAACTCTTTTAAAGAATTTTCCTTTTCTGAGTAATCAATTATTTCTCCAGCTGAATTTAATTTGGAAATTTCATTTTTCTTGTTTTCCAAATTGGATTTTGTTTTAGAAATTTCCGAGGAAACATATTCCAAATCCTTTCTGGTTTTTTCATTCTTTTGAATGTTTTCATCCAAAGAAGAAATTTTCATTCTTACATCAACTATTTCCTTATCAATTTCCTCTACATTACCTACAGGTGCAGGACCCATACTGTTTAAGGAATTTTGGCTGTTCTCTAAAACCTTCTCAAAGGAAGTAATAGAATCCTTAGATGTTTGGATAGAACCCCTTACACCATTCAAATCACGGATAATTGTTTCTTTTTTATTGTTGGTTTCTTTTATAATACCTTTTACATTTTCAATTTCTTTATTGAAATCCATCTGCAAAAGGTCCACCAGGTTTTGGAGGTTTTTTGTTTTTGAGGAAGTTACAAACTTATCTTCTCCCTGAAGGGCAAATGTAACCTCATTGTGCTGTTTTTCAAAGTGAGTAGAAAGGAATGTATTGGCTTCTGCATCCTTGTATTCCTTTCCTTGGTAAGTTACTTTTCTCTTTTTGGAACCCTTTAGAAGTTCTGTTTCTATGGTTAGAGGAGAACTCATCCAATCAGCCTCCAAAATAATTTTGGCTGATTTTGTACCCTTACGGATATACTTACCAAAGGAGGATCCTCTTTCCTTCATCTGAAAGGAAATGGCCAAAGCCTCAAGTACTGAAGACTTTCCAGAACCGTTTGGGCCTACTATCAAGTTCAAATCCTTGGACAAATCTATTTCCTTAGACCTAAACTTCATAAAGTTATCTAATTTTAATCTCTTTAAGTGAAAATTCATGTAGAATATTATAGTGAATTTTCAGGTTTTAAGACTTGGACAATTTTTGTATTTCTATGTTTCTTTTGTTTATTTCTTTGTTGAGTGAAAATACCTGTGACTCTAGTGTAGATATTTTTTCTTTTAAGGCCAAATTTTCCTCATTTACTTTTAAATATTTTTCATAATAAAAATCAGGGTCGCTATCCTTGGCTGCTCTTTCCTTTACAATTTTTAATAAATATTTGTGTGCCTTTATTAAATTTGTTATATAATCCACTCTAATTATTCCTCATGCACAAATTGATATGATGTACTTCCGTCAGAGTTAGTAACAGGGGTTTTTACCATTTTATCTGTTACTTCATCACTATCCATAATTGAAATAAAGTTTTCCTTTTTATTTGTCATTGTGGCAGAAACCTCAGTTTGAACATCTATAACATCTACACCTACTTCCCAACCCCTTTCTCCTAATTTTGGGATTGCCTTTACATCCGTAACTACTATGTCAGGTATTTTTTCTTGAATTTTGGTTCTTAGGTCTTTTTCTGCCTGTTGGGCCCCTTCATCATTCATTGGGTACTCTCTTAATCTCTTATCAAAGAAACCTGCCCAATCAGGCTGTCTAATTCTATCCCATTTTCCGGATAGCAACCAAAGTTTAGTCACATTTAACAAGGCAGCATCATAGGTATCCTGAACAAAATCATCCTGGAAGATATTTATATCTGCCTTTTTTATTTTGTCTACTTTTTCAGTAACAAAATTGGTTAAAAGTTGACCTTGTCTATTTCTACCTAACATTTAAAACCTCACAATAAAATTAGTGAGGTTTCATACTGTTTAGAGCAAACTTTCAAAATATTGTTTATGGGCCTGTTTAGGGTTTAAGCCTTCTTCTTTTACTTTGGATTCTATAAAAGCCTTGTAATCCTTTCTTTCCTCAAAGAGATAATGAGAAATTGTCCCATCCTTTTTAAGGGATTTGAGGGCACTTTCAAATAAAGTTGGATCATCAGAACCAAATACCCTACCTTTTTTGCTTCTCAATTCTATCTGGGTTCCTTGAGTTCCAACTGCTAATTCCATTCCATACTTTTTATTAATGGAATTGACCATCCCTGAAAAATAATCCAGCTTTATAGCCAAAATAAACTCCTTGTGTAATTATTATAGATTTTTGCGAAACTAAATTTAAAAAAGGAGATACAAAATATGATTACTTTAAGAGAGATTGCGGATGATAAAACAACTATCTCTAGTACGAGATGGGCATTTGCCTCTGTTGTTAAATTGGATATTGCGGTTATTATTGTAGTATTGTTAGCAGCTTTGGTAGCCCATTTTATTCCTGGAGTTGAAGATTTTGATAATTCATTCTTTGGAAGTGTTGCTGCATTACTCGGAGTTGTAACAACTTTGGTAACAACAGGAAAAGCCTTACAGGGTTTTGAACCTAAAAAAGATAAACCTCACGAAGAACCTAAAGAAGAAGTTGTTGAAGAAGGTAAATAAACATAAAAATAGGTCCTAATTTTCTAGGACCTTTTATTTTGCTCTAAAAATTTAAGGTTACATCCGCAAAAAATGGTTCTCCATTATCTAGATGACGAATGTATAAAATTCTCTGGTTACTTGACCCCCTGAACTTTAAAGAAGGATCCTTTAAATCATTTATAAATGGGCCATCTACAATGTAATCTACATATTGGAATATTTGTTTGGCCAACTCCTTTTTCTTTGGATCCTCTAACACCTCGTTCACTGTGTAACCTGTCCACATCCAAATGTTTTTGTTTGGGTACAACTCCTTTGCTGTTTTTACCAAATCTAAAACACACTCCAAATTAAAATCTGAAAGAGGCTCCCCACCTAAAACTGACAAACCCGAAACGTAATCAGGTTTTAAAGTGTCCAAAACACTTTGTTTTACCTCTTCAGTCCACTCCTTTCCAGAGTCTTTTTCCCAGGCCATAGCATTATGACAACCTGGGCAAGCCTTACCTTCCAAGGCCCTTTGGCATCCAGAAAAATATACTGAGGTTCTTAATCCGACACCGTCCGCAATGCTAGACGTTCTTATAAGCGAATAATTATTCATATTACTCCTCAAGGACCTTCTCAGCTTCTTCTATTATTCCATTGATTTTGGAAATAAATTCTTCACTAGGAATTCCCTCAGTATATTTAGTTTTCTCCGTTTCCAATTCCTGTACTCTATTTTTGAGTTCTGTTATTTCCATTTCCTTTTCATAAAGGTTCTTAGAAGCTTCCTGCCACTTAAGGTGAAGGTTATTGAATTCAATATCCTTTTGTTCTAAGGAATTTTTTAAGTTTTGGATATCGTTTGTTGAAGAGTTTAATTGAGTTTTTAATTCCTCAATTTCTTTTTCTTTTACTTCAATATTATCCTCAACTAGATGTTTTATTGTATGATAGGATTTTTCTTTCAAGTCTGCATAATCAGACCTTGCTTTATCTCTATCATTTTTTATTTTAATGATGGCATCTTTATAGGATGCCAACTTTTGTAATACTTGTTCTTCAGTTAACATTTTTTAATTTTCCTTTTCTTCAAAGGCCTTCTCAAGGCTTTTCTCAAGGCTTCCTAAAAGATCTGTGTAGGATTTTACCATTCCTCCAAGATCAATATTTTTAACTTTTTCAGTAGCCTCATTTAATTTTTGTTTTACTTTTTCTGCATCAACTGTATCAGGTTTTTCAAAAAGAACAGCAATCGTTATTGGGCCAACTTCTGCAGTAGTCAAATCAATAACGTTAAAACTTTTGGCTACCCAGCCATCCTTATTAAACTTTTCTAAGCTAATCGAAATACCTTTTGATTTGTCGATGTG
>AUXO011896739.1_pt1 | contig 24114 bp, 14 predicted proteins | sample 768731 | NCBI WGS metagenome assembly AUXO01 (sample SAMN02715735, study PRJNA202380) | gut metagenome | biome: sheep rumen | host: Ovis aries | place: New Zealand: Palmerston North | reverse complement strand
TCAGCTTCAACGACTACTGTCTTTTCTGGGTCAAGAACATATTCTCCTTCATTTCCTTCAACAATATAATATTTAAATTCTATTATATATCCTATTTTTTCTGATAAATAATACGCTTTTATTGTATTATCTTTATTAATGTCTAAAGTGTAGTTTGCATTAGCTAAACGGTAAAATACAAAACCATCTTTTTTATTTTCGTTAATACTATTTTCAATCTCTTCTGTATCAATAGATATATCATCTCCTGATTTTCCTACAAAAGTTCTATCTAAACTTTCATCATGTTCACCATCATAGTAAAATTCAAGTTTATATTCAACATCATAGTATTTTTTATAAAATACTGATATATTATTTTCTAAAATATCATCAGATATTGTTAATTCTTCTGGAGAAATATAATCAAATTCATAATAAGAGTTTGATTCACCTGTTGAAATTTTATTTTCTTCAATCCATCTTTGTATATCATCATTTTCTTCTACAATTATTGTATCATCTAAATTTGCACTTACTACTCGAGTTTTTGTTGGATCTAATACAGTTTCTTTTCCATTATCATAATAAAAATCAACAGTATATTGAATATTTGCAGATTTAGATAAATAAATTACATCAAGTTCATTTGTTTCACTTGCTGATAATTTAAAAGAATCTTTACTCAATTTATAAAATTTATATTCAGTACCATCTAAAACACTATGATTGCTTATATTTTGTTCTATTGTTTCTTTTGTAATAGAATCTCCTGAATTACCTGATAATGTTTCACTTCCAATGTTACTTCCATCATAATAGTATTTTAGTGTATATGTTACAGGAACAGAAGGTTCACTTGGATTTGTTTTATCAGTATAATAGATTTTTATTACGTTATTTTCTTCATTTTCTGAAATTGTTAAAGGAAGATTTAAAGTTGCAACAATGGAATAATCATTTTGTGAAAAATCTGGTTCATAACTTTCTATAATTGTTCCTGCTTTTGCTGTTTTATTAACAGTTGCAATTTCAGGATCTTGATTATCACCAGTATAATAGTATTCAACCCTATAATTTACCTCATCTTCATTAGATTTAAACAACCTTTTGGTATAATTATTAATTGTTTTACTGTGTTTACTAGCACACACTAAAAATAATAAGCATATGAAAATAATACTTATTACATAAAATAGCTTTTTCTTAATTAGTTTTCTAAGATTTTCCATTTTTCTCCCCTTCAATTTCTTCTTATATTATTTAATATATATATAATTTAAGCAAAAATAATATATATAGTAAATTACAATTAAGTTAAGAATTTGAGGCTTTTATTAACATTTATTACGGAATAAAGATTAGTATGTTTTTTTACTTTTTTATTTCAATTAGGAATATAGTGAAATTTTAGAATTAAAGATTTCCTCAATTTTTAAGGTTTATATATATATTAATTTCGAATCTTTTTATCTTTTTTCATACAAAAACTATATGTCCGTAAGTTTTACAAAAAATTGGTTGAAATATCTAACACAAAAAAAAACAGCTTACAATAATGTAAGCTGTTTCATTTATATTTTTAATTCTTATAATCAGAAATTTTGCTTTCTCCCTTCATTTCCATAAAATCTTCTAACATAAGTTTTATAAAAGCTACAACTGGAACTGCTAAGAACATTCCAAGTGGACCAAAATATGTTCCTCCTACAGTTACTCCAAATATTACAAGTATAGGACTTAAATTTAAAGAACTTCCTAATATTTTTGGATTTATTATATTTGCATCTATTTGCTGTAATATTATAACAATAATAGCCATCCAAATTGCTTGAAAAACTCCTCCAGTGATTATAGTTATAATAATAGATATTATAACACCAATTATAGCTCCAAAATATGGAATAATATTAAACAGTCCAATTATAAATCCTAATAAAATCGCATATTTTACTCTTAATATTAACATTGCTATTGTTGTTATTATACCAACTATAAATGCATCTAAGACTTGACTTGTTATATAAGTAAAGAATATTCCATTAGTCCTATGATAATATTTAGCTATCCTATTATTTGTTTTTTCATCAAATACAACATTTGATAAATTTTTTAAAAAACTTTTTATATCACTTCTTTCAAGTAATATATATATAGATACTATTACAGTAACAAATATATCAAAAATTACTGTTGTGGCATTTATAATCCCTTTAATATATGATGACATATTATCTATGTTTATATATTTAATTATTTCACTCATTATATTTTCAGCAATATCTGTTTTTTTAAGCTCATTTGCATAATGTTTAGCGTTTAGTTTAGCAAGCAATGAATCATCACTAATATTACTAAAGTATTCTAATCTACTATTATAGTAGTCTGGCAAATTTTTTAGTAAGTCTTTAACACTAGATATTATAGTTGGAATTAAAAAATTAAAAGACACAAATATTATTAATACCAAAACTATATATACTATAAAAACACTAAAACCTCTTCTGTGCTTCTTTATAAAGCTACTTCTTGAACTAGCAAACTTATTTTCCACTTTTTTTGAAGGCATATATAAAATATATGCTAATAGTATTGCTAAAAAAAATGGCATTAATAAATTTAAAAATCCAGAAATTGCATTAAATATAGTAGATACACTATCAATAGTTTTATATACTATAATTGAAGCAACAGCAAATGAAAACCAGAATATCCATCTTTTCCATTCTTTGTTATTCATTTTAAATTCTCCCACTGTTAATATATATTTATAATTATATATCAAACATATGTATTTTTCTATAACTATTTGTTTACATTTTTAGCCTTATTTTTCAATTATTTTACAAATATAGAAAAAGCATATACTCTATAATAAAATGTTTTTTATATGATTAATATAATATTCTTTCCCTTTTATATATACTTCTATAACATCATATCTAATTTTTTTATTCCAAAGATTATTTAAATAAATATAATATTTACTAGATTTAATAATTCTTTCTATTTTTATATCGTTAATTGCATCTGAAGGTCTTCCATAATTATTAGTTGTTCTCGATTTTACTTCTATAAATACATATTCCTCTTTATTCATATCTCTTGCAATTATATCTATTTCACCATAATAAGTATTAAAGTTTCGATTCAATATATAATAATTATTTATTAATAAGTACAAACAAGACATTTGTTCACCATTTTTACCTAATTCAACATTATAATAGCTATTTCTATTTTTATATAGCAATTCTATAACCTCCTGAATAATCTCTTTTGATAATGCCTTCTAGCTCCATTAATCCTAAGGTTTCTAATACATAATTCATATCTTCAAATCCTACTTGCTCGCATTTATCTAGAATATCATTTATATAATAATTTCCTTCTCTTATTATTTGAATAATTATTAAATATTGTTTTTTCAGTATTTTATTATTTACGCATATTTGCATTTTTCTTGGTGCTTCAAGTCTCTTTTCCTTTGCAAATTGTGGATAATATTTTAAAATATCTTCTATTTTACATGTTAGAATTGCTCCTTCTTCTCTAATTAAATTATTTACGCCAATACCTAAATAATTATCTATTCTCCCGGGGTACAGCAAATACTTTTTTTCCTTGCCTTAATGCTAATTTAGCGGTTATGCTCGTTCCACTTCTATAAGCTGCTTCTATAACTAATACACCTTCAGAAAGTGCTGAAATTATTCTATTTCTTTTAGGAAAATTTTGTTTATTTGGTCTGATATTTTCTTCATATTCAGTAATTACAAGACCATTATTTTCAATTATATTATCAAATAGTGCCTTATTTTCTTCTGGATATATATAATTAAACCCACTACCAAGAACTGCAATTGTATAGCTGTTATACTCTATTGCAGTTATATGTGAAACACTATCTGTTCCTAAAGCCATTCCACTTACAATTGGGATTTTTCTATATGAAAATTCTCTTGAAAAATATTCACAGTTTTTCTTTCCATAATCTGTTATTTTTCTTGTTCCAATTATGGCAAATGAATCTTTATATAATAGTTCTATATTTCCAATTGTATAAAGCTTTTTAGGAGAATTTTTTATATTCTTTAATTTTTCAGGATAGTCTTCCTGCTTTACAATATTAATTTTATAAGACATATATTTACTCCTGTTTTAATTATATTTTCTATACTGCAAAGATTCTAAAACATCTCTATATTCAATATTTGTTTTGTTTTCTAGATCAGCTATTGTTCTTGCAACTTTTAGAACTTTTGAATATCCTCTCATACTTAAATTCAAACTCTTAAACGATTTTTCTATTATTTGTTTACTTTTATCATCTAATTTACAATATTTATCAATTAATTTTGGAGTTAATTCCGAATTAGAATATATCTTTTCATTCTTATATCTATTTAATTGAATTTTTCTAGCTCTATTTACTCTTTCTCTTATTGATTTTGAGTTTTCTTCTAATACTTGAATATCTTTATAATTAACAGGAAAAACATGTAAATATATATCAAATCTATCAATTAAGGGTCCACTAAGTTTAGATAAATATTTTTTCCTTTGTAATTCAGTACAACTACACTTTTTTATTTTACTTCCATAATAACCACATGGACATGGATTGGTACTCGCAACCACCATAAAGTTACATGGATATTTAACATTTATTCCCACTCTACTAATATTTATTTCTCTATCTTCCATTGGAATTCTTAAAAGGTCTAACGTATTTGATTTATACTCAAGTAATTCATCTAAAAACAAAACTCCTAAATGTGCTAAACTTACTTCACCCGGCAAAGGATTTCTCCCACCTCCTAACAATGTTTTTTCTGTAATACTATAATGTGGATTCCTAAAAGGCCTTTGTGTTACAATTCTGTTGTTAGATAGTTTTCCAGCAATACTATATATTTTTGTTATTTCTAAAGATTCCTCAAAACTTAAATCTGGTAATATAGTTGGAATTCTTTTTGCCATCATAGTTTTTCCAGAGCCTGGACTACCAATTAGGATACAATTGTGATTTCCTGCAGCAGAAACCTCTAAGGCTCTTTTAGCATATTTTTGCCCTTTTACTTCTGAAAAATCCAAATTATAATCAATCACATCATCTCTTCCAAATGAAGATTTAGAATTAGTAATTATTTTTTTTCCATTTAAATAATCAATTACTTCTATTAAATTATTAACTCCTACAACTTCAATTCCTTTTACAATACTTGCTTCTTCTATATTTGCTTTTGGAAGTATAATTCTTTTAATTTTTTTGGAAACAGCTTCAATACAAATTGATAGTATTCCATTAACTCTATTTATATCACCATTTAATGATAATTCTCCTATAAATATCGTACTTTCATACATACTATTTTTTACAATATTCATAGATTTTAAAACTCCAACAGCAATAGCCAAATCTAAAATTGCACCTTCTTTTCTAACATTAGCTGGTGATAAATTAATAATATATTTTCTGCTTGAGATTTCTATTCCACAATTTCTTATTGCAGTTTTTACTCTTTCTTTAGACTCTTTAATACTTGTATCTGGTAAACCTACAATTTCCCAACATGGAATTCCATTAGAAATATCAACTTCAACATCAATAACAATTCCTTCTAAGCCATGTAAACACATGCTTTTTGTAATAGATAGCAATAGCATCACTCCTCTTGACAAACATTTAATTTTTAATTACTTGAAAACCTGGCGAACTGCCAAATAGAATTTTGAATTAATTGAATAATATATTACAATACAATTTTAATTAAGTCAAGACCAAAAAACAAAAAAGGGACTTTTTAGTCCCTTAATACTATTTAATAATTAATATATATAACACTCTAAACTTCTTCTTCCAAATGTAAGAGCTTGTGAATGAGAACCCATAAAAATATCTATTCTATTATTAGAAATTGCTCCACCTCTATCTTCTACAACAAACCATCCACCATTTGGCTTGTCTGCTAATGCAGGAATATATATAACAGTACCTATAGGATAGCCTGAACCTGCTGCAACAGTATGCCATTCAGTAGCATGTCTTCCTGAACTCGTAATTCCATTTGATTTTCCACAACATAATGAACATGAGCAATATGCTGATGCATTGACAGTAACTACTTTAGGCTCTTTTCCATCTACTGCAGCCTGCATAGATGCTCCTACATTTCTTGGAGCATTTGCCCTAGCTGTAATTTTCGTTGATATTTGGATTATTTTAGGTATTGGCTCTTCAATAACTATTTCAGAAATTATATTTCTTTCAATTTCCTCATTATTTTTGTATTTTACTTTATATTTTATTTCTTTTAAACCATTTTTTCCTTCTTGTAAAACCGTATCTTTTGTTTCAGTATTTTCTTTTGATACATCTTTAGTTACTGTTTCAAACGGAATTTGAACTTGTTCAACAATTATTTTTTCTGTAATAGTAACATATTCATCTAATATTTGTTCTGTTGATACACTTATATCTTGTTCTGATATAACAACTTGTTCATCAGTTTTCTTAGAAATATTTATTTTTTTGGTTATATCTATATTAGAATCTTCATTTGGTGAAACTACTTCATCAGGTAATACTATAATATGATTTTCTGCTAGTATTTCTGATATTTTAACTTCTGATGTTACAACTGTTGTTTCATACCCTTCTGGAAAAACTATTGTAACATAATTCATTTCTTTTTTAGTAGCAAATACACCAATTGTAAATATTAGAATTAATATTAAACTTATAAAAACTATATTTCTTATTATCTTGACAGATAATTTTTTTTCAGTTTTCATAAATTTCTCCTCTCATCTATAAAGTTTATAATTTGACATTATTCGATAGAAGTATTATATTATTTTAATGTATTTTTGTCAATCCAAATACATGTTTTATATATATATATATATTCTAATTTCAAGCTTTTATTACAAAAAAAAATTTGAGATAAATCTCAAATTTTTTATTCACTAAAATTAACTTTAACATTTTGTTTGGCTTCTTCTGATTCAGCCTTATATAACTCTTCAACTTTAAAACCAAATAATGAAGCAACTATATTTGTAGGTATTGACTCTATTTTTGTATTATATATTGTAACACTATCATTATAAAATTGCCTTGAATATGAAATTTTATTTTCAGTTTCTTTTAATTCTTGTTGTAATTGCATAAATCCCTGATTTGCCTTCAAATCTGGATAATTTTCTGAAACTGCCATAATAGTTTTTAATGCGTCTGAAAGTTGATTATCTAAATTTGATTTTTCGTTTATCGTTTTTGCTTTTGCCCATGATGTTCTTAGTTCTGTAACTTTTGTAAGAGTTTCTTCTTCATGTTTCATATATCCTTTAACTGTTTCAACTAAATTTGGAATCAAGTCAAATCTTCTTTGAAGTTGTACATCTATTTGACTCCATGAATTTTTAACTTTATTTCTAGCCTGTACTAATGAATTATATGCTGCTATAACTAAAATTATTATAGCAATTATTATTACTATTGCTATTATCATAATTTTCCTCCATATTACTTATATACTTTTATATTGTTTATATTTTATATAACTTACATATGATAGAATAGCTAAAATAATGATAGGGAAAATAAATAATCTGGCTCCTGTTTTCGGTAACTTAGTTCCAGCAGCAGTAGTATTATCTGTTTTGTTAGAATTTGTACCCTTGTTTAAATTATTGGTATTAGTATTGTTAATAACGTTATTATTAGTAGTATTATTATTTCTATTTGAATTATTATATGTATTATTGTTAATACTATTATTTCTATTAGTATTATTTGTATTGTTATTTACAATGTTATTTGAATTATTATTTATATTATTATTTATATTATTATTTTTGTTATTATTTATATTATTATTTATATTATTTTTTATATTATTATTCACATTATTATTATTTATATTATTGTTATTAGTGTTGTTATTATTATCATTTTCAGATGCTTGTACAGTTATATCTATATTTTTAGTAATCTCTTCAGTTTGTTCTGTTTCAGAACTAATTACAAACATTGAATATGAAATTGCATTTTTTATTTCTCCAAGAGTAGCATTTGATTTTACATTAAAATCAATTTTTAATAAATCAACATCATATGTAATACCATTATTAAAATCAATAACAAGTCTAACATCATTATCACTTGTTGGATTACCATTAAATCCAACATATGCAACTGTTGAAGGCATATTATCAATTGATGCATTTGTTAAATCTTCAACTGCTAATTCTTCGTTTCCTATTTTTACTTTTCCATTTGAATCTTTTTGAATATTGTCAACTGTTATATTATCTAAAACATTTTTATTATAATTAATATATCCAGAAACGCTTGTTATTTTTTTATTAGCATCTACACCTTTTAATGATAATGTAACCGTAACTTTTTCTCCTCTTTTAAGAGTAGTTGTTGATTGCGTAAGATCTATTGTTGTATTAAGCACACCATAAACACTTGTGCATACAAAAATAACAGCAATAACTATTTGTAATAGTAAAATTTTCTTTTTCATAATTAATATACTCCTTGTTTGCTTTATATAAAAAGCATAACATTTATACAAAAAAAAAGCAATACTTTTTTTTGCAGAATTTTTATGTAATAAATGGAAAAAAGGAATTTGAAAATAATTTCCAAATTCCTTTTTAAAACTATTAGTTAGCTTTATAATTTAAATCATATCCAGTTACTTCTGCTCTATGATATAATAATAATCTTGAATCTTGAACTGTAATTTGACCATCATTATTTAAGTCCGCTGCTTCTCTTTGTGATCCTACTAATTGTACCCCATTTAATTCCATTCTATGTGCTTTAATTATTACTGAGTCTAATGCATTAGCTACTCCATCTCCATTAACATCACCTTTAACAACTACTTCATATACTAATAAGTTTCCATTAGAATCCTTTACTGTTTGACCATTTTCATCTTGTAATTCAACAGTCATACCTGTTTTCATATTTCCTGAAGTAACTATTGTATTATTTCCATTAGCATCTGATTGTTTAACAATGACATTGTAATTTTGATTTCCTATTAAAATATTTTTAAATGCATCAATTGGTGTTTTAGCTTTTATTCCTACAACATAATCTTCTTTTATTTGATATCCTAAAGAACCACTATTTTCACCAGCATTGTCTCCTGAATTATCACCAGTATTGTCTCCTGTGTTATCTCCTGTATTATCTCCTGTATTGTCTCCTGTATTGTCTCCTGTGTTATCTCCTGTATTATCTCCTGTACTATGTTCAGTACCTTCACATATTATACTATAATAAATATTTGGATTATCACTTAAATATGCTGTAATTTTAACTGAACTGTTTCTTGATTCATCTGCACCAAGTGTAAATATGTTTTTCTCTGTTATTGTTGTATCATTAACTTTTGTATCTCCTTGAGGATTTATTGTAGTATTTGAACTTGTATTTCCTTCTAATTTCCATTCAATTGTTACATTTCTATTTTCTAACTTAGAAGATGTTAATGTTGCTGTTAATTCAGCTGTTTCTCCATATTCTACTGCTGCCTTATTTGAAGATATTACAAGTGTATCAGAATCCTCATTAACAACATTTACTGTTGCAGATCCAGATTTTGTATTATCTTGATTTGAAACTGCTAATACTGTTATTTTTTCAGCTGTTTCATCTTCTCCAATAGTTAATTCTCCATTTTCTGATATTATTGTATTAGAACTTGTATTTCCTTGAATACTCCATGTAACAGTTTTATCAGCAATATTTTCTCCTAAAACAGTAGCTGAAAATGTTAATTTATCTCCTGGTTTTAATGATACATTTGATGGATTTACTACTACTGCGTCAATACCTGAATTAACTACAGTATAGTGAACTTCAACAAATGTTCCTTGACCAATACATTCGTCAACATTATATGCACCATTCATTGGTGTAACTTTGAATGTTGCCACTTTTGAACCTGGTGTTTTAGGTGTTATTGAAACATATTCACCTATTTTTCCTTTATTTGTTTTAAATGATGTTGAATCTATGTTTGAATTTCTTTCAAGTGTAATTTCTGCTCTATCTTCGTCAATAGCAAGTAATTGAGCTAATATTTTTGGTAATTCTATATATACTGTTGTAGGATTTTGTGTTAAATATAAAGGTTCTGTTATTGTTAAACTTAATTGTTGATTATTTAAATTAATTTTTGGTGCTAATTTACTTGTAGCTAAATAATTACCATAATCATATCCTACATAATGATCTAAATATTCAAGTAATCCAGTAATATCAGATATTTTATTATAAGATAAATCTAATTCTGCTAAATGTTCAAATATTTTTTTACCATTTGTAACATCTATTGGTAATGATGTAATATCATTTTTGCTTAAATTCAAATATTGTAAATTTTCTAAATTTAAGAATGGTGTCATATCAGTAATATTATTTTCTGCTAAATTTAAAATTCTTAAATTTGTAATTGAAATTAAAGGTTTTGCTGTATCATCTGTTATTGAATTTCCTGCTGCATTTAGTTCAACTAATTCTGTCAATTGATTTATTTTTGATAAATCTGGCATTCTTAAACTATCATAACGATGTTCATTATTATATGAAACATCTAAAGATTTTAATCTAGCTAATTTTATTTTATCTGTATTTGATTGTAATAATTTATTAACAAGTGTCATTAATTGTTTATATAAGAATAATTTATCAGTTCCTGAATTTTGACCATTTTCATCAATTTCAGATAAAGCAATTGTTTTAATTAATGATGCTTTTGCATTATCACTAATTTCATTATATATTTCCTCAACTAAATTAATTTTTGGAACATTTGCATTAACTTTTATTACTTCTTCTTGTAAGTTTGCTACATCAAATAATTCACTAATTTGAGCTGTAACTTCGTCTACTCTTATATATTCTCCTCTACAAGCCTTAATAGTATCTGTACCATATGTTAATATTTTGTTTTGATAATTACTATAAATATCAAAATAACTTCTTGGTGTTGATATTTGTGTATAATTATTATCTTCATGATATTTTATTACATTTTCTAAAATTTGTTCTTCAATTGTTGTTGGTATTCCTTCTAATTGCAATTCATTAATTCTTCTTCTTAAATAGTCTTCTTCATAACATTTATCACCAGGTGTTTCATTATTCATTCTTTGAATTAAGCAATAATTTGCCATTTCTGAATATATACCAATTGTTCTTAATTCATTTAATTCATCAACAATTGTATATTTTTGAGCTTCTATTTCTAATCTTTCGTTTAAAACATCTGCTAAAGGTGTATCTGTATCAGGATTATCGAAAACAACTCCATATGTTGCACTAATTAAGCTTCTATCTAATTCTGTTAATGCATTATTGCTTTCTAGATTAATTAAGTAAGAATATTCTTCTGTTAATAAACTTAATGCTGTTTCTCTTGTACCTTTTTCACCTGTTGCATCTTTAAATTCTTTATATTTATCAAATGTATTATAACCAATTGTATCTGTTAATAATGTTGTTAATACATATTCATCATTATATATATCGTATAATTTTGATAAATCTCTATATACTTTTGCTAAATAAACAGAGCTATATGCTTGATTACTGCTTATCTTTTCTCTATAGCTTAATCCAACTTTATTTCCATTATCATCTGTTTCACCTTGATAAATTGGTTTTAAAATATTCTCTATTGAAGTTTTTGCGTTTTCTTTTAATTCTGATATTTTATCTGCTTCTGTTTCTCCTGATGTTGCTACAGAAACTAAAACATCAATTACATTCTTTTGAATTGCTTTTATTGATTTTATATCCTCTTCTATACTATCTTTATATTCTTTAGCTTTATCAGAATCTTGTCTTAAGTTTCCGTTACTTCTTGTATTTAACCAATTATTATATTTTTCTCTTATCTCTTGTTCAGTTTTAGATTTATTATTTTCTAATTCATATAATGGATCAAGATTTAATATATTATTATGAGAAATATTTAAATTAGAAGTTAATCCGATGAACTTATCTAATCCTGTTAAATCACTAATTTGTTCATTATTAATTATTAAAGTTTTAATTTTGTTAACTAAAATGTTATCTCTAATAACAAAAGCTTGTGCATCATCATAAGCTGCATCATATAAATTACCTAATCTAATTCTATATGTTCCATTACTTTCTTCTACTATTTTATTAACTTCATTTCCTAGTTCATCATCACTTAAGTATTCATATAATCTTCCTGTATCAACTTCATATAAATATACAGGTGTTTTATCTATATCAGACATTTTGTATAGTTTATGATATCTATTACCATTAATAGTTAAAACTGTATCATATGTAAATATATCATTTTCTTCTAAATTTTTTTCTGTTTCAACTCTATAACCATTTTTTATTGTTCCATCATCTGATGTCATAGTAATAGAATCTATTTTTACATTTAAATAATTTCCTAATGTAGTATCATTTACATATTTATATAATGATTTTGATATTGGATTATATGCATATTCATATACTGGATTATTTGAATCATCTACATGATTATATAACATATGATATGTAGTATCACCTATTTTTACAGAATTATATTGATAATTACTTGATATAACATTTCCTTCATTATCTGTATCATATTTATATGTAATTAAATTTGGATTAGTTGTTTGTCCTGCTGTTAATTGTTCTTTAATAGCATCATATAGATTTCTATCATTTATTTTTATAGCTTCGAATCTATCATCTGTTATAACATAATATAATTCAAATTTACTATCTACTAATGGATTTTTCTTTGCATAATTTAAGTTAGTAGCTGATTCATCTTCAGTATAATCATCACCTATATTAATAGTAACTTTTACAATACCATCATATAAGTAATTTCTACCATTAGATATTCTAATTTCAGCTGAATCATCTTCACCTTTCACTCTTGCAGGTAATTCAACTTGTAGATAAGGATTTCCATCTAATTTAGAATGTCTTATTATAGAATTTGGATTATCTTGTGTTCTATATTCAACACTAATCCATATGTCTTTTAAAAATCCTGCTTTTTCTAATATTAATGGAAGTTTAAATTTTGTAGTTTCTTCATTATCAGAAACATCATTATTTTCTAAGCTTTTTAAGTCACTCTTTGTTTCAACAATTTTTACACGTTGCCCACTTAGAATAATAGTCATTTCTTTTCCAGAATCTCTTCCATCTTCTAATTTTTTAATTAGTCCACTAATTTCACTTATATCTTCTAATTGATTAGATGATAAATCTAAATAAGTAAAATTATCATTATTAAATGCATTTAAAACACTTAAATTACTATTTTTAGTTAAATTATTTCCTGATAATTCTAAGTGTTCAAGACTACTAAATGCATCTATACCTGTTAAATCTGAAATTCCTGCATTATTTAAATCTAATCTTTTAATTAATGATGTATCTACTTTTATAGTTAGATCATGATCATTAAATATAGCAGTAATATTTGCACCCTCTTTTTGAGTAAGATATGATTTAACTGCATTGTACAACTTGTCGTTTAGTTGTATTTCTTGAATTTCTGCTGCATTTGCTTTCATTAATGGTAAAATCAAGTTTAATAACATTATTACTATTAATGAAATTACGACTAACTTGTTCCTTTTCATAATAAATCCTCCCTGAATTTTTTCATTAGCATTATAATAGCATTTAAAAAAATTTTTTCAATATCATTTTTTTCTGATTTTTTTTCTCCCTTTCTAAAGCTTTACGGAACATATTTTTATAAGATTTAATCTTTTATATTAAGTTTTTATTACTTTTTTTAGTATTTTTTATACTTTTCTTACGAATACTTAATTTAGCAGTATATTTTTATATATCTAAACTATAATTTTGTACTTTCATAATATGAAACTTTAATAAGTTAAATATAGATAATTTTACATTTTCTATATCTAAAGATATTGTTTTGCTTTCACCAATATAATCTATTAGCTTTACTTTAATTTTTATATTTCCAATTGCTTCATCATTTTTTTCTTATTCTATGTTAATATTCATATAGCACAAAGTCAAAAAAAATAGTCTAATAACAAGTTTCCATTTTTAATACGACTTTTATGCTACCAGGAAACTTTTTAGACTATTTTATACGTTTTTTCATTTATTAATTATATTACAATTTTATTAAATTAGTTAAATCTCAATAATTCTAATTAAATTTTATATTTTTCTAATTAGAATTTATAAAATTAAAATTATATACTCTCTCAGCATTTTGGTAAGTTTTTTGAGAAACTTCATTTAGCGAAATTTTTTTTATTTCAGCAATTTTTTGAGCTACTAATCTAACATTTGAAGATGTATTCCTTGTCCCCCTAAATGGTTCTGGAGAAAGATATGGTGAATCTGTTTCAATTAGTATTTTATCCATAGGAACAATACTTACTGCATCAAATGATTTTGCATTTTTAAATGTTATATTTCCACTAAATGATATGTAAAATCCCAGTTTTAATCCTTCTTTTATAAGTTCAGGATTAAGCGGACAGCAGTGAAATATACCAGTTTTTTCCACAGGATGCTCTTTTAAAATTTGAAGAGTATCCATTACTGCATCTCTATTATGTATTACAATAGGCTTAGACAATTTATTTGCTATTTCTATTTGTTTTATAAATAATTCTTTTTGACTTTCTTTATTTTCTTTGTTCCAATAATAATCTAATCCTATTTCACCAATAGCTACTACTTTTTTGTTTTTAGATATTTCCTCTATTATTTTAAGATTTTCATCTGAAAAATCTTCAATATCATTAGGAGAAATACCACATGTAGCATAAATGAAATCATGTTCTTCTGCTATTTTAATAGCCATTTTACTTTTTTCAAGGTCATATCCGACACATACTGTTTTTGTTATTCCATCATTATATATTTTATTTATTATTTCTTCTCTATCTAAATCAAATTTCTCATCATTATAATGTGCATGCGTATCAAATAATTCCATAATTATCTCTCTTTTCTATTAATTAAAAATTGCAATTACATATGAAATTGCATATGTATTGCAATGTGAAATACTTAATTCAATATTTTTAAGTCCTTCAATTTTATTCTTTATATTAATAAAAGGTCTTCCTTTTTCATCATTTAATATTTCAAAATCGGTCCATTTATAGTCACTATTTATTTTTTTATTTATAGCTTTATAAACAGCTTCTTTTGCTGCAAACTTACCTGCGTAACTTTGATACTTTTGTACCTTTTTTTCTTCACAATAATTTTTTTCTTTTTCAGTAAAAACTTTTTCTATAAATCGTGGATTTTGTACAGCTTTTCTTATTCTTTCTATTTCAATTATATCTGTACCAACTAATATATTCATAATATACATCCTTTCAGATAGTAGGAGTTAGATTTTGTCTTCTAAAGTAAATAATACATTAAAAATATAATGTTTATTGTATTAAATAATAATGAGAAAATTAATAGAATAACTATTATTGTATAATAATTATTATTTTTTTCTATATTTAAATCTTTATAAATAACTTCATATTTATTCTGAATTTCTGCATACAATCCATCTAATTGTAGAGTTTCATTTAATGTTTTATAATATAATGCTCCTGTATCATCTAGAGTTATATCATTATTCCATATATCTCGTGTAAAATTAATAAACTTAGCTCTCATTTTTACAATTTGATCATATTGCTTAAAATCATTATTTAGTTTCATAAGAAATATTCTTTTATATAATGATATTATATATAAATAAAAATATTGATTTTCATATTCATAAGGCAATCTTGTATAATTGTAAGTGTCTATTCCTGAACAGATTACATTAGAGCTTGTATTTGTAAGAGTCATTTTAGAATATTTAAATTTTTCTATTATATGTAAATTTTGATCTATATTTTCTTTATTAAAGTCAGAAGTATAACTACTTGGAAGCACATTCGCAAATTTCAAAAAATCATTCTCTATATTTGAAAAATCATTTTTTTCACTCCAATTACTTGTTTCAACACAAACATATGAATATGTATAAAATTGTGAATTAATTAAGTCTTCTTTATCATTTTTTTTCTTTTTATTCTTAGAATTAACTCCTGTTACTTGATTCATGAATTCTAAAATATCTTTAATATCTTTAAAAGTATCTGTTTGTATTTTTATATTTTCAAAATCTTTAAGTGATGCAAATTCAGAATTTAAACCTCTAAATCTATAATTAAAATCTAATACATCAACAAATTTATTTGTATTTTCAATATGTGTTTTCATTGTAAAAAAACAAATACCAGTATTAAAACATATTAATTCTACTCCTTCTATTTTAAAAAATATACCATTTTCTGTTCCAACTTTTCCTTGTACATCACTATCTAAATCATAGCTAAAATATACAACTGTATTTTTACTTAAACTTTTACATTTTTCTTCTGGACTTTGATTATTAAAATCTTTTAGTTCTTCACCTCTAACTTCAAAACTTGGAAACATATATTTTCTTATATTTGGTAAAAAGAAGTTATAAATATCTAAATCTTTCTCTTTTTCAAAAATTTTATATGAGCATCTTCTATCCTTTAATAGTTTTAAAATATACTTTTTATATTTACTTTCATCAATAAAATATGGATGAATAAAATATGTATACTGATATTTTGTCATTAGTTCCATTAGAATTAACCTCTTTTCTCTTTTGTTATTTAATATAAGCATTAATACTTATATCATTAATTCTATGCCATTCTGAAATAAAATCTATATATATATAATCATCTAGATTTAAACTTGGCTTTACTATAATAGTTCCATCTGACTTAATTGCCCCCCATAATCCATCTTTTTTTATTGCACAATAACCAAATTCGTTTTGTTCTGTTGCATCATCATAAATACAATCCACTATTTTATTTCCATCTTTATTTTCAAAACCATATTTTCCATTTTCTTTTACTAAAAATAATGTATTAGTTGCTAGTACTTCTTTATTTGTTTTTTCTTCTAATTTAAAATTATAGTATATATAATCTTCATTTTCTCTTATACGCATATATCCATTTTCTATATTTAGTTCAGATACAATTACATTTTCAAGTATTACATTAAAATTTCTATCTATAATATCTGTTTTATAATCTTCTCTTTCAGCTTCAAATAAATCTGCCTCTTTTATATATGTTATGTTTTCATATTTATTATCAATTAATACATTATTTTGGACATCAATAATTCCATATTTACTATCCTTTTGAACTATATAATAATTTGAAAATGCATATTTGATATTGCTATAATTAGCATCAATTAAAGTTTCTCCGTCTTTATTAATAACACCATAATTACTATTTTTTATAATAATAAAATTATTTAGATCTATCCCCTCAATACTATCAAAGCCTTTATCTAAAATTACTTGTCCTGTATAATCAATAACTTCTGTTATTCCATTATCAACAACTACATAATAATCATTACCTGTTATATGTTTAATGTCATCATATTTTTCTTCTAATATTTTCTTTTTATCAGCACTTATTATTCCTAATTTATTGTTTTCATTTTTTACTATATATCCATTATCATAAGTATCTGTTAAACTTGAAATATCGAGATATTGAACAGGGATAATTATTTCACCCAAACTTGTATTTACAAGACCTTTTTTTCCATCTTTTTCAATTATAATGCTCTTTTCAATACCTTCTAATGCATATATATTATCATATTCTGGTTCGATAATTATTTTACCTTCAAAATCTATTAAACCATATTTACCATTTTTTTGATATTTTAATAAATTATCTTCATACCAAACTTTTTGTCCATCAGTATTTTCAATTGCAGAAATATTTTCATATTCCGTTAATATTTCTTCAGAATTTTCATTAAGTACTTTGGTTTTATATGTTTCATCATTATAGTTTACATCATAATTACAAATAAAAATATCTTTGTTTTTATTTGGTATAATTATCATTTCATCATAAACATTGCTTATTATTTTAACACCTTTACTATTTATTACACCCCATTTGTCATCTTCAAATATAGGTATATAAGTTACTAATGTTGAAGTATCTTTTGTATTATTGGTATTTGTAAATATTTTTTTCAAAGATACAACAATCATAATTATTACTATAATAGCTATTATAGTTGCAAATACTTTTTTTAAATTCAATTTAGGCTCCGTGTTATACCTTCTACCACTTAATCTATTACTCATAAAACCTCCATAAATATACAAACTTTTATAGTAATTCATTATAAATATATCATTATATTTGCAAAAATACAATAAATTTTATAAATATATTTATTATAAAAAATACTGATATATTTCATTTTTAGATACTTTTCTATCTTTAGCAATTTTTTTAATGATATCTTTCTTTAATAGTCCTTGTTTTTCATAGTAATTATAGTGCTCTTCTAAAGACATTTGATTAAGCTCTAAAAGTTCCATTTCTTTTATAGAGATACTATTTCCTTCAATTATTATTACAAATTCACCTCTGAACTCTTTTATATTTATCAGATTACTAAGATAATCGCGTATAAATTCTTCATGAATTTTGGTAAGTTCTCTTGCAAGCATACATTTTCTATCACCAAATACCGTATATAATTCTTCAAGAGTATCTTTGATTCTATGAGGTGCTTCATATAAAATGATTGTTTTTGCTTCCTTTTTTAATTCTTCTAGTTTCTCTTTTCTATCTTTTTTTAGATGTGGTAAAAATCCTATAAAGCAAAATTCTCTTGTAGAAAAGCCAGAACATATCAAAGCATTTATAAGAGCACATGCTCCCGGAATTGGGATAATGCTTATATTATTTTCAATAGCTTGTTTAACAATCTCTTCACCTGGATCAGAAATTCCAGGTGTACCAGCATCAGAAACAACAGCTATATTTTTCCCTTCTAATAAATATTTAATTATAATTTCACTCTTTGTTTTTTCATTTTCTTTATAATAGCTTATTAATTTTTTCTTAATATTAAAATAATTTAAAAGACCTAATGTATGTCTTGTGTCTTCAGCTGCAATTATGTCTACTTTTTTTAATGTTTCTAAAGCTCTTATTGTAATATCTTCTAAATTCCCAATTGGAGTAGCTACTATATATAATTTTCCATTCATGTTTTAACCATCCTCATTTTTTTGAATTTTTATTATATATTTCTAAAATTTCTTCTGTATAACTACCATCCTCATTATAAATAATTAATGGTTTTTCAATTTTTAAATATTCTTTAGCATTTTTAACTGCTTTTATTAAAATTAAATTTGGCTTTTCATTTTGCTTTGAATGAACAAATCTCATTTCTTTCGGTTCAATTTTATACTTTCTAAGTAATACTAACACATCCACTATTCTTTCAGCTCTATGAACCATATAAAACTGCCCTAAATTCTTTAAAACAATACTACTCTTTTCAATTATATCTTCTAACGAACATTCTACTTCATGTCTTGAAATTAATTTTACTAAATTTTCATTTTTAACACCTGTATTATCTTTTTTATAAGGTGGATTTGTAACAATAACATCTATTTGATTGTTTACGAAATGTTTTTTAATATCTTTTATGTTAATATTTAAAATTTTAAATTTATTATCTAGCTCATTTAGTTTTATGCTTCTTTCAGCCATTTCAGCCACATCTTTTTGAATTTCAATTCCATATATTTTTTTTAAATTTGTTTTTTTACATAATAATAGTCCTATAATTCCTGTACCTGTTCCAATGTCCATTACAACTGAATTATTTTTAATGTTTTTAGCATAATCAGATAAAAGAATACTATCTATTCCAAAACAAAACCAATTCTTATTTTGTATAATTTTTAAACCTTTATATTCTAAATCATCAATTCTTTCATTTTCTTTTAATTCCATTATATACTCTCCATTAATATTATTATTTTAGCACGATACTGTAAAAAAATAAAGTATTTATTTCTAATAAAAGAGGCAACTTATTAAGTCGCCTCTTTATAATTTATTCATCTTTAATTTTTTTCTCAACAGCAATTAATATTATATTAATAAATAAAACAATATAAATTATATTATAAATAGTCTCAAGTGTATTATCGCCAGTATTTGGATTTACTTTAGATGTTTTAGTTACTGAATTACTGTTTGAACTTGTTGAATTATTATCACTTACTTTTATATTTGTTATAACATTTCTTTGTTTTGTATTTTCATTATTACTATTTCCACCATTAATAATAATTGGATTATTTGGTATATTTGAATTATTATTTGGTAAATTTTGAACTATTTGTTCTTTAGCTTTTTCTTCATTTTCAACTTTTACAATAACTTTTGTTTTATCATTTTCATTCTTTAATTCAACATTTCTAATTATAGTTTTTTCACCATTTGTTTTTTCTAATTCTGCTGTAATTTTATATGGTTCATATTTTGTTCTATCAGCTGATTCTCTTTTACTTACAACTACATTTATTGTTCCGTCAATTTCTTTATATCCATCTGGTGCTTTTAACTCAATTATTTTAAATAAATCAGGTTTTTCTATATTAGATTTATTTATTTCTATATTTCCTATATCTATAATACCATTTTTAGTATATTCTAGTATTTCATTTATTTCAAAAATTGCTTTAGAATTATTAATTATCATTCCTTCTTTATTTACTTTTTGAATTTCTAAAGTATATTGTCCTAATAAAGTATTTACTATTATAGAATCAAAATCATCATCATCTTCCTGACCTGGAATAAAATTATCTGATTTATCTATATCTTCTCCACCATAATATTCTGAAATACTGTCTGGATATAGTACTGTATCCGTATTATCAATATCTATAGCAACTAATCCATCTGCATATTTTCTTTCAATTATTTCAGCTATATTAACTATTCTTATATTTTCTTCAACATTATTTTTTACTCTTAATACAACTTCTAACTCCTGATAATCAAGTTGTTTTCCAATACTATGTTCTTCAATTAATTTTGCTCTATAATTATCATTTGTAGTAATTGTATTTGTTTCAGCATCATAATTCCAAATATTATTTTGTTCTAAATTTTTAACAAATTCTAATCCTTCTGGTATATAATCTTTAATTATACTTGCATATGCTGGCTTATTTCCTTCATTATATACTCTTAATTTATATAACACATAATCATTAGGTCTTACAGCCACTTTTTCTTTTGAGTGATTATATTTTGCAGTTGTTTTTTCCTTATTATCTAATGGAGTTAAATCAATTATCGGTTCTCTTGACAAATATTCTTTAGTTTCAAATTTTTCATCAATACTTACTGCTGATACGTATTTTCTTAAACTCAAATCCACTTTTTCATAGTTCTTTATTTTTAGCTTAATAATAGTTTTTTCTTCATCTTTTTCAATTTCTAATTCTGCACATGATTTATCATTTTGTTCAACATTATCTTTATCTAATATTGTTATTTTTGTATTACTACTATCTATTTCATACTTTGTTCCATCAGCAGATATTCTTTTTGCTATTTCTAATATAATTTTTCCATCAAATTTTGTATAATTATTAGAAATATTCTTTTCTGTTATTTCATATTTTTCAATTATTCCTAAATTGCTTTTATTAATTCCAATATTATTAAAACTAATAACTCCGTTTTCAGTTTCTTTTTCTTCTTCATTTATTACAAATGTTGCAGTTGAATCTGATATTATATTACCTAGCTCATCTGTCTTTATTATTTGTATATCATATTCTCCATATAAAGACTTTATCATTACTCTATCAAAATCATCATCATCTTCTTGCCCATGTATATAATTTCCTTCTACGCCTGCACCATTATAATTTGAAACTTCTATTGGATATGTTAATCTTTCTTTATTGTCTCTATCATCAAATATGTTTCCAAATTCATCTTCAGATTCAATAATTTCAGCTATATTTACTATATTGATATCCTCTTCAGCATCATCTTTTACTTTACAAATTATTTCTATTTCTTGATAATCTAGTTCTTGTCCTTTATAATGCCTTGTCAATACTTTAGGTTCATAATTTTCATTAGTAGTTACTGAATGTTCTTCTTGATTATATGTCCAAATATTATTGTCTAAGTTTTCAATAAATTCAAGTGATTCAGGTAAATAATCTTTTATAACTGTTGCTTTACCATTAATATTTCCTTCATTATATATTCTCATTTTATATAATACATAATCATTAGCTTTAACACTAACAGTTGACTTAGAATGATTATATATTGCTGTCTTTAATGAATTTACTTTTTCTCTATTATCTAATGAACTTATATCAACAATTGGCTCTCTTGATCTTTCACCAGTAAGATATTCATCATTTTCAAATATTTCATCTTGACTTACAGCAGATATATATTTTCTTAATGCTAAATCAACATGTTCATAATCTAATACGACTATTTTATCGAAATCATCTGTATCTTCTTGACCAGGTATATAGTTATCTTCTAAATCTTCATCTAGTCCACCATTATATGTATAAATATCATCAGGATATTTGAATGCATCAATATTATCCCTATCTTCTCCTATAGTACCATCTTTATGTTTGATTTCTTCTATTTTTGCAATATTTACAATATTTATATCTTTTGGACAATCTTCTTTTACTTGTAATACAACATCTAAATCTTGATAGTATAATGCTTCACCTTCACTATGTTTTTCTAATAGAGTAGCTATATAATTTTCATTTGTTGTAATTGTATTCGTATTTTCATCAAAACTCCAAATATTATTTTTATCATGACTACTTACAAATTCTAATTCATCTGGTATATAGTCAATTACTTTTGTAACATAGCCAGCCTTATTTCCTTCATTATATACTCTAATTTTATACAAAATATATGAATCTTTACTAACTTCAAGTTCTTCTTTTGTATGATTATAATTTGCTGTTGTTTTCTCTTTATTATCTAATTTAGTTAAATCGACTTGAGGCTCTCTTGAGTCCTTTCCTGTCAAGACTTCATCTTCTGTAAATACTTCGTCAGAACTTACTGCTGATATATACTTTCTTAGTGAAAAGTCTAATATTTCATAATTTTTTATTTTTAGTTCTATAATTTCTTTTCCATCTTTTTCTTGCATGTCTACAGAAATAAATTGTGATCCATCAATTATATCACCATTTTCATTTTCTACCTCTAATTGAATATCATTTATTTCATACTTAGTTTCATCAATAGATAATTTCTTTGAAATAATTAGTTTAATTTGTTCATTAAATTTTATATAGTTTTCTCCTGTATTCAATTCCTTTATTATATATACATCATTTTTATCTACATTGTTTTTATCAATTTTTATATTTTCATATTTTATTAAGCCATTTTCTGTTTGTTTTTCTTCATCATTTATTTTAAAATCTGTTACACATTCTGTTAAAATATTATTTTCTTCATCTGTTTTTATTATGTCTAAGTCATAATAACCTAATATTTTTTTATCATTTTTTACAATTGCTTTAATTGTATCATTTTCTAGTTCAGCTTCAAAGAAATCATTTTCTGTACTATTAATATCTGAAATAATATATTTTCCATCTTGTAATGCTTTATTAATAGTAATTTCTAGTGGTTCTTCTAAAAGTTCATATTCATCTGTTGTTTCTAGTTCATATATAGTTATAGTTTCAGTTTCTAAACTATATATAGGAATGTTTGGAATATATATTATTCCATTTACATTAGTTACATATTCTTCAATATCTTTGTTACCAATTTTAATACCAAATAAAACATTTTCAATTTTTTCTTCTGAGTTCTTTTTATTAATTTTTGATATTTCTATATTATAAGCACCTTTAATTTTTGAATTTTTGATTTTTACAATAATTCTATTACCTTCAACATTTGCTGTTACATTTTCATCTCCATTTAAAAGAACTTCTTTTACTCCATATCTTGTTTCTGTTTCTTCTTTCTCCACACTTAATTGAATTTCTTCTACTAACTTATTATATCCACTTGGTGCTTCTGTTTCTGTTATTTTTATCGTATCATTTGTGCTTACATCTGTAATTGCTATTGTTCCAAAATTTGCTGTTCCTTGAGTAGTTGTTA